>JAABUX010003776.1_pt1 | contig 19776 bp, 17 predicted proteins | sample 5561851 | NCBI WGS metagenome assembly JAABUX01 (sample SAMN10711883, study PRJNA513361) | rock metagenome | isolation source: Antarctica rocks | place: Antarctica: Victoria Land, Richard Nunatak red sandstone | collected 2016-01-03 | reverse complement strand
AAGCGCGCAGATCGGGCTGGCAAGTTCGCCCTACGCGCCGCGATTGCATCTGCAGGGGCTGCAGTGGTGAGCATTGCCGGGCTGGTCGGCGTGCTGCTGGCGGGGTGATCTCGGCGGGACAGTCAGGGCTGTTCAACGCTGTCGTCTTGCCGTCACTGAGTCCGCCCTGCAACACCTGATGGTCGAAGTGCGATGGCTGATTGCAAGGAGGATTCCCGAGCCGGCCATTGTCTGACCCTTGAGGCGGCAACTGGGTCGGAGGTTGCTGTGGCTGTGTTTTCACCGTTGTTGGACGTGCTGGCGGACGTCCCTGATCCGCGCCGGGCGCAGGGGCAGCTCTACAAGCTGGCCCCGACCCAACACTCTTGTCACCAAGGGCCACTTCGAATCAGCTGAGTTCGAGCCTGGTACGCATGTCGAGGTCGAAGCGGCCATATGGGTTCACATGCCCCCAGAACAGGGGCGTGAGCGCGTGCAGGTCGCGTGGGGTGAGGCGGTCCTTCCACTTGGGCCGGGCGAGGACCTGCTGGACCATTAGGGTGTTGATGTAAACCATGCAGTTCTGCAGCAGGTGCAGGCTGAGCATGCTCAGCTCCTGGTCCTCGCGACGGTTGCTGGAGAACTCGCCACGGCGGGCGAAAAAGATGAAGTCGTTGGCGCTGTTCCAATGCTCGACCACGTTCAGCCCGTCATTGATCTCGCGCCGGAGCGCCTGATCATGCAAGTAGCGACACAGGAAGACCGTTTTGACCGCCTTTCCAAGCTCTGCCAGAGCCTTGTAGGTGGGATGCTGGATGTTCTCGCGCGTGAACCGCCGCAGGATAGCCTCGGCCTCGGCCGTGCCCAGGCGCAACGCCGTGGCGTATTTGATCATCTCGTCGTATTGCCGGCGGATCAGCTCCCAGTCGATCGGCCGCGACAGCACGAGCTGCAGGTTGGGATACGCGTCAGGCTGGCCGGTCTCGGGCCGGTAAAGCCGCTGCGAGTGGATCGCCTTGAGCCGCGGCAGCAGCTGGAAACCGAGCAGCTTGGTGAACGCAAACGCCACGACCGACTGCCCGTGGCTGTCCACGTATTGCCGGTCCACCTCCAGCTCGGTGCAGTGGCGCATGACGCCCTCGATCATGCTGGCCACCTCGGAGGACGAGGGCGACTTCAGCTGCGAGTGGATGCACAGCGATTTCCGCTCGACGTGCCAGTAGATCATCACCCCGCGCCCGCCATAGCGGACGTGCCACTGCGTCGTAAGGTTCTGGTCCCAGGCGCCGAAATGCTTGCTGTCGGACGCGCAGGCGTTGGTGCCCTCGCCCCAGATCAGGGGATCACGGGCGCGCAGCGTGCCGTTGGCCACCATGGCAACGGCCTCGCGCAGCTGGTCCACCGTTATGTAGCGCCGGCGCGCATACAGCAGGTCCTTGTAGGTGGCGCCGTGCTGGGCAGCGTCCATGCGCTTCAGCCCAGCGTTGGTGCCGAGGCCGTTGAGGCACAGCAGCAGGCGCGGCCGCAGCACCGCGCGGTCCAGCGCCTCGTAGGCCGTGGAGCTGCGGAGCCGGTCGGTAAAGCCCAGCCGCAGGTCGGTTTCCTTGACAATGTCGAGCAGGCTGGTCAGCGGCCAGGTCTCGGCGACCTCGGCCTTGAGAGCCTCGATGTTAAGTGGCGACGGCCGTGGCAGCAGTGGGGTCAGGCTAATCCAGCCCCCGCGCTTGCGGGTAATGCGAACGTCCGGGTTGCGCGGCAGGCCCTGGTCGAGGTGGGCCAAGGCCGCGCGCATCTCCTCTCGCAGGCCGTCGATGAACACGCCGGCATCGAGCGGCAGGCCGAGCGCCTGGTAGTGGACGGCACGCTGCGCGTCGAAGTCGGCCGGCAGGTCCTCGTCGGGGTTGCGGTAGCGGTTCGCGCCCGCCACCCAGATCTCCTTGCAGCGCAGCTGGTCGCGCAACGCCTCCAAGGCGCAGATCTCGTAGGTGACACGGTCGACGCGCGGCCTTCCTTGCGGGTCTTGGTCCACGACGGCGTCGCGCCACAACGGGCGGACGATGCCGTCCAGCGGCACGTCTTCCTCGACGGGGTAGGCGCGCAGCCGGGTGTCGGCATAGCGGCGAATCAGTTCGAGCGCGCGGATCACCGGCCGGTGCGCGTCGTTGTTCGACCGGAAGTCGAGAGCGGCCAGCAGGTCCAGCACCGCCCGCCGGTAATGGCCGCGGTAGGAGCTGCGGATCGTGGCGCGCAGCGTGGTGCGGTAGGTCGGGCCGGTCGCCTTGCTCTCGCGCACCAGGTCGCGGAGCGTCTGCTCACCCACCACGGGAAACAGCACCTCGCGGACGGTGCCGTCCGGCTTCTCGACGGCGGCGCCGGCTAGATTGAAGAGGAGGCCCTGCTTGCCGCCGACACGCTTGAGGTCGTCCAGCAGCTCCTGTTCGACCTTGTTCTCGGCACGCGCGCCGATGTGGTGCACGGTCTCGATCAGCAGGTCGACCAGGGTGTCGGTGACGGCACGGCCGCGCAGGTGGGCGTAGGCGGCCAGCCAGACATGGCGGGCCGCATCGGGATGTCGGCGCAGTTCATGGGGTGCCTCGACCGCGACGCGCTGACGGCACGCCTCCAGCTCGGCTGGGCTCCAGTCCGCGAACAAACCATGAGGCAGGCCGAGCTGGCGCACCGCGCCGAACCGGGCCAGTTCGTCACGCAGGCTGGCGACGCTGGCCCGGCCGGGGCCGGCACGCAGGTGGATCAGCGGCGCATCCATCTGCCCGTCCGGCGCTGTCTCGCCCTCAGCACTGCCCGCTGCCTCGGGACCGAGCGGCTGAAGCAAGGCGTCGAGCCAGGCGCGCGTATCGGGGGCCAACCGGGCGTGAACCGCGGCATAGCGTCGGTCGTCGTGGGCGCGCACCGCCGCGTGCACGATGCGCCCGACGCGGTCGGGGGTGGGCGGCTCGATGCCGAGTGCACGGCAGTGCTCTTCCAAGCGCACTGCGAGCCGTTCGCGATCGCGGGTTTCCGCGACGACGTTGTCGCGCAGCCAAGTGCCGAGTGCCTCGGCATCGGCGACGCTCGCCTCGCGGGACCCGAGCAGAGTGCGTATCTCGGCGCGGTAGCGCTTGAGGGTGCGGCTGCGCACCGTGGCGGCCTCGGCCGGCGTGTCGCACCCGACCTGGCGCGCGACCTGGGCAACGAGCGCCGGCTCGATGATTTCGCGCGCTCGGGGGAAGCGCCCCAGGGCGCGGCAGAAGGCCAGCAAAACCGCGAACGCCAGCCGGTTCACCCGACTCTTGCCGGCGACGAGGATGCGGTCGGCAGGAGAGAGGAGGAAGCCCGGCGCAGCCGCCTGCATCAGGCAACCGCTCGCATCACAATTCGTACGACCTGGCAAACGAGGCGCCGCCAAGTGGCGAGCCGAATCGTGGCACCTTCCCCCGACCCGGCCGTATCGCGGGCGGTCCTGGCCAACCTCAACGTTGCTCCTCGACCTTCGGGATGGTCACGTCCTCAAGAACGGCAGCGACCCTGAGCTGCCCGCCCACCCAGGCTTCCGGCGCATCCTGGTATGCGACGAACGTCGTGCTCAGGTGCTCGGGGTGGAAGATACCCTTCGTGCACAGCGGACAGAGGGCGTCCATCTGCGCGCGCACATTGGGACGGCCAATATGCCAGGTCACGCCCTTGCGGTAGGCTTCCAGCAGCGGCGCTGGCGTGTCGCCGGCGTGGTAGGTCACGCTAGTGATCACGCCTTCGGGCTCCACGAAGCGGATCGCCTCCGCCACGGCCCGCGGGTCTACCCGGCAGTCCACGACGATCTCGTAGAGGCCGTCCGGCTCGGCCCTGCCGCGCGCGATCGCGCGGGCGCCGAACCGGACGGCCTCGGCGAGGCGCTCGTCGTCGTCGTCCCAGTAGTCCGCGGCTTCGCCCCCAAGGGCAGCGGCGAGGCCGGCGGCGTAGATGCCAATTACGCTTGGCCAGCCGCCGATCACCAGAACGCGCGCGCCGGGCCGCGCCAACATCGGCGCGCCGACCGCGCGCCAAGCGTCGAGCGCCATGTCGGCGAAACCGATCCAGTCGCGCGGTGCGGCGCCCGCCGGCAGTGGGAACAGCATCGCGTCGGCAAACGGCACCCGCACGCGGTCGGCGGCCGAGCAGCCGAAACCGCCCTCGCGCCCCATGCCGTAGGAGGCGCCCATCGGCACGCTCTGGCAGCGTCCGGTGAAGCCGCGGCGGCAGTTGCGGCACCACCCACAGGAGATCTGTGAGGGGACCACGACGTCGTCGTCGGGCCGCACGCGGCGCACTTCGGAGCCCACGTCCACGACGCGGCCGATCGCCTCGTGGCCGATCGGCTCGCCCGGCTTGAGCGGCACGAAGCCGCGCACGTAGCCGACGTCGAGATCGCAGCGGCCAATCACCAGCGGCTCGACGACCGCCTCGAGCGGACCCTCCACGCGCGCCTCGGGCACCTCGCGCCACGCCACACGCCCCGGACCCGCAAAGGTCAGTTGCCGCATCGACATGGGGACGTCTCCTGGTTGCTGGTTCCAATCAAACCTGGACGATGGTGGCCAGCGCGGTCGCGACCATCCGCTCGACGCCGTCCTTGACCGCGAACACGTCAGCGCGCGCCACCACCTGACGGGTGCCCACCTTCACCACCGTCCCGCGCGCGAGAAGCGCGTCGCCGATCGCGGGGGCGAGCAGGTTCAGCTTGTATTCCGCCGTGACCACGTCGCCCGCGACCGAGGCCGCCGCCCAGGCGCAGGCGGTGTCGGCCATGAAGCCCACAAGGGAGCCGTGCACGAAGCCGTGGTGCTGGGCGAAGCGTGGCTGGATGGGCAACTGTATCTCAACGTCCCCGGGCGCATAGCGAACCAGCCGCACGCCGAGATCGCGCGTGTAGGGACTGCGCTCGATGACGGCTTCGAGCGCCTCGCGCGCAAGGCCCCGTGCCGGTCCCGCGTCCGTCATCACCCTGTTCCCTGCGCCGGACCGGTCGCCGCGCGGACGCGGGAGCGCATCAGCGCACCCCATCCAGCTCGGCGCCGGGCGGCAGCGGAGGATCCGCGACCAATCCAGGGAGTTCGGAGCGCACATGGCCGTGCCCGGCCACGCCCCAGCCACCCTCTGCCGCTTCTGCGACCAGGACAGTGACGTATGGCAGCCCGGCCGGCCTGGCGCCGGTCACGTCGACCAGGACCTTCGTGATGCCCGTAACCATGGCTTGTCGCTGCTGGACGGAGAGGGCGCCGGCCGGCACGGAGATCTGCGCCAGCGTGGGGACAGGTGCCGGGACCTCTCCCGCTCCGGCCGGGACGGCCGCGGCACCGAGACCGGCGCCGGACGCTGCGGCGGCGATGGAAAGGAAGGTGCGGCGGGCCAGATGGCCGTTGCGCCCTGGTCCTGCACCTCCCGCGGGCCACTGCGGTGTCATGGTGCCCGACTACCGAGGCACGTCGGGATCGGTTCGGGCACCCTTGGTGACCAGTTCGGGAAACTCGGAGCGCACGTAGCCATGGCCGGCCACGCCCCAGCCGCCGTCCGGCACCTCGTTGATGAGGACGGTGACGTAGGGCAGCGCGGTCGGGGGCAGCTTTTCGACGGAGACGATCACCTCGGTGACGCCTTTCACGATGGCGCGGCGCTGCTCCAGCGTCAGCGCGCCTTGGGGAACATAGATCTGGGCCAGCGGCATGGTCGTCCTCACGGATTGGTTGCGAACGAGGCGATCATAGATAACGATCGCTATGAACGCAAGATGTTTCAGAGCGGTCGTGATCTTTGTGCAGCCGGCTGCTACAAGAGATCATGCGATACACACCGGAGCACAGCGAGCAGACCCGCGCGCGCATCCTCGACGCGGCCGGACGGCAGTTCCGCAGTCATGGTTATGGCGGCGTCGGCGTGGACGGGCTGGCCAAGGCCGCGGACGTCACGTCAGGTGCGTTCTACGGCCACTTCCGCTCCAAGGCCGAGGCGTTCCGAGCCGTTGCAACGGCGGGGCTAGAGCGTCTGCGCCAGGGTGTCGAGCGCTTCCGTGACCAGCACGGCGCAGGCTGGCTCGACGCGTTCGCGCGCTTCTACCTCGGCCCGGACCATCGGCGCGACCTGGCGGGCGGCTGCGCGCTGCCCAGTCTGTCGGCCGAGGTTGGGCGCGCGGACGAGGCCACCCGCGTCGCCTACGAGGCCGAACTGGTCAGGATCGCCGAGCTCGTGACCGACGGCCTGCCCGGCGCGCCGGGGCGCGAGGCGGCCTGGCCGGTGCTGGCGCTGCTCGCGGGCGGCACGGTGCTGTCCCGTGCCGTGCGGGATGGGGCAATGGCGCAGGAGATCGCGGACGCCGTGCTCGGTGCCGTGCAGGCGCGGGGAACGAGGAGCCGGCGGGAGTCAGCCTGAAGCTTGGCGTGAGAGCGATCCTGGCTGTCCGTCAAACGATCCATGGCCGGCCACCCCGGATGTGTCCGCCAACCCTGGCACCCGCACGGGAAAGCGGACAAGTTGATTGCCGGACGGGAAAACGGACAAAACGATCTTGGCGAACGTCGGCTATGCGCGGGTCAGCACGCAGGACCAGGACCTCTCGCTCCAGCTCGACGCCCTGGCTGCTGCCGGATGTGGCAAGGTGTTCGAAGATCGTGCGTCCGGCGTCCAGGCCGGCCGCGCCGGCCTGCGGGCAGCGCTCGACTACGTGCGGGACGGCGAGGTGCTGGTCGTTTGGAAACTGGACCGGCTCGGCCGCTCGCTGCCCCACCTGATCAAGACCGTCACAGAGTTGGCGAAGCGCGGCGTCGGGTTCCGCTCGCTGACCGAGGCCATCGACACCACCACGCCCGGCGGCCGTCTCATCTTCCACATCTTCGGAGCGCTCGGCCAGTTCGAACGCGACCTGATCGGGGAGCGCACCCGTGCGGGCCTGGCGGCGGCTGCGGCGCGCGGACGCAAGGGCGGGCGCAAGCCGGCCGTCACAGAGGAAAAGCTCCGACGAGCGCGTGAGCACATCGCAAAGGGTTTGACCGTGCGCGAGGCCGCAATGCGCGTGAAGGTCGGCAAAACGGCCCTCTACGAAGCGCTCGCAGTGGAAGCAGCCTGATCTCCTACGACCTGTTCACCATCTGGCACCGCCAAGTGGCCCTTGGTGACAAGAGTGTTGGGTCGGGGCCGGCATGGTAGCGTTCGGTCTTGCCGTTGGCGCGCTGGCGCGTCAGGCATTGCGGACAGCCGAGCTTCTGCGAGCAGAAGTATTCTGTGCCGTCGAGCGCGATCAGCACGCGGCCGCTGAGCTTCTGGAACGGCACCAACCCGCCGTGCCGGCGCAGGGCGCCCAGGACCTCATCGAAGGCGGGCTGCAGGTGCGACGGATCCACCGGGTCCAGCATGGCGCGGATGTGGTTGTCGGTGGGCACGGCCGTCATGCCGAACAGGCTGTGGCAGTTCGACATCTTCCGCCCTTCCTCCAGCGCGCGCTGGAGGGCGAGGAACGACTCGCTCTGCATGAAGAACAGCGAAAAGGCCGACAGGCCGATATCGGCCATGCTGTAGGTCACGTCGCCGCGCCGCTTGTCGGGAAAAGCCGCACAAGCCGAGCGAGCGCCCTCCAAAAGGGTCTCAAGCACCTCCATGCCGGCTTGAATCACACCTCAAGCCAAAGCGAAACCTACCCCTCTCCTCAGCCATTTAGAATTGCTGCCTGCCAATAATGCAGATACCAAAACCGCCGCGAAAGGCCGTTCATCAGCCCCATAGCGGCGGCCGCGAACTCATTTGCGAGCTTTCAGGTCGCTGCGGCCTGCAGGCCATCATGCGCGGCCTGCGGCACGCGGCCGCTGACCGAATGCGTGATCCTGACCGGAATCGCCTTATAGCCCGGCACCTTCGACTTCGGGTCGTGGTGCCAGAGCGGCACGAGCGGATTGCACTCGGGAAAGTAGCCGCCTGCGCAGCCCTGCGGGATATTATAGGGCACGATCTGCAGCCCCGGCACGAGACGGGCGATGCCGTCCTCCACGGCTGGAACCAAGTCGATGGCGTCCCCGCCCTTCAAACCCATGCGCTCAATGTCGGCCGGGTTCATAAAGATCACGTGCCGCGTGCCGTGCACGCCGCGAAATCGATCCTCGTAGCCGTAGATGGTGGTGTTGAACTGGTCGTTCGAGCGCAGCGTCATGAGCTGCAATACGTTGGCCGTGTCGCCCGCCGGCTCGATCCCGGCGAACAGCCGGCCCGGCGTGATGAAATTGGCGCGACCGCTCTCGGTCACCCACTTGCGTTCGCGCGCCGGCAATGGGCGGGCGAAGCCGCCGGGATGCATGAAGCGCTCGTTGAACTGCTTGAACGTCTCCGGATAGGTCATCTCGATGGCATCCCGCACCCGCGCGTAGTCGGCCACCCACTCGTCCCAAGGCGCCCGGCTTGTCGGCAGCGTCGCCTTCGCCATTTCGGCCACGATCCAGGGCTCGGAGCGCAGGTCGGGGCTCGCGGGCTCCGCTTGACCTTGCGAGCCGTGGAAGTGCGCGACCGAGCTTTCGATCGACACCGCTTGCGGCCCGGCCGCTTGCCGGTCGATCTCGATGCGACCCAGGCATGGCAGGAGATAGGCAATCTCTCCATGCACGACGTGATTACGGTTGAGCTTGGTGGCAATCTGCACTGTGAGCCGCAGCTTGCGCCAGGCGGCCTCCATCGCCGCCGTTTCCGGCACGGCGCGAAGGAAGTTGCCGCCGAGGCCGATATAGGCGCGCACCTCCCCATCAAGTATCGCCTTGCACGCATCGACGGTGGAGTGGCCGGTCCAGCGCGGCGGCTCGAAGGCGTAGAGCTCGGCAAGCTTGTCGAGCGGCGCCAGCTCCGGCTTCTCGGTGATGCCGACGGTGCGCTGGCCCTGCACGTTCGAGTGGCCGCGCACCGCGCAGATCGCGGCGCCGGGCTTGCCGATATTGCCGCGCAGCAGCAACAGGTTGGTCACCATATGCACGTTCTCGACACCGGCCGCGTGCTGGGTGAGGCCCATGCCGTAGACGCCGAGCGTGGCGGACGAGGAGGCGTAAGTCTCTGCCGCTTGGGTCATCTCGGCCCGGGTCAGGCCTGAAACGCGCTCCAGTTCGACCCAGTCATGGCCGCGGGCAGCAGCGGCAAACTCCTTAAAGCCTGCGGTGTGCGCTGCGATGAAGTCGTGATCGAGGACGTTCTTCGATCGCGCGGACGCCATCGACGCCGCGAACACCTTGCCGCTTGGGCTGTCCGACGGCTCCGGTGTGGCGTCCTGGCCCGCCGATTTCTTGTCGTCCGACGCTTGGAACGCGTCGTCCATCTCGATCAGCGCCTTGCAGATGCCGAACAGCGCGGCGATGTCGCCGCCGTTCTTGACCTGCATGTATTGCGACGTGATCTGCGTTTCTGCCCGCGTCAGCATCTCGCCCGGCGCTTGCGGGTTGGTGAAGCGCTCGAGGCCCCGCTCCCGCAGCGGGTTGATGGTCACGATCTTGACGCCCCGTTTCACCGCTTCCTGCAGCTGGTGCAGCATGCGCGGCGAGGACGTCCCAACATTCTGGGCGATGTAGAAGATGCAGTCGCAGTTCTCGAAATCGGACAGCACCGCCGTGCCAACCGCCGCGCCAATGCTTTCCGGAAGCGCCACGGACGAGCTTTCGTGGCACATGTTGGAGCTGTCCGGCAGGTGATTGCTGCCGTACATGCGGGCGAACAGCTGATACATATAGCTGGTTTCGAGCGAGGCCCGGCCGCTGGTGTAGAACACGGCCTGACGCGGGTCCAAGGCCTTCAGCTCCCGCCCGATCTCCTGGACGGCGCTTTCCCATGACACCGGCATGTATCGGTCGCTGTCGGGGTCCCAACGCATTGGAAAGGTGAGCCGGCCGGCTTCCTCAAGATTATAGTCCCGCCAGGTCTCGAGCTCGCTCAGCGTGTGCCCGGCGAAGAACTTCTGGTCGGTCGCCTTGTCGGTGATCTCCCATGCCGTCGCCTTCGCGCCGTTCTCGCAGAACTCGGCCGGATGCGGTTGGGCGGGCTTGGCCCAGGCGCAACTGACGCACATGAAGCCCGCTGGCTTGTTCTGCTGCACAAGCACCCGCGCGCCCTTGCCCGGGATGCGCTCGCGCAACAAGATCTCCGACACCGACATCAGCGACCCATAGCCGCCCGATGGGCCAGTATACTCCTGGCGGGAGCCTTCCTCGAGCTCGACCTCGTTCAGGTTCTCTGGATTGCTCATGGCGTCGCTCCGTGTTGATGAGGTGGACGATGCCCGCGGATCTCCGGATCCTGCCCCGTTCCGGACCGCAGCGGCATCAGCAAGCTTGAAAGCTAGAGGTCGCGTGGTCGGTGTGCCCGATCCTCCATCAGACGTGCTTTGTTGGCCAAGCCCGCCCTCGTTTGAACACGGCAGCGTACCAAGAGATGCAGCCGAACGATAAAAAGGCGGACCGATGAGGGGCCGCCAAGTTTGGGGAGAAAACGTATGTCGGCCGTCAACCCGACATCACGGACATAGCGCGTCGTTGATCAAGGTGCGGAGCCTGTCTTTGCTGAACCACTATGCAGATATGCATTTGAGCCTTCCGGGCTACGCGATGTTGCCGTTATCGCTTCGCCCGCCCGTGTGGTGCTCGGATTGTCGGCGGAGCCGCTTTCACTACGTCCGACTCTGCCAGCGCCGCATTGCAGAGGCCGGTCATGCTATCCTACGGGCACCGACGCTCGAGGACCTGGCCAAAGGCTAAAGGGGGTCACGACAAGAGTAGTTCGCAGGCGTCCGAAATCAGTGAACACAAGGGCAACTATATAGGTCGGCGTGTTCAGTAGCGCTATCAGGGGTCGGATCATGCGGCTGAGGCGCCATCTCTAATCCTCATGATGGTCTGGCGGCTGGTCTTAAAGGCGCGCGACAGCGCGGATACGCCGGCTCCGTCCTTCAGGCGTTGCGCCACGTCCCTGCGCTGATCATCGTTGAGGCTGGGGTTCCGGTAGCAACCGAACCGAAAGTGCGTTTCAGCGAGACGCCTTAACCTAACAAATTGATTTCTTGGACTAATGCAGAAAACCTATGTATAATGCAGGCCGCTAATGCATTGCCGAATGCCTGGTCTTTGCTTGGCTTTATCGTGCATCAACTCATGCATTAATCTCTCGCCAGCAAACCTGAGCATCCTACGCATTGAAACGCACTTTCGGTTCGGTTGCTACCGGACCCCCCTAGTCCGACGGTTCATGCACCAGCAGCCAGAGCCGGCGCAGGCATTGCAAGCCGGCGACATAGCAGGACTTGTTGAGATGCGCGCTGGCCATGATGAAATCCAGGTAACCGGCTGATGGTGAGGCCGGGAGATGTGGCCCACAATCGCGGACTGTGCTGGTCCAGCTGAGCCACGTCCGCTTCTGTCGCACATGGAGCGCATTTGCCGCGGACGCCACGTGACAGGGCGTCACCGGCCGGCTATCATCCAGGGCATCGCATGAACACCTGACCTCGCACCTCGGAACGCATTGAGCCAGCCCGCGCCCGGACTCCGTCCGGCCGGTCTGGAGATGTTTGTTCATTGAGGAGAATGCGATGTTCCAGGTTCAGGCTCCCGTCGTCATCGTGCCGTCCAGCGAGGCCAGCGCGGCCCTCGGTGTCCAGCTCAAGCCCGCCGCGCTGGCGGCGTGGCGGGAGATCGCGCGCCGTGGCCAGGGAATCGAGATGGCGCATTTCCAGATCGTGCATACCGGCGTGACGCTGGCGGTGTGCTCGCGCCTTCGCCGTGACGGCTTCATCGAGATCGAGCTCGGTCTCGGCGACCCCCGACAGGCGGCGCGCGTCATCCCGGCGGCGCAGCTCCGTCGCGCGGAGGCGCGTGTCCTATCTCACCATGCTCAGCCGGTCCGGCGGCATTGAGCGCTGCCCGGGAGCAGCATCCCTGCTCCCGGGCAGCGCTCTGCGTTGACGGAACGACCGCCGCAGCGCTAGACCGCCGCAACAACCCGACTGCCCCATCCACCCTGCCACGCACTGTCCCCCGCCGGCCTTCGGTCGCGCGGCCTTTCGTCGTGTCCGGACCATGGGCGCCAGGCGGCGTGTCGTGCCTTCCGCCCGCCGCGTCCGGTTCTGACGCATCTGCGGCATCCCTTTCCCATCCTGACCTTGGTGAAATCGTCATGAACGCTTCTCTCGAGCGGCGCCGCGCCCCGTGCGGCGGCCGCACCGACGGCATGAGGCTGGCGCTGGACTGCGCCCGCAACCTCCAGGCAGTGATCGACCGGCGCATGCCGGAGGCCGCCGCTCTGGCTTCGTGGCTGGCGCAGAACGCCGTCGCGTTCGGGCTGGACGACACGGCAATCCCGGCCGATCCCGACGATCGCCGAGGCTTTCGCGGCCGCGGCATACCGGCGGAGGACTGGTGCAAGATCGACGTGGCGCTGGCCTCGGCTGCCGCGACGCTGCCCAGTGAATCGGACGCGCCGGCCGAACGCTGGATTACGGCAATGGCAATCGCGCTGGGGCTTGACGCGCTGGCCACGCGCATCCTGGCGCTCGCCATGCACTACCCACTGGACAAGCGCGTGGAGCGGTTGTTCGACGCCATGAGCGAGTGCCGCGGGGGCCTCCCCAGGCTGTGTCGCGACCCTGGCCTGATCGGCATGCTGTTGCAGGCGCCGACCCCGGACGTGGCGACCCGGTTGACCATGGGGAGCAAACTGCTGGCCAGCGGCCTGCTTCAACTCGACCGGCATGGCGGTCTGTCCGTGCAGGACCGGCTGGTGTCGCTGATCCGCCAGGACATGGCGCCGGAGGCGGACTTCTACGGCCAGTTGCTCGGCTCCAGCGTTACGGAAGCGCTGCCGTGGGAGGCGTTCGCCCATCTCGGCCAGCAGGCGGAGATCGCCGCCTCCGTGCTGCGGGCGGCACTGGCCGGCAAGGAGAGCGGGGTCGGCATCCTACTCTATGGGCCGCCCGGCACCGGCAAGACCTCGTTCGCGGCGACCCTGGCCGCCCGCATCGGTGCGCGCCTACGTCCGGTGGCGGAGGCTGACGAGGACGGCGACGAACCCCAGCGCCACGAGCGGCTGGCCGGATTGCGCCTCGCCCAGGGCCTGATCCCACCCGGCAACACGGTGCTGCTGTTCGACGAGGCCGAAGACCTGTTCGTCAGCCGCGAGACGGCGTTCGACGAGCCGGTGACCAGTTCGCGCGTGTTCATCCATCGGCTGCTGGAGCGGCTGGCGGTGCCGGTGATCTGGACCGCGAACGACATCGGCGTGCTCGGCCCGGCGGTGCTGCGCCGGATGACGATGTGCCTGGAGCTGAAGGTGCCCGACCTGGCCACGCGCACGACGCTGTGGCGCCGCATGGGCGAGGCGGAAGGCATCGTGCTGGCCGACGCCGACGCGGCGCGTCTCGCGCGGCTGGTGCCGGCCGCGCCCGCCGTGGCCTCGGGTGCCCTGCGCGCCACGCGGCTGGCTGGCGGCGGGGCGGAAACCGCGCGGCTGATCGTGGAAGGGGTCGCGCGCGCCGTTCGCGGCGGCGAGCTGCCGGCCCCCCAGCCGGCGCCCGACGCAACCTACGATCCGGCCCTGGTCAATGCCGACAGCGACCTTGCGGCGTTGACCACGGACCTGCTGCGCCCCGGCGCGCCGCGTGCGGTGTCGTTTCTGCTGTCCGGGCCGCCTGGCGCGGGCAAGAGCGCCTGGGTGCGCCACCTTGCAGGCCGGATGGGCATGCCGATGCTGCAGAAGCGGGCCTCGGACCTGCTCAACCCGTTCGTCGGCGGCACCGAGGAGAACATCGCCGGGGCGTTCGCCGAGGCGCGGGAGGCGCAGGCCTTCCTGGTGTTCGACGAGGCGGACAGCCTGCTGCTGGAGCGCGCCGACGCGGTGCGCAGCTGGGAGATCAGCCAGGTCAACGAAATGCTGACCTGGATGGAAAGCCATGCCTTACCGTTCGCCTGCACCACCAACCTTGCCGAGCGGCTGGACCGCGCCAGCCTGCGCCGCTTCCTGGTCAAGCTGCGCTTCGACTGGCTGACGCGGGCGCAGGCCCGGCTGGCGTTTCTCCGGTTCTTCGACCTGCCGGCGCCGGTGGGGCTGGACGAACTGCGGACGCTGACCCCGGCGGACTTCGCGCTGGTGCGGCGGCGGGCTGCCGTGCGGGGCGGGGAAGCGGAGCCGGCGGTGCTGCTGGACCTGCTGGCGGCCGAGTGCGAGGGGCGGATCGGCGGGCGGGTGCCGGTCGGTTTCGGTCGGGCGGAAGCGGCGTGATTGCGCGGGAGACGCGGGCGCAGCAGCATGCTCGCATGCGCTACGCACCCGCTGAACGGCTGTTCCGCCTGGCCCGGCATCTGGCGGCGACACGCACCGGGCTTACGCTCGACGAGATGGGCGCCGAGTTGGGCGTCGGACGGCGGACGGCCGAGCGGTTGCGCGACTCGCTGGTGGCCATGTTCCCGCAGATGGAGTGCCGGGACGACGAGGAGCGGGTGCGGCGCTGGTGGTTGCCGGGCAGCGCGCTGGCCGGGGTGATCGACGCCCGGCCCGAAGCGGTGGCCGCGATCGAGACCTCGGCGCGCGAGTGCGAGGCCCGCGGCGAGGCCGACCGCGCGGCGCTGCTCCGCGAGGCGTCCACGACGCTGCGCGCGATGATGCGGCCGGACGCGTTACGTAAAGCCGAGCCGGACATTGCCGCGCTGATGGAGGCCGAGGGGATCGCCATGCGCCCTGGGCCGCGGCCGGTGATCGCGGCTGGTGTCTTGCCGACGCTGCGACGCGCGATCCTTGGCATCCAGCCCATAGTGGTGCGTTACGCCGGACGCGATGCAGAGGAGCCGGCAACCCGTATCCTGTGTCCCTACGGCATCCTCTATGGCGGGCGCGGCTGGCTGGTCGCGCATGTGGATGGCCTGCCGGAGATGCGGCTATGGCGTCTGGACCGCATCGTCTCCGTCGATCTGCTCGACCGCAGCTTTGACCGTAAGCCAGACTTCTCGCTGTCCGCCTACGCAGCACAATCCTTCGGAGTGTTTCAGGAGGAGGCGGTCGACGTGGTGCTGCGGTTTGCACCAGAGGCCGCGGATGACGCTGCCGGATGGTGGTTTCATCCCTCGCAAACGTCGGAGCGCGAAACGGATGGCGCGCTGCTGGTGCGCTTTCGCGCGGGTGGGGCGAAGGAGATGTGTTGGCACCTGTTCACCTGGGGTAGCGCGGTGACCGTGGTGGGGCCCGCAGAGCTTCATATGCGACTGGCTGAGTTGGCAGGTGACGTTGCCGCACATCATGGGAACTAGTGAGCAGTTCATGATGGGCGTGAAGCTGACGATTTATCTCGCGTCATTGCACACGTACTCTGTCCTAACCGCGTCATGGGCGTGAGACTCGGGTGGGTTGCGGTTTGGTGTGGCTCTATCTGGCGAGGATGTGGAGCATCTCGGAAGATGAGGCATCTACAGAACTTCTGGCGTGAGTCGGATGGAGAAGAATAGAATGGCAGTATGGTGGCTCTCTATTGATGAAGCAAACGAAAATTCAAGCTATGAAGAACTAAAAAAGCGACGTGTTATTGCCCAAGGTTGGCCTGACCTCCAGAACCTGCAGGAAAGTGGGCGTCTTGTTCAGCTTAGAGGCATTCCAGAGCAACAGCAAGATTTATTATTGACAACATGGCTCCAAGAAGCCTATTCAAATGCAATACTACCACTGAGAATTCGCAATATTGTAAATTTTTTCTGTAATATTAAACCTGGAGACTTCGTTATAGGAAAATCAGGACAAAGTATTTCCGGCATCTGCAAGATACCACCAAGTCCTACCTACTCTTTTTGTAAAGAATTTAACTATGCGCATGGGTTTGGCCCCGTAACGTGGCATGACTGGAGCGATATATCGCAAGACAAATGGGCCCCTAACCCCCCAACTCGACTTGTAGCCGTATGTAATGTTGGAAATAATCGAGATCGCGTCGAGAGTCTTTTCGGGGCATTCCTCCAGCAAAAAAGTAGGTCGCACGCGATGGACGAGTGGATAGAACTCATCAGCCAGCAACACCAAATTATTCTCACGGGTCCGCCTGGAACTGGGAAAACTTTGCAGGCCAAGCGCCTCGCAGGGCGGTTGATCACTGGAACGGCACCGCCCAACGACACAGTAGACGAATATCTTGAGCCGTTGCGACTAGAGTCCGATGCCGACCCAAGCCCAGGTGGAGCGTGGGATCTCGTGCAGTTTCATCCGTCCTATAACTACGATGACTTCGTGCGTGGCATCCGCCTCCGAATTAATGCAAAGAGCGGCCATCCGACCTATGAATTTCAGGATGGGCCTTTGCTACGGATGGCATCGAAGGCACAAAAAAATCCGGGTCGAAAATTCGTCCTGATCATCGACGAGATCAACCGTGCTAATATTGCCTCTGTCCTTGGGGAGCTGATCTACGCGTTGGAATACAGGACACGACCTGTCACGTTGCAATACGGGGACGCTGACGCCACGGTCGTCATTCCGGATAACCTGTTCATCATCGGCACGATGAATACGGCAGACCGCTCGATCGGTCATCTCGACTACGCCGTGCGCCGCCGGTTCGCCTTCGTGGCGTTGCCGCCCGACCGCAATGTAATCCACGACTATTATGATGATGAGATCCTTCGTAACTACTCACTAGAAAAGTTCGACGAAGTATCAGCGCTCTTCTCGGGGAACAATCCTCATCTCACACCTGATTATCAAGCGAGCGATGTCCAGCCGGGCCATTCCTATTTTCTCGCGTCTGACCAGGCTGGTCTCAACCGCAAAATCAGATACCAAGTCTTGCCACTACTACGTGAATACGTTGCTGATGGTGTACTTGGGGAAAACGCCAGCCGGCAAATTCAACAGCTCAATGCTAATCTCTTAGGCGGTGCTGTTTGAGCGACTCCGACGCACACATGGTGGAGGGATCCGATATCTCTCTTGATCAGCTGATTGATAAGCAGGAGCACAGCCTTTTGCGAGACAACGCACGTGCCGCCGCTGGAGCAAACGCCCGCTATTTCGGCCTGCAGCCCTATTCCGACGAGTCGGCCCGCGGTAGGCTGGGATACTATGTCGGGATCGGGCGGCTTCCCGAGGCGCCTGGTCGCATTGTTCGCGTCTCGGCGCGCCGGTTCGGCAAGGATGATGGAAAATTCGCCATCGACTACGTTGGCACCTATGCCGTTTGTGCCGCAGACCCAGAGGTGTCGCGCCATCTGGATCGCTGCTTGACTGTCTATCCAGACGAGGCTCCAGTTGAGGTGCACGATGACGCGGCCTGGAGTCCGCTTATCGCGCTTGCATACGTCAGGGCGCTTCATACGCTAATCCAGCGGCATCTGCGCCGCGGTTTCATCGCTCGTGAGGAGAGGTTGCGCGGTCGCGTCCGTGGCCGGGTGGATGTGAGCCGCTATGTTGGGCAAAGCCTGGCACGCGGACATTTAGAAATCGTGCCCTGTCGTTTTCAGGCGCTGGAGCAGGACACTCTCGAAAACCGTATCTTGCGTACCGCCCTGGTTGGGGCTGGCAAGCTCCTTGGGCAAGCAACCGGAACTAACCTCCGCGAGCCGACGGCACTCTGGCGTTCATGGGCGCGACAGGCAGAAGCGGCGTTGACGGGAGCAAGCGTTGCCCGGATAGAGCCGCGCGACTTTCAAGCCGCCCGCAAGACAGGCAGCTTTCGGCATTACGCACATCCGCTCGCCCTCGCCCGGGCCGTGCTCACGCGGGTCGGCTTCGATCCGAATGGAGCAGGCGAAAGCAAAAGTGCAACAGTATGGCTGGTACCATTTCGTCTAGCTACGGCAGAATTATTCGAGCGTTACGTCGAAGCGTGCCTGCGGTCAGCTTTGCGGAAAGATGACACAATGTGGGCTGGCTACGATGACAATAATCTTGGCGCAGCCTTCAAAATTCGTCCGGACTTTCTCGTTCGTTCTGGCGATGTCCGGTTGATTTTCGATGCTAAATACAAAGACCTTGCTAGACAAAGGCCATCAAGTGCCGATGATGAGGAGAACGCCTTTAGACAGGACACATACCAGGTATTATCCTACTCGCAGCATAAATCTGTTCAGAACTGGTGGCCTGATCGTACCGGAAAACCATTGCCACCATCAATGGTGGTTCTTTGCTATCCAAATTGGTTGCAGCCGTCAGAGCACCACAACGCTAATGTTGTCGGCAATACCAATGGTGACCTGATTGCAGAGATTGTTCAAAGGGGTAAAGCATTCGCGTCTGGACAAGAAAACGCTGCACAGTCTCAGCCGACGCACGTTAAAGTTTTCGATGACTTTGCAGTACCCGTAGCTCGACTTGGTTTTGCAGTTCCAGCTATACGGCCGAAACTAACGGAAGTGCCTCCCAGTACACATAAGCCGTGAGGTGGGCTGTCGGAAAACCTATCCTGATTACGCACCTTCCTCAGCCGATCCCGCTCTGGTACGATCCATGAACATAGAGGGTCTGAGCAAGGGACAGTGATGGCTCGCAACGTGGTGCAGTTCCAGAAAGGGCTCAGCGAGCCTGCGTTTGATCGGCAATACGGTACCGAGGAGCAGTGCTGTGCGGTGGTGATCGCGTTGCGGTGACCAGCCCCCATCGAGTGGTCCGGGCAGATGTTAGTGCAGCATCGTAGCTGGCGGCGGAAGTGACCCGTCGGTAGCCATACCGGCCATACTGCCTTGCCCAATCGATGGTCGCCCCAGTCAGCGCCGCCTCGTCGGCGGCCGCCTCCGGCGCCTTGCGCCGCGTCGAACGGTGCTGACCCAGCACCCGGCAGGCAAACCGCTCGGACACGTTCAGCTTGGCCGCAACATGCGTCACGGCAGTCCGACGACGGGCAGCGCTCAGAAGTCTCCCGACGCAGCTTCCTTCAACATCAGCTTCTCCAGCGCCAGGTCAGCCAACCCCCGGCGCAAACGCCCGCTCTCCTGCTCCAGAACCTTCAGGCGCTTCACCTGGTCCAGTTTCAGCCCGCCATATTCGGCACGCCAACGGTAGTAGGGGTAGGATGAGGATACGGGTAGAAAGTGGTCACAAGGGACTCGGCCGCGAAAAAAACCGCCCCTAATCAAACACTTGGCATGTCGCCGTGGTAACCGGGGCAGATCCCCGGGCAATCAGGCCATGGTTGCAGCCTGACGAACGAGGTCGGGGAGCGGCGGAACGGTAACGCCGTCGGGGACGTGCAGGCGGTCGCCGAGATAGCGGAAGAACGAGATCTCGAGCTTGCGGCAGGTCTTCATCAGGCCGAGCAGGACGTCGCGCGCGGTGCGTCCTGCCGTGCTCATGGTGCCGCCGGAGATCTTGCGCTTGGTCACGCAGGCGCGGATGTCGTTCTCCGAGCCGTTGGTGTGCAGCGGGATCTCGGGATGCTGGAGCACGCATAGCAGTTCGTGCTTGCGCCGGTGCAGCCGGGCCAAGAGCCGATCGAGTGTCACGTAGTCGGTTTTGCGCTTGAAGATGCGGTCAAAGCGCGCCCGCAGTGCTGCGGCCCGCCGTGGACAGGGATCGCGCTTCCAGGCCTTCAGGTCGGCGTAAAACCACCAGATCAGCGAGCACGTGACCTCGACCGCGCGGCGCTGCTCCGGTGTCGCCGGCACCAGCTTGTGCACGAGGCGCTCGGCGTGGATCCAACACAGCGCGTGGGTGCCCACCCGGAACTGCAGGGGCGACGCATGAAATTTACTGGTAGTCTATTGAGCGACTTCTATGCCGGAGCCTGTTCTATGAATAGTAGCCTTTGAGCACTGCAGCCGAATTACGCAGTCGTTGGCGAAAGGTGAAGGAGGT
>JAABUX010003775.1_pt1 | contig 19779 bp, 18 predicted proteins | sample 5561851 | NCBI WGS metagenome assembly JAABUX01 (sample SAMN10711883, study PRJNA513361) | rock metagenome | isolation source: Antarctica rocks | place: Antarctica: Victoria Land, Richard Nunatak red sandstone | collected 2016-01-03 | reverse complement strand
TCGGCGATCAGGGCGGCGACGGTGTCCGGCTCCATCAGGCTGGGGGTGCCGCCGCCGAAGAAGATGCTGGCCAGCGGGCGGCGGCCCAGCCGGGCGGCCTCCCAGGCCAGCTCGGTCCGCAGGGCGCGGGCGAAGCGGGCCTGGGGGATGCGCTCGCGGACGTGGCTGTTGAAGTCGCAATACGGGCACTTGGCCAGGCAGAATGGCCAATGGATATACAGTGCGATGGGGTCCATGGCTGGCATATAGGCGGCTGGACAGCGCGTTGCGCCGGGACGAGGCTGCGAGTTCCGCACCAGTGCAGCCGACTTGGTGCGAATGACGGGCGCGGTGGTCGCACCTGTGGCAGACATCCCGAGTTAAGGCGCTGCCAGCCCGGTCGGCAACGGCAGCCCGGCGACCGCGCCGCCGAACCACGCCTGCGGCAGCGACGGCGTCACCCCCTCCCGCCGTTCCTCCGCGCTCACGCAGGCGCGTATGGCGTTGTAGGCCGCCGGCCAGGTGCCGCGCTTGCCCAGCCGGCCCAACAGGCAGCGGTCGTACACCGTATAGGTCTCGCCCGCCCCGCAGCCGAACGAGGTCCGGTCCAGCCGGGCCGCCGTCAGGATCACCCGGTTGGGCCGGGTCATCGGCGCCTGGGCGAAGCTGCCGCTGAAGCAGCTCGACACCACCACTGCCGTTGGGGCGCTGCCGCAGCCGGCCCGCAGCGCGCGGTCCAGCAGGGTGGGCGTCAGCACCTCCTCCTCGGCCGACAGGTACAGCCCGCCGCCGTGCACCCCGTGCGAGGTGGCGAACACCAGGCAGCCCTGGCCGGCCGCCGGGTGCATGGCGGCGATCGCCTCCACTACGTTGCCAAGCGTGGCCGGCAACGCCCTGCCGGCCCCCGAGCCGCTCAGCCGCACGATGTCCGCAGCGGCCCCAGCACGGCGAAGGTCGGTCGCCACCCCGTCCATGGCGTTGTCAAATACCGGGAGCGATCCGTCCCCGGCGATCAGCACAGCCTTGTAAGGCGCCGGGGCAGCCGCAGCCGTCCGCCCTGCGCAAGCCGCAGCGAGGCACAGCAACGCCGCGCGGGCCAGGGACCGCATCAAACCGCACCCAGCCGCGCCGCGACCCGCGACGCCAGCCGCTCCAGGTAAGGATCAGCCGCGCCCCGGTGCCGCATCGCATCGGCCGTCCGGCGTAGGTAATCCGCGGCCGGGCCACCCGGTCCGGCCGTGGCGGCCAGGATGTCCGCCACGGCATCATCCTCTAGATGCCCGGCAAACAGCGGATGCAGCGGGTCGGCGACGAACGTGACGGCCTCCACCGGCCCGGCCGCGGTCAGCACCTGAACCCAACGGGCCCGGTAAAACCCTGCCGCCATCTCATGCTTCCACACCGCCCAGAAGTTCTGCGCCAGGTCCGGCTCCGCCAAGTACACCGCCAGGCCGGAGCAGGCGCCTCCATCCGGCACCAGCCCCAGGGTCAGCGACGGGTGCTCGGGCGTGCCGCGGTTACGGTCGTCATGCAGGCAATACCGGCGGGCCATGCCGTGCAGCACGCCGATGCGCTCGCCATCGCTGGCATAGGGCCGCTCCCAGATCAGGGCGCCGTAGGCGAACATCCAAATGCCATCGCCAAGCCGATCCGCCAGGATCGCGTCCGCGCCGCGCTGCAGGACGTCGTCCGGCACCGTTCCGCCCGGCTTGGAGCCTGTCTCCTTGGCTGGGAGCCGCTCCCATATCAGCTCGGACGTAAGTATTTCCATGAAGGTTTCCTGAGGTCGGTGACCGACCGGCAGCTTTGCTGAAAGCTGCCTGGACAGGTGCTGTGAATATTCGGCCATATGGTGTCATGACGGAGGCCGGCATCCCCAGCCTGCGCCCAGGCCAGTCTGCGCCCAAGTCAAACGCGGATAGCATGGAGACCCTGCCTGTTTCCGTTTCCCCTTGGGCTTGAGCCGCGACGTGGATCGAGGCTGGGGCGCGGAAGCCTTGCTTGCATGCAGCGCCGCGGATCGCCGGTGCTGCTGCCGCGCTGCCTTGACCGAAGGCCGCGCTGCAAGGTCCCCTTTCCCGGAGCGGGAGAAGGAGCCAGTTCGGTCCCTGCGTCACATGCAGTTGCCCCAGGTACAGTTCCTGGCTTGCACAGCTATTGGAAGCAGGACGCCAGAAGCTGCTCCATCGCCCGCGCCCGGTGGCTGCTGGCGTGCTTGAGGCCAGGGTCCATCTCGCCGTAGGTCTGCGCCCCGCCCAGCGGCACAAACATCGGATCGTAGCCGAAGCCGCGCTCCCCACGTGGTGGCCACGCGATGCCGCCCTCGACCCTGCCCAGATAGGTCGCCTGCCACCCGTCCGGCCACGCCAGGCACAGGGCGCAGGCGAACCAGGCCCGCAGGTCCGCGCTGCCGCCCACCTCCCGCCACACCCGCGCCATGGCACCGGCGAAGTCCTTGCCGGGTCCGGCCCAGCGCGCCGACACCACGCCCGGCGCGCCCCCAAGCGCCGCCGCGCAAAAGCCGGAGTCGTCCGCCAGCGCCGGCAGGCCGGAGGCGCGGGCGGCAGCCTGCGCCTTGATCGCCGCGTTGCCGGCGAAGTCCGGGGCGTCCTCCGCGGGGACCGCCAGGCCCAGCGCCCCGGCCGAGACGACATCGACGCCCAGCGGCGCCAGCAGCTCCACGATCTCCCGCAGCTTGCCCGGATTATGGGTGGCCAGCACCAACTGGCTGCCGGGCAGCAGGCGGCGCAGCGTCACGCCGCCTCCAGTGCAGCCTGCTGCGCCGCGAACAGCCGGGCCGTGCCGTGGCGGGCCAGGCGCATCAGCTCCATGAACTGCGCCTCGGTGAACGGCGCCGCCTCCGCCGTGCCCTGCACCTCGACGATCCCGCCGGCCGAGGTCAGCACGAAGTTGGCGTCGGCCGCCGCCCCGCTGTCCTCGGCGTAGTCCAGGTCCAGCACCGCCGCGCCACCTGCCTCTCCATCATGTACCAGGCCGCAACTGACCGCCGCCACCTGGCCCGTCATCGGCGAGCGGGCGATCACCCGGTTCCGCTCCAGGTGCCGGAATGCCAGGCTCAGCGCCACCCAGGCCCCGGTCACGCTGGCGCAGCGCGTGCCGCCATCGGCGTTCAGCACGTCGCAGTCCAGGGTGATGCTGCACTCCCCCATGGCCGAGCGGTCCACCACCGCGCGCAGGCTGCGGCCGATCAGGCGCTGGATCTCCTGGGTGCGGCCGGATTGCTTGCCGCGCGCCGCCTCGCGGTCGCCGCGCTTGTGGGTGGCGCGCGGCAGCATGCCATACTCCGCCGTCACCCAGCCCAGCCCCGTGCCGCGCAGGAAGCCCGGCGTCCGGCCCTCGACACTCGCGGTGCATAGCACCTCGGTCCCGCCCATGCGGATCAGGCACGATCCTTCGGCGTGGCGGGCGAACCCGGGCTGGATGAAAACGTCCCGCATTTCATCGGCGGCGCGGCCGGAAGGGCGCATGGTGGTGTCCTGTTCAAGGGGCGGGCCATATAGCGCAAGCGGCACGATTCTGGCAGGGCACAAAACATGGCGTGAACCGGGCTGGCAGAATGGAATAGGGATGACGGCATGACGGTTGGCGTAGGAATTATTGGGGCGGGGATCATGGGGGAGCGCCTGTTGCGCGCCGCGTTGGAGCACGCCTCCGACGCCGTGCACATCTCCGGCATCTGGGACCAGGCACCGGCCGCGCTGGACCGTCTCGGCGCAGCCATCCCCGGCCTGAACCGGGCCGCTTCGGCGGAGGCGGTCATCGAGGGGGCGGACTGCGTCTATATCGCGACCCCCCCGGCGACCCACCTCGCCTACGCCCGCATGGCGCGGCAGGCCGGGCGCGCGGTGTTCCTGGAGAAGCCGCTGGCGGTGGACCTGCTCGACAGCCGGCGCTTCCTGGGGGAGACACAGGCCGGCGGGGCGCGGGTGGCCGTCAACTTCCCCTTTACGTCCTCCCCCGCCGTGGCGCGGCTGGCGGAGTGGCTGCGCGACGGCGTGACCGGCGCCCCGCGCGGCTTCAGCATCGACGTGGGCTTCGCCGCCTGGCCGCGGCCCTGGCAGGAGCAGGCCGCCCCCTGGCTCGACGGCCCGGCCGAGGGCGGCTTCACCCGCGAGGTCGTATCGCACTTCCTGTTCCTGTCCCGCCGCCTGCTGGGGCCGCTGGGCCTGCTGTCCAGCAATGCCGAATATCCGGCGCCGGGGCGCACCGAAAGCTCGATCACCGCGCGCCTGGATGCCGGCGGGCTGCCGGGCCGGGTGCAGGGCGCGGTCGGGTCCACGCCGGAGCACGACACCAACACCTGGACCGTGCGCGGCGTCGCCGACATACGCCTGCACGACTGGTCCCTCGCCGAGCGCCAGCGCCCCGACGGCACCTGGGCGCCCGACCCCGACGCGCTGCCCAACGAGCGCCTGCGTCCGCTGGTGCTGCACCGCCAGTTGCAGCAGGTCGCCCGCATGACCCGCGGCGAGCCGCACCACCTGGCGACCGTGACCGAGGCGTTCGAGGTACAGGAGGTCGTCGAGGCCATCCTGGCCGGCCTTGCCCTGCCGAACATCACCCGGCGCGCCTAGCGGGCATGGACACCGACCGCCCCGGCGCCCCGCGTCCGCCGCCTCGCAGCACCGGGCGGTCTCCGCCGGGCCTCGACCCGCGCGCCGCCAGCGTGCTGCGGGAGATCGTCGAGCAATACGTCGCCACCGGGGAGCCGGTCGGCAGCCGCACCCTGTCGCGCCGGCTGCCGATGGCGCTGTCCCCGGCGACGATCCGCAACGTGATGGCCGACCTGACCGACGCCGGGCTGCTGTTCTCGCCGCACACCAGCGCCGGGCGGCTGCCGACCGACCGCGGGCTGCGGCTGTTCGTCGATGGCCTGCTGCAGTCGGGCGGCCTCGCCGAGGACGAGCGCGAGGCGATCTCCCGCGCGCTGGAGGCCCGGGGCCGCAGCCTGGAGGATACCTTGGCCGAGGCGAGCACCATGCTGGCGGGCCTGGCGGGCGCCGCCGGGCTGGTGCTGGCGCCGAAGTCGGACGGGGCGGTGCGCCATATCGAATTTGTGCCGCTCGGCTCCGGCCGCGCCCTGGTGATCCTGGTGTCCGCCGACGGGCAGGTGGAGAACCGGGTGATCGAGACCCCGCCGGGCTTGCCGCCCTCGGCGCTGACCGAGGCGACGAACTACCTGAACGCGCAACTGGCCGGACGCAGCCTGTCCGAGCGCAGCCTGGCCGAGCTGCGCCGGGTGGTCGGCGCCGACATGGCGCAGGACCGGACGCAGTTAGACGGGCTGACGTCGCAGGTGGTGGAGGCGGGCCTGGCAACCTGGACCGGCGAGGGCCGCGGCGGCGCGCTGATCGTGCGCGGCCAGGCCCGGCTGCTGCAGGAGGTGACGCAGATCGAAAGCCTCGCCGCGATCCAGACCCTGTTCGAGCGGCTGGAGCATCAGGAGACCATGCTGCGCCTGCTCGACTTGGCGGAGGCGTCGGACGGGGTGCGCATCTTCATCGGCGCCGAGAGCGGGCTGTTCGGCGCCAGCGGCGTCTCGATGGTGGTCGCCCCGGCGCGCAACGGCGCCGACCGCATCGTCGGCGCCATCGGCGTGATCGGCCCGACACGCATCAACTACGGCCGGATCATCCCGGTGGTGGACTACACCGCCCGGGTGATCGGGCGCCTGCTGGGATAGGGCGAACCGGCTACTGGTTGAGCAGGGGTTGACTCCCATCAACTTTGCGTCCGGTGCCGTACACGATGAACGAACGCAGCCCAGCCCCGTTAAGGGCGCGGAGACCCAATCTGCGGCGGCCCAATCATGTCGGATAAACGCAACTGCCTGCTGCTGGTCGAGGACGATGCCCTCGTCCGCATGACCGTTGCGCTCATGCTGGAGGATGACGGGTTCGGCGTGGTCGAGGCGGCGACGGCTGAGGAGGCGTTGGGCCTGATGCGCAGCGGGCTGGATGCGCCGGTGATGGTGACGGACGTGGACCTGGGCGCCGGCTGGAATGGCATGGAGTTGGCCGACCATCTGCGCGCCTTGTCGCCGGACCTGGTGATCATCTTCATCACCGGGCGCATGGCGTCGCTGGCCGGCCGGTCCCTCGGCCCGCGTGAGGCGGTGCTGCCGAAGCCGTTCGAGGGCAGCGCGCTGGCCCGCCTGGTTCGGGAGATGGTGGCGCATTGATGTTCGGGTCTGCACCGTTCGTGCGCTGCCACGGCGCAACCATTGACCGGGGGCCTGCGTTGGGCCGCCATCCACAACGGAGGACCACGGCCATGAAAGCAATCAAACTCGGATTTGCCGCGGCGCTGCTCTGCACGGCAGCCATCGCGCAGACGACCACGACGCCCGGCACGACGGGATCGACCATGGGTACTACGGGAACTCCGGCTCCGCTGCTACCAGGTGTGACGACCAACACGCCGGCGCAGTTGAGCACGACCAACAACAACTCCGCCACGCCGCCGTCGGTGACTACCTCGAATGCCAACAACAAGACCTCTGCCGCCCCGGTGAAGGGCCGCAACAGCTTTTCAATGGATGAGGCCCGTCGCCGCATCGAGAAGGGCGGCTTCACTCAGGTTACTGCGTTGAAAAAGGACGGCGACGGCATTTGGCGCGGCAAGGCCATGAAGTCCGGCTCGTCGGTTGATGTTTACTGCGACTACCAAGGCAACGTCGGCGCCGCCTCATAACCACGCCTGCATCTTTGAAGGGAATACCCTAATGCGTACCATCGCACACGTTTATCAGACTTATGCCGAGGCAACACGCGTCGTGCAGTCGCTCGAGAGCGCCGGCATCCCGCACAGCGACATCAGCATCGTTTCCGGCGACAAGACCGTCACCAGCACCGGCTACGACAGCATGGGCACGACTGGCACGGGCACCGGCCTGACCAGCGGCGACCCGGAGCAGGGTGCGGCGACCGGCGGCGGCACCGGCGCCACCATCGGCACCGTACTGGGCGGCGGCGCCGGCCTGCTGGCCGGCATCGGCTCGCTTGCCATCCCCGGCATCGGCCCAATCGTGGCGGCGGGCTGGCTGGTGGCGGCACTGACCGGCGCCGGCGTTGGCGCGGCGGCCGGCGGCCTGCTGGGCAGCCTGACGGGCGCTGGCGTCAACGAGGCCGATGCTCACGCCTATCAGGAGGGCGTAAACAGCGGTGGCACCCTCGTTACGGTCCGTGCCGACGACGCGCAGGCCGCGCACGTCGAGCAGATTATGGGCATGACGACCGGATATGCCGATACGGCGACGACCGGCGTTATGGGGGCCGCTGGTGCGACCGGCATGGCTGGCGGCTATGAGACGACAGCCACCCGTGATGCAGTGATGGGTTCGGAGGGTACGCCTGCGACGATGGGGACCACCGCGCCTACTTCGTCTGGCACAACCTCGATGGCATCCAACACCACTGCGATGAACAGCCCCGACACCCTCAAGGTGATGAAGGAGGACTTGGTCGTCGGCAAGCGTGATGTCGAGGCCGGCGGCGTGCGCGTCACGTCCCATGTGGTCGAGACGCCGGTGCAGGAGCAGGTCACCCTGCATGAGGAGCGCGTCAGCGTCGATCGCCGCCCGGTGAACGAGCGCGTCAGCGGCACCGAGGCGTTCCGTGATCAGACCATCGAGGCTCGCGGTAAGGCCGAGGAGGCCGTGGTCGGCAAGGATGTGCGCGTCGTCGAGGAGATCGGCCTCAAGAAGGAGGCTACCGACCGCGTCGAGACCGTGCGCGACAGCGTGCGCGAGACCAAGGTTGACGTCGAGAATGTCGGCACGACGAGCGTGACCGGCGGCACCGGCACAACCAAGCTCATGCCGGGCGTCTAAGCGCCTCCGGTCATCTAACTGGCGAGAAGCGGGGAGGGCAGTGCTCTCCCCGCTTTCGTTTGAGTCGTTCCGGGCCGGGCCGGCTAGTGCGCCGCTGCCCAGCTATGGCCCTGGCCGGTCTCTACCACCAGCGGCACGGAGATGGTGGCAGCGCGCTCCATGACTTGCTTCGCCACCGCCGCTGTCTCGTTGGCCTCTGCAGTGGGCGCCTCGAACAGCAGTTCGTCATGCACCTGCAGCAACAGCCGCGCCTGCAGCCCGGCGGCGTCCAGCGCCGCCGGCAGGCGGACCATCGCCCGCTTGATGATATCCGCTGCCCCGCCTTGCAGCGGCGCGTTCATCGCCTGCCGCTCGGCATAGGCCCGACGCTGCGCCATCTTGTCATTGATGCCTGGCACCCAGCAGCGCCGCCCGAACGGCGTCAGCACGTAGCCATGCTCCCGCGCCTCGACCTTCGTGCGGTCCATGTAGGCGCGGATGCCGGGATAACGTTCGAAATACGCCTGGATGTAGGTCCGCGCCTCGCCGGGTTCGATGCCGAGCTGCCGGGCCAGGCCGAAGGCGCTGATGCCGTAGATGATGCCGAAGTTGATCGCCTTGGCCCGGCGGCGCGTGCCGGGGTCCATGCCTTCCATCGGCACGCCGAACACCTCGGACGCCGTGCGGGTGTGGATGTCCTGCCCGGTGGCGAACGCCTCCTTCAGCGGGGCGATGTCGGCCACGTGCGCCATCAGCCGCAGCTCGATTTGCGAGTAGTCGCAGCTCACCAGCACATGCCCCTCCTCCGCCACGAAGGCCCGGCGGATGCGCGCGCCCTCCTCGGTGCGGATCGGGATGTTCTGCAGGTTGGGGTCGGTGGAGGACAGCCGCCCCGTGCTGGTGATGGCCTGGGCGAAGCTGGTGTGGACGCGGCCGGTGTCGGGGTTGATCTGCTCGACCAGGGCCTCGGTGTAGGTGGAGCGCAGCTTGGAGAGTTGCCGCCACTCGATGATGCGGGCGGGCAGTTCGTGCCCCTGGTCGGCCAGGGTCTGCAGCACGACGACGTCGGTACCCCAGGCGCCGCTGGCGAGGCGCTTGCCGCCGGGTAGGGCCTGCTCGTCGAACAGGATTTCTCCGAGTTGCTTGGCGCTGCCGAGGCTGAACGGGCGGCCGGCCATCTTGTGAATTTCGGCCTCCATCACCTCCATGCGGGCAGCGAAGTCGGCGGACATGCGGCGCAGCTCGGCCTCGTCCACCTTCACGCCGGCCTGCTCCATTCGCATCAGCACGGGGATCAGGCGGCGCTCCATCTGCTCGTAGATGACCAGGCTGCCTGTCGTGCGGAGGTCTGGGCGCAGTCGGTGCCACAGGCGCAGGGTCACGTCCGCGTCCTCGGCGGCGTAGGCGGTCGCGCGGTCCAGCGGCACGTCGGCGAACGGGATGCGGCCCCGGCCGGTGCCGGTGACGGAGTCGTAGCTGATCGGGTTGTGGCCGAGGTGCATCCGGGACAGCTCGTCCATGCCGTGCCCGTGCCGCCCGGCCTCCTGCGAGTAGGAGATCAACATGGTGTCGTCGATGGGGGTGATGCCGGGCAGGCCGGCGCGTTCCAGCACGATCTGGTCGTACTTGGCGTTCTGCAGCACCTTCAGCACCGTGGAGTCGCGCAGCAGCGGTGCCAAGGCGGCCAGGGCGTCGGCGGGCGTGATCTGCACTAGGGCTGGGGGAGCCTCCTCCGGCGCCGGGCCGTCCAGCGCCAGTTGGGCCGCGGGCTGCGGCGTGCGGTGGGCGACGGGCACGTAGCAGGCGCGGCCGGGCGCGGTCGCTAGGGACAGGCCGACCAAGTTGGCGCGCAGGGCGTCCAGGTTGTCCGTCTCGGTGTCCAGCGCGACGATGCCGGCGGCCTGTGCCTCGGCGATCCAGACGTGCAGTTGGTCCAGCGTCGTGACGCACTCGTAGGGGCCATAGGCCGGCTGCCCTTCGCCTGGCAGCTTGATGGGGAGCGCCGGGATGGCCGGGGCGGACATGCGGACCACGCCCTCCAGCCCCAGCCGGTTCAGCGCGGCCTTGAAGCCCTGGGCCTGCAGCCAGGCGGCCAGCACGGGGCGGTCGGGGTCCTTGGCGCGCAGGCCCTCCAAGGGCAGCGGCAAGGGCACGTCGCGGCATAGCGTGACCAGCTTGCGGCTGATGCGGGCGCCCTCGGCGTGCTGCATCAGCATGTCACGGCGCTTGCTGGGCTTCATGGCGGGGGCGGCGGCGAGCACGCCCTCCACGTCGCCGAACTCCTGGATCAGTTGGGCTGCGTTCTTGGGGCCGATGCCGGGCACGCCGGGGACGTTATCGACGCTGTCGCCCATCAGGGCCTGCACGTCCACGACCTTGTCCGGCATGACGCCGAACTTTTCCATGACCTCGGCGGGGCCGATCGCCTTTTGCTTGATCGGGTCCTGCATGGTGACGCGGTCGTCCACCAACTGCATCAGGTCCTTGTCGGACGACACGATGGTGACGCGCCCGCCGGCCTCGGTGGCGGCGCGGGCGTAGGAGGCGATCAGGTCATCGGCCTCCCAGGTGTCCAGCTCCACCCCGGCCACGCCATAGGCCCGGGTCGCCTCCCGCACCAGGGCGAACTGCGGCACCAGCTCGGGGGCCGGTTCTGGGCGCTGGGCCTTGTACTTGTCATATAGCTCGTTGCGGAAGGTGGTGCGCCCGGCGTCGAACACGACGGCGATGTGCGTGCCCTCGTGGTGCTCCAGCAGGCGGCCGAGCATGTTGGAGAAGCCGAACACCGCGTTGACCGGCGTGCCGTCCGCCCTGGTCATCGGCGGCAGGGCATGGAAGGCGCGGAAGATGAAGCCTGATCCATCGATCAGGATCAAGTGCATCGGCGAGCCGGCGGCCTGGTCCGGCACATGGATGTCGGCCATGCTAGTGGTCCACGTTCCCCGCCCCGGGGTTCAGCACGAAGATGCGGGAGCACCAGGGGCAGAAGGTCTGCGTGTGGTCGATGCGCAGCCACACCCGGGGATGGCCCAGCGGCCCGACCCCGCCGTCGCAGGCCACCACGCGCTCGTCCACGTGCAGCACCTCGGGGATGGCAAGCTCGGGATGCGGGGTGTCGCTGCCGAAAGGGGCGTCGGGCATAAGGGGGTCGCTCTCTGGTCGGGGGTGCGCCGGGATGATAGGCATGGCGCCCGTGGTTGCAATCCGTTCCGCCTGGCTGCGCGGCCTGGTGCTTGCCGTCGCCCTGGCGGGCTGCACGGGGCTGCCGACGTATAACATGCCGTTGGCCGCGCTGCCCGCTTCGGCATTGCAGGCGGACACGGTTTTCACGATGCCGGACGGGGCAGGGCTGCCGGTGCGGACCTGGCTGCCGGACGGGGCGCCGCGGGCGGTGGTGCTGGCGCTGCACGGCTTCGGCGACAGCCGCGACGCCTGGGAATATCCGGCGCCGGCCTTCGCTGCGGCTGGCATAGCCGTGTTTGCCCCGGACCAGCGCGGCTTCGGCGCCGCGCCGGACCGGGGGCGCTGGGCGGGCATCCCGACGCTGCAATCCGACGCGTTCGCCGGCATCCGGCTCCTGCACGCCCGCTATCCCGGCGTGCCGCTGTTCGTGATGGGCGAGAGCATGGGCGGCGCGCTGACCATGACCCTGGCGGCCTCCGGGCAGGCGCCGCCGGTGGATGGCTGGGTGCTGCTGGCGCCGGCGGTGTGGGGGCGGGCGCAGCAGGGCATCGTCTTGAGCAGCGGCCTGTGGCTGGTGTCGGGCGTGGCGCCGGGCCTGCAGGTGACAGGGGGCGAAGTGCCGTTGAAGGTTATGGCCAGCGACAACCGCGAGGCGCTGATCCGCCTGGCGCGGGACCCGCTGACGATCCGCCGCACCCGGTTCGACACCCTGCGCGGCCTGACGGACCTGATGGACGCCGCGCAGGCTGCCGCGCCGAGGCTGCCGGGCAACACCTTGGCGCTGTATGGGGCGCACGATGCGCTGGTGCCGCCTGCGGCGACGGCCCGCGCCTGGCGCGCGATGGCGCCTGGGGTGCGCCGGGGATACTACCCCAACGGCTATCATCTGCTTATGCGCGACAAGGCGCGGGATGCGGTGATCGGCGACGTGATCGCCTGGATTGGGGACCATGGCGGCTGGCTGCCCTCCGGTGCTGACGTGGCGGCGGCGGCATGGCAGGCTGGGGATCGCTGAATGGGCTTGGCTCGCCGGCCCGGTTGGGCTATCCAGGCCGTGCAGGACCCGTAGCTCAGCTGGATAGAGCGCTGCCCTCCGAAGGCAGAGGCCGAACGTTCGAATCGTTTCGGGTCCGCCAGTCTCCTTACCGTGGGTTGGTCACTCCCAGATAATCCACCCCGCCCACCGTCCCCGTCGAGATCACGTATCGGTCGGTGTCGGCCGCCGTCGTCCCGGCAAACGTTAGGCTGGCCGTCACCCCTCCGGTCCCGGCCAGGTCCGCATGGATCGTCCGCCCGGTGTAGCCTGCGGCTCCCTCCCCACCGGCCCAGACGAAGCTGGAGGTGTCGGCATGGAACCCGAACAGCGTCATCATATCGCCGGGGTGGAAGCCCTGGATGGTGTCCCAGGTGACGGCGCCATGCGTGCCGTCGAGGAAGAAGGTGTCGTCCCCCGTGCCGCCCACGATGAAGTTGGACCCAGGCCCGGCGTCCACGACGTTCCGGCCGCCCAGCACCTGGATCGCGCCGAAGCCCGAGAAGCTCTTGATGAAGGCGTCCGGCGTATGGGCTACGATCACCGCCGGGCTGGCGGTGTCCAGGATCAACTGGTCGTGCAAGTAGGTAACTGGGGCAAATCCCCGGGCAAAGACGAACCGCCTTCCAATCTATATCACTAAAAGAACGAAGAAAGCCGCATAGATTCAGGGTGGTAGAGTTACCGACCCACTCTGACCTTTGTTCTGCTGCAACTGCGTGCCCGGGGTTTTGCCCCAGTTACGCAAGTAGCTGACAGGTCCATGGTATTGCTCGCCCTCCACCGTGGTCTGCACGCCGTTGATCAGGGTCAGGAACTGTGCGCCGGGCAACTGCATGAAGTGCTGCGCGACGCCAGCGGTGTCGGCGCTGGGCGCCACGAGCACCGACGTCGCGCCATCCTGCGCCACGCCGCCGGCCCCGTCGTTCAGCGTGACGCTGAAACTGGCCGTGCCCGCCGAACTCGGCGTGAACACCAAGGCCTGCACGTCGGCCGTCAGGGCTGCGGTCGTGCCCTGCGCCGTGTAGGCGCCCGCGACCGCGTTGTAGAGGCCAAGGCCACCCTGCAGGCTGCCCAGGCCCGGTGTGCCCTGAACCGTCAGCGTCTCCATCTGCCCGGCATCTGGGTCCGTCAGGAGCAGCCCGGCGAACGGCAAAGCGGCGAGGCTCGTCGTCGTGGACTGCCCGGCCACGCCCCCCGTGATCACCGGCACGGCGTCCAGGTTGGCCGCGACGACCTGCGTCGCGGCATTAGCGCCTCCGCCGGCGCCATCCTGGACCGCGACGGCCAAGCCGGTCGTGACCTGGCCGCCGGCCACGGCCTGATGCGCTTTCGGGACGAACAGTAGCTGCTGCAGCGCCGCCTGCACCAGCGCGGCCGAGCCAGCGAGCGTGTAGATGCCGGCCACCGGGTCATATGCGCCGCCACCGAGGTTGGTCAGCGTGCCGTTCCGCGCATCGGACAGGGTGACGGTCAACGACTCGGTCTGGCCAACGTCGGGATCAGCCAGCGCAAGCGCCGCGAAGGGTGCAACAGGCATGATGTCAGAGGTCGCCAGGCCCACCGCAATTCCGGTCAAGGTGGGCGGGGTATCGGCGACCTGCGCCACGGTGATGGCCGCCGGGGATGGGGCGTAGCCTGTCGTCGCCACTGCGGTGCTCGCCAGGACCGTGCCGACCGGCACGGCGCCGACCTGCGCCTGCAACTGGACGACGACCTGGCTCCCGCTGCCCGCCGCCACCGGCCCGAACTGCAGAGTGATGTCCTGCCCGGAGATGCTTAGCGTAGGTGCAGTCCCGGCCGCCCCGCCCTGCACGACTTGGATCGAGCCGGGCGCCAGGGTCAGGCCGTCCGCCAGGTGACCGAGGATGCTGACGGCTGGGCTGATTCCCGCTGGCAGCGTGGCCGTGACCTGGATGGTCACGATGTCGCCCACATGCGGGCTGGTTTTGGAGAGGGTGATGCCCGCCGCCACGTCGGCAACGACCGTGGAGGCGATGGCCCGCACTGGCGACAGTTGGTTTGCCGGGCTGCCGCCTGGCAGTGATGCCGCATCCACCTCGGCGAACGACGCCAGCACGGCGCCGGAGGGCGCGGTGGCCTGGGCCTGGAAGGTCAGCGTCAGGCTTTGCCCGGCATCCAGCTCCGGCAAGGCGACGGCCAGGCCGCCGGACGCCGTCGTGCTGGATGTGACGTCGGCGTGGGAGCCGGACACGCTCGCCGTCCCTGGCACCACCGCCAGCCCAGGATCCAAGTTTTCCAGGACCTGCACGGCGTAGGCCGAGGCCGCCCTAGGCGCATCGGTGAGCTGCAGCGTGTAGGATCCGGATTGCCCGGACTGCAGGCTGGCCGGCCCGGTCAGCGTGAGCGACAACGCAGGCGACAGGACCGGAACCTGGGCGCTGGCCGACGTCGCCACCCGGCCTCCGGTCCCGTCCGTGGCGCTGACCACCGCCTGCACTGCCCCGCCGGACCCGCCGGTCGCCCGTGCGACGATGTCGATCCCGACCGTGCTGGCCGATCCGGCCGTGTAGTTGCCTAGGTCGAACCCCGACGCTGACGCCTGTCCCGCTGCCAGCCCCGCCGTCCCTGGAGTTACGTCCGTGATAGTCGCAGAGACCAGGGCCAGGCCGACCGGCAGCACCGGGTCGATCCGCAGCGCCTGGCTGCTGCCGGACGGCAGGGTGACCGCCGCGTGCAGCATCACGGTCTGCCCCACCGCCAGCGGACCAACTGGTGACGCTGCGTCCGTCCTGGTCTGCGTGAGCGCCACCGTTGGCGTCATTGTCGCAACCAAGGTCGTCGCCGTGATGGCAGTGGTGGCCAGGTTGGCGCCGCCTTGGCTGCCCGCAAAGGCCACCACTTGCGCGGTGCTCGCCAGCATTGTCCGTGACGCAGGCACCCCGCTGGTCGCCAGCAGGGTGAATGCCACCAACGCGATGTTGTTGCCGGATGCAGCGTCATAGCCGAGCAGCGGCGCCCCGGGATCGAATGCCAAGCCGCCCGCCGGATCGAACAGGTTGCCGGAGGCCGCCAGGACGACGCCCGCGCCGGTCGTAACCACGAGGCTTGCGCCGCCGGTCGGCACGACGAAGCCGGCCGGCGGCGTGTCGCGCAGCACGATGCCGTAGGCCAGCGCGCCAGCCGTCACGTTCTGCACTGCGATGACGAAGGTGACGAGGTCGCCCGCCGCCACGTTCGCCAGCCGGTCGGAGAACGGATCGGCAGCCAGCGCCGCGCTGGTCACGGGGCCGCTGAACTGGCCGAAGTCGGTGCTGAAGGCGACCGGGCTGCCCGAGCCGTTGCCGACTGCGAAGAAGCTGCTTTGCAGCCCCGTGTCATTCAGGCTGGCGGTTTGCAGCAGCAGCCGCGGCACCGGCGCCGTCAGGTCCGCCGATGCGGCGCTGCCGCTGACGCTGCCGAACGAGTTCTCTTCCACCGATGTCGCCTGCACCGTCGGCGCCCCGGCGGGCAGGGCTGCGGTGTATAGCACGTCGATAACCGCCGGGGCGGCGCCGGCTGTAGGGGCGATGTTGCCGAAGTCGAGTTCCAACGCCGGGCCGCCAACGCCGGGAACGACGCTGACGGCCTGCGGCGCTAGCCCGGCCGTGCTGGCTGGACCCAGGGCGGCATGGCCGGACGCTGGCAGGACCGGCCCCCCCGCACCATCCCAGGCCACTGTGCTAGCCAGCCCAGGGATCACCGCCTGCACCTGCACTGCCTGCGCCGTGCCGAGCGGCATGGCCAGCCGCAGCCGGTAGGTCACCCGGTCCCCTGGCAGGACGGCCGCGGCGCCCAGCACGCCGTTGACGGCATAGACCTCGACCGTCAACTGGCTGCTCGGCAGCACCAGCGTCGCGCTTGCGGGGTCGCTGCTCACCATCTGGCCGGCCTGGGTTGCGGAGAACTGGGCGGCGTTGTCCAGCGGGTCGCCCTGGCCGACGAGGCGGCTGAGCAGCGGCTGCGTGGTCGTCGCATAGGCGGCGCCGATGATGCTGTGCAGCACGACCTGCACCACCGCCCCGTCCGGCAGCGTCCCTGTCAATCCTGCACCCTGCAACGCGGCGGACAGGTTCAGTCCCACGGTGGTCACGCCGCTGCCGGCGTCCCGCCGTTCCGTGGGGGTGACGGCGCCGCTGAACAGCGTCACGCCGCCGGAGGTGATGATCACGTCCGGCGGGCGTGCCGGGTCCAAGGTCTGGCCATCACCCAGCAGGTCGCGCAGTTGAAGGCCGTCCACCGCGCCTGCGATGCTGCCGGTGATGGTCCAGTCCAACGCCGCGCCGGGTGCGGGCAGTGCGGCGTGCACGCTGGTCTGCGCGGTGATGGCGGCTTGGGTCATCTTGCACTCGTTGGGTTTTGCTGCCGCCAGTTTGCCCGGTTGGTGTTGCTACAAGCCTAATGCGATGATGCCCGCCTTCGCACCTGAGGTCCGCCCATGTCCGCCATGCCCGCCACGAACCGCCGCATCGTCCTCGCTAGCCGTCCCCCCGCCACCCCGGACCCGGGCAACTTCCGGCTGGAGGAGGCCCCAGTGCCCACCGCCGCCCCGGGCGAGGTGCTGCTCCGCACCCTCTGGCTCTCGCTCGACCCCTACATGCGCGGGCGGATGAGCGACGCGCCGTCCTACTCGCCCCCGGTCGGCATCGGCGAGGTGATGACCGGCGGCACCGTCAGCGAGGTCGTGCAGTCGCACGCGGAGGGGTTCAGCCCCGGCGACCTGGTGATGGGCTCCACCGGCTGGCAGGAGTACGCCACGGCCAAGCCCTCTGCCCTGCGCCATGTGCCGCGCGGCCCGGCCCCGCCCTCCACCGCATTGGGCGTGCTGGGGATGCCTGGGATGACCGCCTATTGCGGGATGCTCAACATCGGCCAGCCCAAGCCCGGCGAAACCGTCGTGGTCGCCGCCGCCAGCGGACCCGTGGGCTCGCTGGTGGGTCAGATCGCCAAGCTGCACGGCGCCCGGGCGGTGGGCATCGCCGGCGGGCCGGATAAGTGCGCGTTCGTGCGCGATCTCGGCTTCGACGCCTGCCTGGACCACCGCGCGCCGGACCTGGCAGACCAACTGGCGGACGCCTGCCCCAAGGGCATCGACGTTTACTTCGAGAACGTCGGCGGCAAGGTCTGGGATGCCGTGCTGCCGCGCCTCAACCCGTTCGCCCGTGTGCCGGTCTGCGGGCTGATTGCCAACTACAACCTGGGCGCGGCCCCGCCGGGACCGGACCGCACGGCCGCCCTGATGCGCGCCGTGCTGACCAAGCGGCTGCTGCTGCGCGGCTTCATCGTCTGGGACTTCGCGGCGCAGCAGGATGACTTCCTGCAGACCGTGGGGACCTGGGTGGCGGAGGGCAAGGTGCGCTACCGCGAGGATGTGGTGGAGGGCCTGGAAGCCGCGCCAGCCGCGTTCATCGGCATGCTGAGCGGCGCCAACTTCGGCAAGCTGGTGGTGCGGGTCGCCGCCTAGCCCCCGGTGCCGCCCGCGTTGCGCGACGCGGCCGGGCGCTTCCTGGCGGGCGACTTCGCCCACACCCTGGCGGTGCTGGCGACCGCGTTCGTGCTGGGCACCGCCATCGGGTTTGAGCGGCAGTGGCGGCAACGTACCGCCGGGCTGCGGACGACGGTGCTGGTGGCGGTGGGGTCGGCGGCGTTCTCCGATCTCGGAATGCGGCTGCTGGGGGCGGATGGGGCGACGCGGATCGTCTCCTATGTCGTGTCGGGCATCGGCTTCCTCGGCGCGGGGGTGATCCTGAAGGACGGCACCAACGTGCGCGGGCTGAACACGGCGGCGACGCTGTGGTGCTCCGCCGCGGTCGGCACCTTTGCCGGTACTGGGCTGCAGGCGGAGGCGGCGGCGCTGTCCTGCTTCGTGCTGGCGGGCAACACCCTGCTGCGCCCCCTGGTCAATTGGGTGAACCGCCGGCCGATCAGCGCCGACATGACGGAGGCGCAGTACCATGTGCATGCCACCTGCGCCCCGGCCGACGTGTCCGACGTGCGGGACCTGCTGGACGTGGAGCTGGGCCGGGCGAACTACCCGGTGCGGGACGTGCAGGCGCTGGTGGGCACCAGCCTGGTGGAGCTGATCGCCGGGCTGGTGCCCACCACGGCGGAACCGGCGGAGCTGGACGCGGTGGTGACGGCCTTGGAGGCATCGCCCCTGGTGCAGTCGGCCACCTGGACCGTCGTCACCACGAGCTGACCGCCTTACGCCCCGGTTCCGGCCTGGGTGAGCAGGATGCCGGCGATCACCAGCGCCGCACCGAGCCAGAAGATCGGGCGCACCTCCTCGCCGAATGCCAGCATCGCGGCAAGCGGAACGATCACGATGCCCAGGGCCGACCATGGATAAGCCTGGCTGAGCGGCACGCGCGCCAATATCCAAACCCATAGCAGGGTGGCGGCGCCATACAGCGCCACGGCCGCCCACATGGCCGGCGTCGCGACCAGAACGGGGATCAGGCGCCCGGCTGGCAAGCCCACCACCGCCCGTGCCGCCTGCTTGAACAGCACCTGCCCACCCGCGAGCACCACCGTGAACAGGACCAGCCAGGGGGTGTTTGCCGTGAACATTCCGGGCAGGGCCTGCGATGTTGCACGGCGTTGTTGGGCTGGGTGGCCGGGGAAGTCAAAACCAGGTTGCAGCGGGCCGGAGCACGGCGGAATGTTGCAATCCCCGCACCGCCGAAGGACCGACGCCATGTGGCAGCCTGCCTCCTGCTACCCCGACCTTGCCGTGCAGCCCCTGCACCCCAGCTTCGACCGCTACCACCTGCGCCTTGCCGCAGTGGAGCGGCTGGCGACCGGGCTGCGCTGGGCCGAGGGGCCGGTCTGGTTCGGCGACGCCCGGCACCTGCTGGTCAGCGACATCCCGAACGACCGCATCGTGAAGTGGGACGAGGCGACCGGCCTGGTGTCCGACTTCCGGCGGCCCTCCGGCCACGCCAACGGCAACACCCGGGATCGCCAGGGCCGCCTGGTGACGTGCGAGCACGGCAACCGCCGGGTGACGCGCACCGAGCATGACGGCACGGTGACGGTGCTGATCGACCGCTTTGAGGGCCGGCGGCTGAACAGCCCGAACGATGTCGTCGTCAGCCGGGACGGCGCGGTGTGGTTCACCGACCCGGCGTTCGGGCTGCTGTCTGATTACGAGGGGGAACGGGCGGAGCAGGAGCTGCCGCTGAACCTGTACCGCTGGGATTCCGTGACGGGCCAGGCAGCGGTGATGGACGGGGAGATCGTGGCGCCGAACGGCCTGGCGTTCTCCCCGGACGAGCAGGTGCTGTATGTCGTGGAGTGCCGGTCGGTCCCGCGGCGCATCCTGGCCTACGACGTTGTGGACGGCGTGCGGCTGGCGCGGCGGCGGGTGCTGATCGACGCCGGGGCGGGCACGCCGGACGGCTTCCGGGTGGACGAGGACGGCAACCTGTGGTGCGGCTGGGGCATGGGCACGCCGGACCTGGACGGGGTGCGGGTGTTCAACCCGGCGGGCGAGCCGATCGGCCACATCCACCTGCCGGAACGCTGCGCTAACGTCTGCTTCGGCGGACGCAAGCGGAACCGGCTGTTCATGGCGGCGAGCCAGTCGATTTATTCGTTGCATGTGAACACGCGCGGGGTGGGGTATGCGTCGTCCTCCTCTCCCTCCGGGAGAGGGCCGGGGTGAGGGAGGCCGCACGGACCGGATCTCGCCGGTTTGGGAGCAAGGCTCCGTCCTCTGCCGGGCGGGATCAGGCTCTTGTGGTTTCCCTCA
>JAABUX010003774.1_pt1 | contig 19779 bp, 19 predicted proteins | sample 5561851 | NCBI WGS metagenome assembly JAABUX01 (sample SAMN10711883, study PRJNA513361) | rock metagenome | isolation source: Antarctica rocks | place: Antarctica: Victoria Land, Richard Nunatak red sandstone | collected 2016-01-03 | reverse complement strand
CAACTACCGACAGGCCATCGAGGACCTCACCCACACAACAGGTCTCGCAGCATGACCGCACAACCATGATGCGAACGTCCAAAACTTGACTCAAAACTCCGGCTTCGCCGGATCTAGCCCTCTAGCGCCGCCGGGCAGCCCGGTACGCTGCAGCCGTGATCTGCGTCCTCGGGGATGCCCATATCGATGTCGTCGTGCGCTCGCCGCAGCGGCCCGCCGAAGATACCGATACCCCGGTCACGACGGCCCTGGGCCCGGGCGGCCAGGCGGCGAACGTCGCCGCCTGGGTGGCCGAGCTGGGCGGCCGCAGCCGCCTGATCTGCGCTCGCGGCACTGACCTGGCAGCCGGCCTCGTCACCGCGGAACTGACGCGCCGCCGCGTCGAAGTTGTCGGGCCAGTTGTTGCGGGACGCACCGGCGTCGTCGTCGCGCTGTCTAACGGCGCCGGGACACGGTCGATGCTGACGGACCGCGGCATCGGCCCGCAGCTGGCCGCCGCTGCGCTTGACGATACCTGGCTGGACGGCTGCAGCTGGCTGCACCTGCCCGCGTACAGCCTCGTCGCGGAGCCGGTGAGTGGCGCGGCGCTGGCCGCGGCGCGCGCCGCAGCGGCCCGCGGCGCCCGGCTGTCCGTCGACCTTTCCTCCCGCGCCGAGCTCAGTGCCTACGGCGTCGGCCGGTTCCGCGCGGTGCTGGCAAGCCTCCGCCCGGACGTGGTGCTCGGCAATCAGGCCGAGGCGGCGCTGATCGGGCCGCTGCCCGGCATCAGCATGATAGTTAAGCTGGGCGCGGCCGGAGTGCGGGCCGAGGGGCGGCACTTCGCGGCGGCGCCGACGACGCCGGTGGATCCGACCGGCGCCGGCGATGCCTTCGCGGCCGGCTACCTGCTCGGCGGCGTCGAACTGGGCCTGAGCGCGGCAGCCCGGGCGGTGGCGACGATGGGATCGATGCCGTGACGCCGGCGACCGCGGTGCCGGTGCCGGTGAAGTGACGGCGACAGCTTGGCGAGGGGAGTCCGGGTGACGGTAGCACTGATGGTAGCCGAGGAGGTTGACGAGGCGCTCCGGCACGGGCGGCCGGTCGTGGCACTGGAGACGACCTTGGTGGCGCATGGTTTCTCGGCTGGCCGCGGCCTGGCTGCCGCGCAGGCGGCGGAGCAGCACGTCCGGCGCCACGGCGCCGTCCCGGCCACCATCGGGGTAATCGGGGGCTCCGTCCGGGTAGGACTGGACGCCGCCGGACTGCAGCGATTTGCCGAGGCCGGGCCAGCTGCCCGCAAGGTCGGTGCCCGTGACCTGGCAGCCTGCGCGGTCCAGGGGGCACTCGGCGCCACTACGGTCGGCGGCACCCTGGCCGTATGCGGCCGGGCGGGAATCCGGTTCATGGGCACCGGCGGCATCGGCGGCGTGCACCGGGGCTTCGCTCAGAGCCTCGACATTTCCGCCGACCTTCCGCAGCTGGCCCGCACGGCGGCGGTTGTCGTCTGCTCGGGCGCTAAGTCCATTCTGGACGTGGCTGCCACCGCGGAGCTGCTGGAGACCCTCGCCATCCCGGTGCTCGGCTGGCAGACCGCCACTCTGCCGCTCTTCTACGCCGCCGACGGCGGCCCGCCGGTGTCCGCCGTCGTCACTGACGCCGCCGCGGCGGCAGCGGTCGCCGCGGCGCACTGGCAGCTGCTGCCGGGCTGCGGACTGCTGCTCGGCCGGCCGCCGGACGGCGGCCTGGACCTGACTGAGGAGATCACCGAGGCAGTGCGCCGCGTCCGCCTGGCCGGCGTCACCGGCCAGGCGGTTACCCCGGCCGTGCTGACGATGGTCGAGGAGCTCAGCGGCGGCCGCAGCGTCGCGGTGAACCAGGCGCTGATCGCGGCCAACGCCGGCCTGGCCGCGCAGGTGGCGGCTGCTTACTCGGCCCAAGCCTGACGCTGCCCAGCGGCGTGATTCGCGATGGCCGGTGTACTAACACCCGGTCCCTGAGGCGTTTACTTCGAAGCACTCGCCGCCGACCATCCGGACGTCCGGGTTGCCGCCATCTGAGGGTCACAGTCCCTGATCGATCGCAGTTCACGCCGCCGGCCTTGAGACACCTCAACATCGTCAGCGTCCCGTGCGTCAAGAACCGGACCCGCCGCACCCGTCCTCGAAATGTCGCTGGCGTTGCATCTCCAGATCGGCGACCTCGTAGGACCCGACCGCAGGTTCACCCGAGGGATCGGCGAGTCGGGGTCGTCACCCGGATGGCGGGCGGCCTTTGACCGCGTGGAGCTCGACTAGGCGGATGGCGCCGTCCAGGGAACGCCGGAGCTGCTGGGGATCGCGCCGGGCCTGGGTGAGCATCAGGCCTCCCTGGACGGCGGCGAGCAGGCAGGTTGCGAGCCAGCCGATGTCGGTGGCCGGGTCGAGCTCGCCGGCGTCGACCATGGCGGCCACTCCGTCGGCCAGGGCCTGCTCCCAGCGATCGAATCCGGTAGCGAGCACCCGGCGTATCTGCTCGTCGCGCTCGCCGACCTGCCCGACAAGGTTGCCGATCGGGCAGCCACCTCTCCCGCGTTGGGCCTGTTGCAAAGCCACCAGGGCGTCAGCCCATACCCGGAGTCCGGCAATGGAGCCGAGCTGGTCGAGCAGGAGCGCCTGCCCGTCGAGGACGGCGTCGTTGGTGGCCTCGGCGACGGCGCAGAGCAGGGCGGCTTTGTCATCGAAGTAGTGATAGAGCTGACTGCGGGAGGCGGTCGCACGGGATCCCACCTCGTCGAGGGTTGCCTCGACGGCGCCCCGCTCGGCGACCACTTCGACTGCAGTGGCGACGATCCGAGCGCGGGTCTTGCGGCCTTTGGCGGTCACCGGGTGCGTCGCCACGGTTTCATTATGCCATGGACTGGACTTGACAGTCCAGTCCGTGGCGTGGTTGATTGCATGAACGAGTGGACCGGACGATCCAATTACGTTCTAGATAAGAGGCCTATGTCGACTACCATCAGCGAGCAGACCGCAGCCTTGTTGGAGGCTGCAGGCAAGCACCTGCCCGCCGACGTCGTCCAGGCTTTCGCCGACGACCGGGCGACGTTGCTGGCCCAGCCGGCTCCTTCAGGACCGCGGGTCGGCGCCAAGCTCCCGGACGTTTCGCTGGTTGACGCCACCGGCAAGAGCGTCTCGTTGGGTGAGGTCGTTACTGGCGCCCCTGCCGTGATCTTCTTCTACCGCGGCGCGTGGTGCCCGTACTGCAACGTGGTGCTACGGACGTACCAGAGTGAGCTGCTGCCCGCGCTGCGTTCCCTCGGGACCGCGCTGGTGGCCATCAGCCCGCAGAGCCCGGACGCTTCGCTGGCAACCGCCGAGAAGGCGGAGCTTGAGTACACGGTCCTGTCCGACGCCCGCAGCGAGGTGGCCAGTCGGCTCGGTATCGCCTTCGACCAGTCCGAGCAGGCGCTAGGCGCCCGGCGTAAGCTCGGTCTGGACCTCCGAACTGTCAACGTCGACGGGTCCACCACGCTTCCCATGCCGACCGTGCTGGTTACCGATGCCGCCGGGGTCGTCCGGTTCGTTGACGTGCACGCTGACTACACCACCCGGACAGAGGTGGCCGACATCCTGGCGGCGGTGCAGGCGCTGTAGGCCGACTGCGGGGACAGATGGCGCCTGCGTCCGCTGTGGGACTCGCTGACAGCAGGCGCCCGATGACGGCGACCCGTCGACCGCAGCGGCTGAGGTCCTGCGGGCTGAATCTCACCGCCGACGAGGGGGAAGAGGCTTCGGCTCAGCTGGCTGCGAAGTCGCAGTACATCACGTGCAGCCCGACCCGCCCGAGCGCCGGATGCTCGAAGGCACCGGGAACCGTGCCGGCGACGCCGAATCCGAGCGACTCGTAGAGGTGCACGGCGTGCACGTTCGACGCGGCCACCGTGTTGAACTGGCGGTCGGGGTACTGACGGGCGCCTGGCGCCGCGGCCGTGTGCTTGGGTCGTCGGGTGAGCGTCAGCGTGATTTTCCTGCTCCTGGCGGCTGGTGTCGCGGCCGGCCTGGCCAGTACCGTCGCGAGCCTGGCCTCCGTCGTTTCCTACCCGGTGCTGCTAGCGCTCGGGCTGCCGCCCGTCACCGCGAACGTGACCAATACGGTAGCGCTGGTTTTCACCGCGGCCGGAGCGGCGGCCGGCTCCCGCGGGGAACTGCGCGGTCAGTGGCCGCTGGTGGCCCGGCTCGGGGCGGTCACCGCGCTCGACGGGGCTGCCGGGGCCGCGCTGCTGCTGGCGACCCCGGCGACGGCGTTCGAGGCAGTCGCGCCCGGCCTGATCGGCGCGGCATCTGTGCTGCTCATCGTGCAGGCGGTAAGCGGCCGCCTGACCGCGCGGCGGGGCGCGGTGGCCAGCCGCTGGCTGCGCGGCGCGCTCGGCGCCGTAGCGGTCTACGTGGGGTATTTCGGCGCGGCAGGCGGGATTCTGATGCTGACGGTCCTGACCGCGATGCTGGATGAGTCCCCGGCCCGGATTAACGCGGTGAAAAACGTGCTGTCCGGGTTTGCCAATACCGCCGCTGCGATCGGATTCGCGATCTTCGGGCCGGTCCGGTGGACGGCGGCGGCGCCGCTCGCTGCGGGTTTCGTCCTCGGCGGCTGGCTCGGGCCGAAGATCGTGCGCCGGCTTCCCGCCAGGCCGCTGCGTGTCGGCGTCGGCGCCGCCGGCCTGCTCCTGGCCGTCCGGCTCGGCTTCAGTACCTACCGGTGAGTCATCAGCCGGTGTTCTGCAGGCCGGCGGCCACGCCGTTGACTGTCAGCAGCAGCAGCCGCTCAAGCCGTTCGCGGTGGTTCCCGTCGCCATTGCTTTCCCCGTTGCTGTCCCCGTCCCCGTTGCTGCTCCCGTCCCCGTCCCCGTCCCCGTCGCTGCGCAGCGCGGTCAGCGCGTGCAATTGCAGATAGGAAAGCGCGTCTACATACGGATCGCGCAGTGCTACCGCGCGGGACAGGACGTGCCGGCCTGCCAGCAGCCGGTCATGACCGGTGACGGCCAGCACCAGCCGCAGCGTCAGGTCGTACTCGTCGCGCACCGCGGCGGTGAGGTCAGGCCTGCCGCCCAGAGCAAGGTAGCGCATCGCGATCTCGCGGTTTGTCTTCGCCAGGCTCATCTCGGCGTTGTCCAGCAGGACGCCCAGCAGCGGCCACCCGGCGTAAGCCGCGCGCACCTCGGCCAGGCCATGGGCTTGCTCCGCCGCGGCCAGCCCGCTGCCCAGGCCGAACCAGCCCGGCAGGTTGATCCGAGTCTGCGCCCAGGCGAAAACCCAGGGGATGGCGCGCAGGTCCGCCAGCCCGGCGGCGGCCGTCCCGCTGGCCCGGCGGGCCGGCCGGGAACCGAGCCGCATCCTGCTGATCTCTCCCAGCGGGCTGATCCGGCCGAACCACTCAGCGAAACCCGCCGTCTCGGTAAGCGCCTGGTATGCGCGCAGTGCGCCTGTTTCCAGGTCGGCCGCGACCGTGCCGCGCAGCTCCCGGAGCCCGGCGCCTTCCCGGCCGGCCGCCTGCCAGTCCGGGGCGCCAGTTGCCGGGGCGCCAGTTGCCGGGCGGCGAGTGCGGGAGGGGCGGGCGCCGGCTGCCGGCGGCGGACGGCTGGCAGCGGTCGCCAGCAGTACCGCTGCGGTGACCTGCTCCAGATGCCGCCGGGCGATCACCGGGTGGCCGTACCGGGCGAAGATGACCTCGCCCTGCTCGGTGACCTTGAAACGGCCGGCTACCGAGCCGGGTGCCTGTGCGAGTACCGCGCGCCCGGCCGGGCCGCCGCCGCGGCCGAGAGCCCCGCCGCGGCCGTGGAAGATCGTCAGCAGGACGTCGTGGTCCGCGGCCCACTGCGCCAGTTCCTGCTGGGTGCGGAACAGCCGCAGTGTCGCGCCGACGGGCCCCAGCTCCTTGGCCGAATCGGAGTAGCCGAGCATCACCTCGAGCCGCCGGTCGTTCGCCGCGAGCCGTTCGGCCACCGGCTTCAGGCCGAGCATGCCGTCCAGCACGCTGGTGGCATTAGCGAGGTCGGCGCCGCTTTCCAGCAGCGGGACCACGTCGAGCACCGGCCGGCGCCCCGGCGGCAGCGCGTGATCGGCGAGCTCGTAGACGGCGCCGATGTCGGTGGCGGACCTGGTAAAGCTCACCACGTAACGCGAGCTGGCAGCCAGGCCGAATGATTCCTGGATCCAGCCGATCACCGGGAAGGTCGCGAGCACCTCACTGGTCTGGGCCGAGTGCGCGGAGCCGGACCTGATCTCCGCCAGCGCGCGCTCGTGCACCTCGCTGTGCTGGCGTACTTCCAGCTCGGCCAGGTGAAACCCGAAAGTCTCTGCCTGCCAGCGCAGCTGCTGAAGCTCACCGAAAGCCTGGCGCGGGGCGCCGGCTTCGCCAAGCTCGCCCTGCAGCAGGGCGAGGTCGGCGATGAACTCCGCCGGGCCGCCGTAGGCAAGGCCGGCGTCGTGGTCCCGGGTCGCGCGCAGCCGCTGCGCTGCATACAGCAGGAAAGCACGGTAGGGCTCGCCGGGCGAGCGCTCCAGGATGTCCTCGAGCAGCTCCGGGTGGGCTTGGCGGGCGGCCGCCAGCGCGGCGGCGACCGGGCTGCCCGCGGGCAGCCCGGCGCGCAGGGTCAGCGCCCGGCCGATCCGGGCTGCCGCGTTCTCCAGCGCGCGCAGCACGTGGTCGGCCTGGATCTCGGCTGCCTGCCGCGTCACCTGCGCGGTCACGAACGGGTTGCCGTCCCGGTCGCCGCCGATCCAGCTGCCGAGCCGCAGGAAGGCCGGCGCGACCGGGGGAGCGGCCCCGGACTGATCGCCCTGCAGCGCCCGGTCCAGCGACCGGTACAGCGCAGGGACCGCGCGGAACAGCGTCTCGTCGAATGCCGCCATCGCGGTGCGTACCTCGTCTAGCGGCTGCATGGCCGAGCTGCGCAGCGGCGAGGTACGCCACAGCAGGTCGATCTCCTCGATCAGCCGCTGCCGGACGGCGGCCCGCTCACTGTCGCCGAGACGCTCGTCATGCAGGCTGTCCAGCAGCGTTCCGATCCGCCGCAGCGTGCTGGTCACCGCGCGGCGGCGCGCCTCCGTCGGATGCGCCGTGAGCACCGGGTGCACCCGCAGCCCGGCCACCAGCCCGGCGACCGCGCCGGGACCGTCCTGCGCGGCTATTACCGCGACGGCAGCGGCCAGCGACTCACGGAGCGGCTCGCTGCCGGAGTCGCGCGCCCGCAGGGTGCGGATCCGCTGCTGTTCCTCGGCAAGGTTAGCCAGGTGGAAGTAAACGGTGAAAGCCCGTGCCACGGCCTCGGCCCGGTCCAGCGGCCAGGACGCCACCAGGCCGGCGATCCGCTGGACGGCCTGCCGGGGCGGCCGGTCGCGCCGCGCCGCGATCGCCGCGCGGCGCAGCCGTTCGACATCATCGAGCAGATCCTGGCCGCCCGATGCCCGCAGGACTTCGCCGAGCAAATCCCCGAGCAGGCGGACATCCCGGCGCATCGGCGCCGGCACATGCTCGCGATCGGCTTCCCGGCCCACTCCGGCAGCCTAGCGGCTCCGGCCGCCGGGCCGCCGCAGCTGCCGGCGCGCCGGCCGCGGCACGACAGCGCGCGCGCCCGGTCAGCGACCGGCCGCCGCCCAGCGGCGGAGCAGGTCTACCCGGGCCCGGATCTGGTCCCCGGTGGCCTGCGGCAGCGGCGGGCCGCCGCAGGAGCGCCGAAGATCTGCGTGAATCACCGCGTGCGGCTGGCCGGTCCGGTGATTCCATGCGCTGACCAGGCCGTTCAGCTCCTTACGCAGGCCGGCAAGTGTCTCGCGGGCGGTAACCGCGGGCGTGCCGCGCCCGGCCGGGATCTCGCGGGCCGCGGCGGGGGCGCCTTCGCCGGACGAGCCCGGCCAGGTGCCCGCGGCCGCGCTGCCGCGATCCCGGCCGGGCTCGGTGGCCTTCCGCGCGTGCTGGCTGGCCTGCCGCTTGCGCAGCAGCAGGGCCACCTGCTCGGGCGCCAGCAGGCCGGGCAGGCCGAGGAACTCCTCCTCCTCGGCCGCCGCGCCGAATTCGGCGCCGTCGTACAGCACCCGGTCGAAATGCGCCGACGCCGCCAGGGCCTTGAACGTCCTGTCGTCGAGCTGGCCGGGGACATCCTGCTGGCGCTGAGCGCGGGCGAGCTCGTCTTCCTCGGGCGCGTCGCCGCCGCGGCGGCCGAGTACGTGGTCCCGCTCGGCCTCCAGTTCCGCGGCGTAGCCGAGCAGCACCGGGATCGACGGCAGGAACACCGAGGCGGTCTCACCGCGCTGGCGGACCCGCACGAACCGGCCGACCGCCTGGGCGAAGAACAGCGCGGTCCCGACGCTGGTCGCGTACACGCCGACCGACAGCCGGGGAATGTCCACGCCCTCCGACACCATCCGCACTGCCACCATCCACCGGTCCTCAGAGCCGGTGAACCGCGCGATTTTCCCGCTGGCCGCCGGGTCGTCGGAGAGCACGACCACGGGGCGGGTTCCGGTGATCCGGCGCAGCACGGCGGCGTAGGCCCGCGCGTCGTCATGATCGCCGGCGATGACGAGGCCGGCTGCATCCGGCATGCCCCGGCGTACCTCGGCCAGGCGGCGGTCCGCGGCCTCGAGAACCCGGCCGATCCAGGCGCCGGCCGGATCGAGGGCCGTCCGCCAGGCCAGGGCAAGCTGGTCCGGGGTCATCGGCGCGCCGAGCGTGCCGGCGGCCTCGTCCCCGGCCCGCGACTGCCACCGCATTTCACCCGAATAGGCGAGGAAAATGACCGGCCGGACGACATTGTCCTGCAGCGCCGGGCCGTAACCGTAGACGTAATCCGCGGCGCTGCGCCTGCTGCCGCCGGGCTCCGGCAGGTAGGTCACGAACGGGATCGGGTTAGCGTCGCTGCGGAACGGGGTGCCGGTCAGGCCGAGCCGCCGCCTGGCCGGCTCGAACGCGTCCCGGACCGCCTCGCCCCAGGAAAGCGCGTCACCGGCGTGATGGATCTCGTCGAAGATCACCAGGGTGCGCCGGTACTCGGTGCGCTGGCGGTGCAGCGCCGGATGAGCGGCTACCTGCGCGTAGGTCACCGCCACGCCGGTGTAGTCGGCCGAGGCACGGCCCTGCGCGTTGCGGTAGGCCGGGTCGAGCGCGATCCCGAGCTGGCTCGCTGCCCTCGACCACTGGTGCTTCAGGTGCTCCGTCGGCGTAACTACGGTGATCGCGGCGATCTCCCGGCGCGCCAGCAGCTCAGCGGCGACGGTGAGCGCGAAGGCCGTCTTGCCCGCACCCGGCGTCGCGACCAGCAGGAAGTCGCGGCGCGGCACGCGGAAGTAAGCGCCGTAAGCGGCTTTCTGCCAGTTGCGCAGTGAGGTGAGCAGGTCTGGGCGCAGCGTGCCGCTGGGCCGGCTTTCGTCGTCGCTGGTGACGGCTGCTGGGGTAGTCACAGGGCCGAAAGGCTACCAGCGGCGCCCCGGCCACGGCGCCGGGTGCTCGCCGGAACATGACGCCCGGCCGGAAAGGGGCCCGATCTAACGTCGTTGACGTCGCGGCGTCCCGTTAGCCGGGCGCAGTCCGCTGAGTATCCCCGGCTCCGGCCGGGGAGTTATGCTGGCGGTCGGAGCGGGGCTGCGGAGGTTCGGATGGCAACAGACATGCCCGCGGCGGCAGGTGACCGGATGCCGTACCTGCGCTATCTCGACATGATCAACGAGGTGTCGCGGCCGCTGCCGCCAATGCCGGTAGCTGATCTCGGGCCGCCCGTCATGACTGCCCTTGCCGTGCCGCTGAGTCAGGCGCGGGTGATGGTACTGAACAGCGCGGGGGTGCATTTCCGCGGCGAGGAGCCGTTCCGCCCGACCAATGACCTCAGCTTCCGGCGGATCCCGCGGGGACCGACCCGGGGCGGCTCCGGCCATCTCACCCGACGCCTATGCGCCGCCCCGGGCTGCGCGACGTCAACGTGGTATTCCCGTACCAGCGGCTGGCCGAGCTCGCGGCGGACGGCTTCATCGGCAGCGTGACTGACATCAACCTCAGCATGCTCGGGGCCATCAAGAAGCTGCGGGCGCTGGTTACCGACGTCGCCCCGGCGATCGCGCAGCAGGCTCGGCAGGAGGGCGCGGACCTGCTGTTCATCGTGCCGCTGTGCCCTGCCTGCCACCAGGCTATGGGAGTGCTCGCGCGGGCGGTCGAGCGCTGCGGCGTGCCGACAGTGAGCAGCAGCAACGCCTGGGACATCACCGCGCTGGTCAAGCCGCCGCGCACGGGTTTCCTCAATTTCCCGCTCGGCAACAGCGTCGGCCGGCCCCGTGAGGCTGCCGAGCAGCGGGACGTCTGCCGGGCAATATTGCGCCTGGCGGAGCGCAGTGACCAGCCGGGCATCATCGCCGGGCTGCCGCAGGCGTGGCCCGAGCCGGACTGGATGGACGCCATCGCCGCGCAGTACCGCGAGGAAGCGGGCATTCTCCGTTCGCAGCGGTCCAGCGAATTCGAGAACGGGGAACACTACGCGGTTGCAGAGGTCAGCGCCCTGTCCGCAATGGTGTGACTGCATCGGTAAACGCCGGGGCCCGGCGCGAGCAGCGTGCCGGTCACGCCGCCGCGGGCAGTGCGATCATGATGACAGCGCGACTCAGACGAGCGCGGCTCGTGCGCGGACCGGGCTGAGATGAGTTATGACAGCGGGTAAGACGATAAGTCCGCGACCCGGTGGCGGCCGGGCCAGGCGGGCACTGCGCCGGCTGCTGCTGGGGACTGCCGCCAGCGTGCTGCTGCTGACGGTGGCGAGCCTGATTTTCAATGCGGCGACCGCCAGGCCGGCCGGGCGCCCCGCGGGGCTGGCATATGTCCGGGCCGGTGATGTCCAGACCCGGTACCGCAGCTGGGGCACGGCCGGCAGCCCGGTAGTGCTGATTCCCGGCGCCTTCGAGACGGCGGACACGTTCGCCGCGCTCGGTGCACGGCTGGGCGCTGATCACCGGGTTTACGCGCTCGACCTGACCGGTACCGGTTACAGCCAGCCGGTGCCGCCGTTCACGGTTGCGCATTTCGCCGCCCAGGTGCTGGCCTTCACCAGCGCTATGGGCCTGACGGGGGGTAACTCACCGGTTCTCGTCGGCCATTCCAGCGGGGCGGCCGTGGCGGGTCTCGCCGCCATCGACGGCGGCCAGCGGGTGGCGGGCGTGATGTTCCTCGACGGTGACGCGCAGCCGTTGCCGGTTCCCTCTTTCCTGCGTTACCTCATCATCGGCCCGTACCGGACGACGGTTCTTCGGCTGGGCCTGAGGTCGGACTGGGCAGTCCGCGGCATCTACAGCTCGCAATGCGGGCCGGCCTGCCCGCGGCTCACTGCGGCCGGAGTCGAGGTGTGGCGGCGGCCGCTGCAGCAGCCAGGTGCCGAAAGCGCGCTGTGGGGCATCCTGGCGGCCGGCATCCCGGCGCTGCCCGGTGCTCAGCTGGACATGCTGCGCGCCAGCCGGGTAGCCAAGAGCGTGGTGTTCGGCGCCGATGACCCGCAGTACGCTAAGTCGGCTCCCGCGCAGGTGGCATCCCGGATCGGGGCTCCGCCGCCGACGGTCATCCCCGGCAGGCACCTGACGATGATCTCCTCGCCGTCGCAGCTGGCTGCCGCCATCCGTGCCCTGTGCGTCCGGGCGGCGGCGAGCTACCGCTAGCGCGTTGCCTCAATCACGTTGGCGGTCCCGCCAGGATCCGGCGCGCCGGGCCTGCGCGCGGTTAACCGCGAAGCCGCGAAGTCCCGCGCTGGCATTGCTCGCGGCTGCTACCCCAGCGTGAACGGGTCGCGGGTGCCGCCGGTGAGCTCGACCCAGATCGCCTTGGTCTCGGTGTACTCACGGACCGCGTCGATCCCGTTCTCGCGACCCAGACCAGACAGGCCGAAACCGCCGAAGGGGACATTGGGCCCGACGGTCCGGTAGGCATTGATCCAGACGGTGCCGGCCCGCAAGGCATGCGCGACGCGGTGACCGCGGTGAATGTCCTTGGTCCAGACCGCCCCGGCGAGGCCGTAGCGGCTGTCGTTTGCCAGTGCCAGGGCTTCTTCCTCTGTGTCGAACGGGATAACCGACAGCACCGGCCCGAACACCTCCTCGCAGGCCACGGTCATTCCGGCTTGACGTTAGTGAGCACGGTGGGCCGGACGAAATACCCCCCGAGCTCCGCGGCGGGCTTTGCGCCGGCAGCCACGGTCGCGCCTTCGCTGGCGGCGGCAGCGAAAAAGGACAGGACCTTGCGGTACTGGGCCTCGTTGGCGAGGGGGCCCATCTCGGTGTCCGCAGCGGCCGGGTCGCCAAGCTTGATAACCTGCGCACGGGCCACGATCTTGGCGACGAGCTGGTCGTGCACGCCCCGCTCGACTAGCAGCCGCGAGCCGGCCATGCAGGTCTGGCCGGCTGCGGCGAACACGCCGGCGACGACGCCGTTGGTGACCGCGTCCAGATCGGCGTCACCGAACACCAGGTGCGCGGACTTGCCGCCAAGTTCCAGCAGTACGCCGGTGATATTTTCGGCGGCGGCCTTCGCGATCTGACCGCCGACGGTGGTCGAGCCGGTGAAGGCGATCTTGTCGACGCCGGGATGCGCGGCCAGTGCGACGACGCCAGCCGGCTCGCGGCGGGTGTAGACGAGGAAGTTCGGCTTGTCAGACGGGATCGCGGCACCCTCGAGCTTGTCGGCCAGGCCGGCGAAGTAGTAGAACCACTCGGGAATGGCGGCGAGCTGACCGCGCATCTCGCGCAGCAGCTTGCCGGTGTCACGGGTCTCCAGCCCGGCGAGGTAGTCGGCGTCGCGGGCGATGATGTCGCCAAGCCGGCGCAACAGCCGGGCCCGGCCGAAGCCGGTCAGCTGCCCCCACGGACCCGAAAGCGCGCGCCGGGCCGCGGCCACCGCCCGGTCGACGTCCCGTGCGTCCGCGTCCGCTGCCGTGGCCCACGCCTGCCCGCGGTACGGGTCGGTTGTCTCGTAGACGCGACCGGAGGCGGCCTCGGCGCGCTGGCCGTCGATCATCAGCGGGAAGTGCGGCAGTGCGGGGCCGCCGGCGCCGGCATGCTCGGCGGGAGGGGAGAGAAACTGGCCGCTGTCCGTCATATATTCAGCCCATCTGCGGTGCGCGGGCCGGTGACCGGGCCGCCGACCACCTTGGCTTTGCACGGTTATGCTACGCCGCCGCGATGTCGTGGTGCGGACAGCGCCACATCCGGCTGGCTCCCGGCTGCCGGATCGCCATTCCGGGTATGCCGCTAGCCGATGGCATGGCCGAACAGGTGCCCGACCCCGTAGGTAAAGGCAAGGCCGACCGCTCCGCCGATGACTACCCGCAGGACGGCCCGGCGGATGTCGCTGCCGCCGATACGGGCGCTGAGAGCGCCGGCCAGGCCCAGCGCGAGGAGAACGGCAACAAACGTGACGGGTACCCGGATCGCGGCCGGCGGCAGCACGATGGCCAGTAGTGGCAGCAGTGCGCCGACGGTGAAGGAGAGCGCCGACGCGCCAGCCGCCTCGACGGGACTGGGAATGTCGTCAGGGTCGATATGCAGCTCCGCGTCCAGGTGGGCGGCCAGTGCATCCCGCTCGGTCAGCTCAGCGGCGACAGTGCGGGCGGTGGCAGCGGAAAGGCCCTTGGCCTCGTACAGCGCGGTGAGCTCCGCTAGTTCCTCTGCCGGGGTCTCGGCGAGCTCGCGTTTCTCCTGCGCCAGCAGCGTGAGCTCGCTGTCGCGCTGGCTGGAGACCGACACGTACTCGCCGAGGGCCATTGAGACCGCCCCGGCGACCAGCCCGGCCAGCCCGGCGGTGAAAATCGGGCCGCGGGCGGCCGTGGCTCCCGCTACCCCGACGACGATGCCGGCCACCGACACGATTCCGTCGTTGGCACCCAGCACCCCGGCCCGCAGCCAGTTCAGGCGTCCCGCGGAACTGCTCGCGTGCGGCTCGGCGAGGCGGGTCGCCGTACCGTCCCCGGCGTCCATACCCGCAGCCGGGGGCGTCACGTCATCTGTGCTCATGCGTCCACTAAACCATCCGGCTGGCGATGCCCTTGCCCGGCTCCCCGGCCCGGTTCCCCTGGCTGCCCAGTACCGGCGCTTGCTGCCTGTGATCTCGCTCACATGCGGCCGGGGCGGCTGTCGTCGTTCCCGCCCGGCGGCCGGGCCTTGCCCGGGCGCAGCTGGCCGGCCTTGCCCGCACCGAAGTTGACGAACTTGACCTCGCGTGCACGGCTTCTCGGACCGCTTCATCGCGTCCGGCCGCTCAGTCGACATCCTGCTGGCCAACGCGGGGGTAATAGCCAGCCCGCTGACGCGCGTCGGGCCGGGATGGGAGTCGCAGTTTGCGACGAACCACCTCGGTCACTTCGCGCTGGCGAATCTGCTGTGGCCCGCACTTACCAGCGGCGGCGGCCGGGTGATTTCGGTGTCCTCTCGCGGTCACAAGGCTTCCGGCATCCGGTGGGACGACCTGCAGTTCGAGCGCGATTACGACAAATGGAAAGCCTACGGTCAGGCGAAGACCGCCAACGTCCTGTTCGCCGTGCAGCTCGACAAGCTAGCCGCACCGCACGGCGTGCGGGCATTCTCCGTGTACCCGGGTGGAATTCAGACCCCGTTGCAGCGTCATCTCGACCACGACGAGATGGTCCGGCTCGGCTGGTTTGATCGGGACGGCAATACTTCCGTTGACTGGAAATCCCCGGAGCACGGCGCTGCCACGTCGGCGTGGGCGGCAACGTCGCCTCAGCTGACTGGCATCGGCGGTGTGTACTGCGAGGACTGCGACGTCGCCGAGGTCGACACCGGCACCGGCGAAGGCAAGGGGCGGGGCGTCAGCCCGTGGGCGATCGACCCGGATCAGGCGGCCCGGCTACGGGACGTCTCTGCACGGCTTACCGGATCAACGCGTTCGCTGCGGGCTGACATGCCCGCGTGCCCGCAACTGTACGCAGGGACCTACCGGCCAATAACTACGGGAGTGCCGAGCGGCAGCGTGTTCACCGCGGTTATGGCGGCCGCCGTGAGCCGCACGCAGCCGTGCGAGATGGCGCCGCTGTGGGCCGCGTCATAATGGATGCCGATCAGGCCGCCGCCGGACCCGCGGTAGGGTTCGTCCGCTGCCGCCGAGTGCAGGCTGGTGAGCTGTATCGGGTACAGGCTTTCCCCCTGCGACGGATCCAGGTATCGCGTCTGCAGGTACCCGGTTACTCCGGTGGGTGTCGGCGTGCCCGGCGCGCCCACCCCGACGCGGAATACGCGCGCTGAAAGCGGGGTCCGGATCGTCAGAGTCCGCGCTGCGACGGAGATCGTGACGACGTCGCTGAGCGTCCGGCGGTGTGCCAGCAGTGATGCCCGCAGCCACGCGGCTGTCTGCGCGGGAGCATTGCCGCCGGCCTTCGAGGGCAGTTCCTTGCGGGCCGGCGTAAGCGCCAGGGCCCAGCGGCCCCTGATCGTCACGACGTCGACCACCGTAGGCTGAGCCAGGAAATTCCGCGCCGGGAGCCGGCCGACCGGGTCGTCGGCCCGGCCGGAGTACAGCGCCGCGTCCGACGTGAGCCTGTACTCCGCCAGGCCCTTCGGCGCGCTAGCCGAGGCGAAGCTGAGCAGGCCGGGAATCACCGCCGAGTAATCCGCCGCGGGCAGGCCGGCGAGTCTCATGCCGGACGGCGCCGCGAAGCTCCCGGCGGGCACGGGCCAGCCTCCGGCCGCACCCGCCGGCGGATGCCGCACGCCGGCGCTGTGGTGCGGCGCCGAGGCGTAGGCCAGGCCGGCTGCCGCCAGCACGCTGGCACCCGCGATCGCCGCGAACAGCGCCGGGCGCCGGCGGGGGTGCGCTGGCACGCTAACCGGACACGACGGGAAGATGCGGCACGGCGGTCACCGTAACGCGGGCAGTCGACGGTACGGAGGTTACCGATATTCCCTGGCGCGGCCTGCCGGTCGCGACGGCCGTGTTGGTCAGCGCCCGCCGGGCGAGATCTGCGCGCGAGACAACATACGTCGCCGTGCAATTGACACCGTGGCGTGGCCCGAGGGAGCCGGCCGGTGCCGGGCACCTGACGGCGGACACGCGCCCGCTGCCGCTGAACGCCCTCTCGACGGCTGTGACGCCCGTCAGCGTCACGTTTCCGGTGTTCGTAATCGTGAACGCGTAGGTGATCGTCTCGCCGGCAGCCGTGACAGCTGACAAGTCCGCCGATTTTGTCAGCGCGAGCGAAAGCCGCTGGTGGATAGTGACCGTCGCACTGGACGGCGGGGACGAAACCAGGCCGCCGGTGCCGGCCGGCGGGATGCCGCCGGCGGTCGCCGTGTTGATGATCGGCTTCCCGGCGTCTATATCGGCCTGCGTGACCGGGTAGGCGGCAGTGCAAGCCTGAATCTGGCCCGGCAGCAGCGTCGCGTCGGTGCACCGGGCAACCGGCGCCGCCCCGGTTCCGCTGAAGGCGCGCTCCGTGATCGCCACCCTGCTCAGGTCCACGTTGCCGGTGTTCTTCACCCGGAACGAGTAGGTGACGAGCTGGCCCGCCCGGCGGACGGACGCCGGTGACGCCGTCTTGACCAGGCTGATCGACGCGTGCGCGAAGGTGGGCACGGTAGCGCCGGACGGCCCGGAGTGCGCCGGGGTGACCGAACCTGGCGGGATCCCGGATGCGGTCGCCTCGTTCGAGATGTCGCCGGCGAACGCGTCCGCGGCCGTAACGCGGTAGGCGGCAGTGCAGATCCCCTGCTGGCCTACCGCCAGGCTAACCGCCTGGCATTTGACGGCTGACAACGTTCCCGTCCCGCTGAAACTCTTCTCCGCGATAGCAATATGACGCAGCGGAACATTACCGGTATTAGTGACAACGAACGAATAGGTGACTTTCTCGCCCGCGACGAACTTGCCGGTTTGCGGCGGTGACGCCGACTTCACCAGGGAGAGCGCCGGCGCCTCGGTCGGGGTCCTGGTGGTTGACGGGTCAGATATGACGGGAACCGTCTGGCCTGGCGGGGTGCCCGTGGCCGTGGCGGTATTGACCACCTCGCCGGCGGTTACGTCGGCGCCGGTAATGGTGTACGGACGGTCAGCCCGGCATACCCGGGACTCCCCGGCGTCCAGCGCCCCCGCTGGGCAGGTCACGGCACCCGCCTTGATGTCATCGACGGCGATATGGCGCAGCGGCAGGACCCCGGTGTTCGTCACGGTGTAGGAATACTGAATCGTGTCGCCTGCGTCCGTTAGCCCGTCATGGTTCACGTCCACGGGAGGGGCGGCATGCTTAACCAGCGACAGCGTCGCGGCCTTGGCCGTGTTAGTGATCGTGCAGTTGACGAAATCGCCGATGCCGGCTCGCACGCTGCTGGACGGCCCGGCGTCACCGCTGGGCAACGCCGGATCAGGTGCGCCATTCCGCGTGCAGGACCACGATCGGTGATAGTTGGATTGCAGGCCGCTCGTCTGTTTTTCGCTGAATCGGTACAATGTTCCCCTGGGGCTGGTCAGGAGCGTTACCTCACCGGTCGAAGCGGACGGGCCGCCATGCGTGCTCGCGCTCGCCAGAACTGAGCCTTCGGCCGAGGCGATGGCGACCTTGAACGAGTCACCGGGGAAACCGTGCACGACATTTTTCGTTAGCTGCAAGGTGGAGATGAGGATGCCGAACGCGACGCCCTGAAGGCCGGACCCGACGATGGTTTGCGAGAATGACGACGGATTCTCCGCGTCGATGATCGCGGTACCGGTTTTGACGCCATTGCCGCTGCCCCGGCAGGTCACGCTGGTGGTCCCAATGCCGGTGAATCCTGCTGCGCACGCGTTCCCCAGGCCGTTCCCGGTACTGGTCTGAGTCAGGGAGCCGATGGGATCCGAGGCCGTCCAGGTGATCGATTCGTGCGCATCCGTGGATTCCGCATCGGCGCCCACGAGCGCGTAGCCCGACGAGATGTGGCCCCCTGGCGCGGTGACGACGATGCTGGTGAGCTTCGCCGTCGTGGCGCCCCCTTCCTTCCGCTGGTAAAGAGCCGGCCTGCCGGCGACGCCACTGTAATGTCCGTTGTTGCCCAGGTAGGCGTCCGGGTAAGTCGGGAGGGTGTTCGCGACGACCGGGGTGCCGGTCACTCTGAGGACGAACCTCAGCGTGTATCCGCCGGGCAGCGGAAATGTCATTTTCTGGCCCTCATGCGAGGCCGCTTCAGGCGGCTGGTAAGCGGAAAGGTCCAGCCAGCACAGCGCGCGCGCGTATGTCCCGGTGCCCCCGTCCGCGAAGCTGCACAGCGGTGCGGGCGCCGCGACCGTCACTGGCGCCGCGACCGTCACTGGCGCCGCCGCGACGGAGATAAGCGCGAGCACGAACATAAGTGCGGTGAAAATACCGGTCCGGGAGCGGAAGCGCCGATACCTCGTGCTGCCTGGGAGTGATGTGCGCTGAAATTGCCCAGTATTGTTACTTACCACAAATTCCCCTATTGCAGCGCCAGGCACCATTAATGGCACGCAGCTAAGACGGGTAAACGGCAGCACGGACTGTCATTATGCCGCTGCCAGGGGAGATCCGGGTAACGAATCGCGCTGGTGGTAAATTTAGCGCAAGTTTTTCGGTGCTTCTAATGATGGGAAATAGGCTGTCTCGCAGCTATTTTCCGCATCGTCCCGCCGCTTGTCGCGCCGAAATCAGCGCCACCGGCGAGTGCGGACAGTATAAACCTGGCCACACACTGTATACCGGGCAAAACACCGATAACCTGGCAACACAGTCGCGTGTCAGTCGTGCGGGGCGAGCGTGTCAGGACGCCGGATCGCCCAGGATTCCCGTCGCGGCTGCCGGGGTGAATATGAGCAGGAGCCGCTGCTCGGCGACCATCGCCCGCCGGTAGCCGTCCCAGTCGCCGTGCTCCCCGGCGCTTCGCCGGTAGTAGTCGACGAGGTCATCGCTGGGCTGGTCGCCTGCCGTCCGGGTGACCGCGCCGACCCGCACTGTTCCGTCCAGCGAAACCCACGAGAACGGCGACTCGCCGGAAATGAAGAGGGCCGCACGGTTATCCCGCCGGAGGTTGGCGGTCTTGGCCCGGTCAGTGGTCACCGAGATCAGCAGGGCCGGCCCGGACGCAACGTAGAAGATCATCGACTGCTGCGGGCGGCCATCTCTGCGCAGGGTAGTCAAGATCGCGTTGCGGCGGCTGAGCGCGAACACGAGCGCCTGATCAAGGTTCATCGGTGCTACCTGCAATCATGCCGGAGTAAGACGGGGGCGTCGACAGCGCCGGGCGCCCGGCTGGGCAGCGGTAACTGTCCAGCCGGGCGCCCCGCGGGCCGGTGGTCCCGTGGGCCAGCCCATCAGCCTTGCCGCCGCGGTCCTCAGCCCTGCGGCGGAGCGTACAGTTGCAGGTCATTGCCCTCGCTGTCCTTGAACGGCGCAATGCGGCCCCACTCATGATCGCTGATCCCGCCGGTGAACTGCACTCCCGCGGCTGTTAGCCGCTGCACCTCAGCGTCGAGGCCGCCGTCGGGCTGGAAGCTGATCACCGCCCCGCCGTGGCTGTGCCCCGCTGCTGTCTCCCGCGCGTTCAGCCCGATAGTCAGGCCGTTCGCATCGATCTCACTCCAGTTCTGCTGGTGTCCAGTAATTTTCAGGCCCAAAATATCGCGGTAAAATCCGACGGCCCGGTCCATGTCGTCCACCGGCACCCAGACTGCCGCTACACCTCTAAAGGGGCTTCGCCCCAGCCCGACGAGGCTTGCCGTTGCTCGGCTGGGTGGTGGGGGCTCCGGTCGGGTGAGTAGACCCTGGTCAGAGGTGTGACCAGGGTGTATGAACCGTCGTAGCGGTTA
>JAABUX010003773.1_pt1 | contig 19780 bp, 15 predicted proteins | sample 5561851 | NCBI WGS metagenome assembly JAABUX01 (sample SAMN10711883, study PRJNA513361) | rock metagenome | isolation source: Antarctica rocks | place: Antarctica: Victoria Land, Richard Nunatak red sandstone | collected 2016-01-03 | reverse complement strand
TTGCCGTCCCATGAGTCAGAGAATGGCCGGGCCGGGAATCCCCAATCTCACCAGCCGCTTCAGTTCGGCCAACAGGCGTTGCAGATCAGACTCACATCAACCGGTTAAGCAGCGTTGAACAGCCCTGCTGGTCTCGTTCGCCTGCGGCCTGATCTTGATCAAATCCGTCCACAGGATCTAGAGCATGATAACTTCGATCATGCTCTGCTTGACTGAGGAAAGAGCAGCTTTATCAGCTGCCTGGGATCGCGGAGCGATTCCAGTCAGGCTGACGCTGCTCTAATTCAGCCGGGCGCTTAGGCCCACCTCGGTCATCGAGGTATAGGGGCTGATCGGGACGACTCCCTGCTCGTCGACCACGCCGATGAACGACAGGGCCAGCTTCTTGGCATCCGCCTCGCTGTAGGCGACGCAGGTCCCGACCAGTTCAGGCTCCAACGCAGGATGCCCGTTCTCGAACGGAGACTTCTTTATGAGAACGAGGTAGCGAACCTGGTTCACGATGTATGAATTCTTCTGCGACAGGAAATGCCAGTCGCCACTTCGCCAATACACGGCAGCCTCACGAACGTAATTGTATAAACGCAACAGGGTTTATGGGTAGCCACGATCGTCGTCCGGATCGAGCACGGTCATTACTTTACAATATTATTCAGGCGCACACGAAAGCCGGCTGCCTCGGCGGCAGTATCCAGCGATAGCCAAGGTCGCGGCGCAGTTTTTGCCGCAGGCCGATCTTACGCACCAATAATCATTATAATGCTAAAAATCAAGCTTGATGAACGACTTTATGAGCCACCGTGGCGAGACCGGACCGGCATCGTCGTGAATGGCTCTCGCCCGGCGAACATACCTGTCGCGAGTATATGCATGCCGGTTCCAGGCGTTCTACGACCCGGCTGTAACCAATCATGTTATTGCAACGTAACGGCAAGTTCGCACCTGGATACGACGAACGGCGCCAGCGCTGCTTCCGCTACGCTGACCAGATGCTGGTGGTGGGTGAAAAACAGCACCTGCGTTCTCTGCGCGAGTTCGGCCAGCACCTGGAAGCCGGCACGGGCGCGTTCGTCGTCGTAGTTGATGAACAGGTCGTCGGCGAGGAACGGCAGCCGCGCGCCGGCGGCGACCGTGGCCTCGACCGCAGCCAGCCGCAGGGCCAGGAACAACTGGTCGACCGTGCCCTCGCTCATGCCTTCCACCGGCACCACGGCCTGGCCCCGGTCGAGTCCGGCGAGGCGCGCCTTGTCGCCCTCCAGATCGACCAGCAGCGCCGCGTAGCGCCCGAGCGTGAGCCTGGAGAACAACGCCGAGGCGCGCCTGAGCAGCGGCGTCTGCTTCTCGGCCCGGTAGCGGGCGATGGTCCATCGCAGCAGGGCGACCTCGGCGCGCTTGCGAACGTACGCCTCCGCCTGCACCGCCATCTCGGAGCGGGCCTGCTCGGCGTCGGAAGCGGCGATTGCCGCGTTCGGGCCGTCATCGAGCAATGCGGCGGCGGCCTCGACGGTCGCGCGCTCGCCGGTCAGGCGGGCGATCTCCTCGGAGAGACCGCCTTGCGTCTCCTGGAGGACGCGGATGCGCAAGGTCAGCGTCGCCGCTTCGTCGTCCTCGCTCTGGGTCAGCAGGACCTCCAGCGTGGGCCCGGCGCCTGCCATCACGATCTCCGCGGTCAGGCGATCCAGCTCGTGCCGCAAGGTCCGGGCGCGGTCGGCCCGCCGGACCGCGACCGCCAGCTCACCGCGATCCTCGATTCCGGCCGCCTCCGATAGCGGCCGCAGCCGCGCCAGGGCACGGGCGTGCGCCATGCCCGCCTCCGCGAGCCGATGCTTCGCCGCGGCGAGCTGGTCCGCGAGGGCCGCGTGCCGGTCGCGGGCCGCCGCCGCCTCCCGCGTCGCGCCAGCGAGCGCTGCCAGCAGCTCGCCGGGGGAAGCCGCGTCGAGCCCCTGTCCGCAGCTGGCGGCGAGCCCGTATCCGCAGCTGGCGGCGAGCCTGGCAACCTCCGCACCGAAGGCGTCGATGTCGGCCTCCATCGTGACGATGCGCTGCTGCAGGCCGAGAATTTCATGGATCTCGCCGCGCAGCTCCTCGATCAGGTCGAGCTGGGCGCGGATCACCGCCGGGGAGCGTCCGCCGTCCAGGCCCGCCGTGGTCACCGCCCGCGTCCAGCGATCCTCCCAGTCCGCGATCTGCTCGCGGGCGACGTTCCGTTTCGCCTCGGAGCGCCGCGACGCCTCGTCGGCGGCGGCGACCTCGGCATCGAGATCGCGACGACGCCGTACGGCCTCGGTCTCGGCCTGCTCGATGCGGTCGGCAGCCTGCAGCAGCAGCCCGAAGGACTGCCCGGACGCAGGTGCGGCACCGATGGCGGCGAGGGCTGCGGCGAGCCGCGTGCGGACATCCTCGCGCTGGTGCAGCAGTTCGAGCAGTACCGCTTCGGCACGTTCCGCCTCGTCGGCCGCCTGCAGGGTGCGGCGATAGCGGTCGGTCCAGGCGATGAACGCCCTGGGCTGCAGACGCAGGCTGGAAGGCGCCAGCACCAGCTCCCATGCCAGGGCTGCCGCCTCCGTCGCGGTCTGCCCCTCCGCCAGGCGCTGCCTCGACTGCGACAGCAGCAGCGCGCTCCGCTCCAGTTCATCCTGCAGGGCGGTGATGCGACCGGACTGCTCGGCTCCGCTGTAGCGCCGGTCGGCAACCCCGTCGGCAAGGGCCGACCGGCGCTCGAACTCCGTCGCGGTGGCCGCGGGATCGGGCAGCGGATCATCGAGCAGGTGACCGCGCACCGCGCGCCAGACCGTGTCGCGGTCGGTGCGCACGCGTGCAAGCTGCTCGTGCGGGATGGCGCCGGCATCGCGGGCCAGCTGCGTCCGCTGCAGTTCGAGCTCGCCCCTGCGCTGAAGTTCGGCCTGATGATCCCGCAGCGCCTCGGCCAGCGCCGCCTCCGCCCGCGCCGCCGCGTCGAGTGCTGCGGCGGTCTCGCCGTCGCTGGGCAGGATGACGCTCGCGAGTGTCGCCGCCGCACCGGTCCAGGGCGCGAGCTGGGCCAGGCCGGTGGACAGCGCGCCCGCCCGGCGGTCCGCCTCGCGCTGCGCGGTTCGGATCGCGGTCTCGAGGTCGCCGAGCCCGCGTGCGACGCCGAGCGACGCCGACAGCGCGTCGAGGTCGCGTGCCGCCGGCAGTTCGGCCAGCCGGGCCTGCGCGTGTTCCAGGATCCGGCGCGCCGCCGCCTGGTCCGCCGCCGCGGCGGCGCAGGTGGCGTCCAGCGCGCTTCGCGACTCCAGCAGGCCGCGTATCTCGGCGATCTGCACACGTCGCGGCAACCGTTCCCGGATGATCGCGGCGGCGTCCCCGGGCCAGCCCAGCTCGTCCTGCAGCGCGATGAGCCGGCGGCTTCGCGTGGCCACGTCCGCGCGCCGACGCGGCAGGTCGCTCAGGCTCTTGTCGACGGCGCCCTTGATCTCCCGCAGGGTCTCGATGGCGTCGTGATGCTCGATCAGCCGAGCATCCACGACGAGCGCATCCAGGGCGGCCTGCAGCTGGTCGCGCTCGCTCGCCGCGAGCGCCACCTCGGCGTCGGCGGTCGCGAGCGCGATGCCAACCTGGTCGAGGACGTCGCCGGCATCCGCGGGAAGCTCCGGCACCGTGGCGAGCGGCGCCAGCTCGGCCAGCACGCGCCGGTAGAGCGCCGCCTGCGGGAGCACGCGCCGGCGCCGCTCGACCTCTTCGCGCTCCCGCTCCTGCCCGCCGCGACGGAGCCGGAGGGCCGCGAGCGATGCATCCAGGCGGGCAATCTGCTGGCGCTGGTCGTCCCACGTCGCCGGCCTGATCTGGGTCACCTTCTGGCGCGCACGCGCCTCGTCGTAGCGGCGCTGGGCGGCATGGTAGCGGCGGTCCCCGGCCCGCCTGGTCCAGATCTCCCTGGCCTCCTCCTCCAGGCCGGCGAGCAGGGCCGCGACCCCGATCAGGCCGGAACCCGCGGCGAAGATGGCCTGCCCGATATCGTCCTGGGCTTCCAGTATGGCCCGGCCACCCTGGCGCAGGCGCGCGTGGTCGAGGCTGAACATCCGCTGGAAGCTCTCGCTGGAGTAGCCGGCGAGCATCCCCTTCAGGCCATCCTCCCCCAGCGGCCGGTCCTGGCCGTCGAGCAGCGTGCCGACGCGCCCCTTCTTGCGTCGGCAGACGACATCGACCCCGTCGGCCTGCAGCCGGGCGCCGACGCGCAGGAGCTGCTTGTCGAAACGGAAGTCGTACCGCGTGCTGTGCGGGAAGCCGAACAGAAGGTCGCCGATCGCCGCCATGATCGTGGACTTGCCGGCCTCGTTGGCGCCGAACACGATCTGCAGGTCGGCCTGGTCGCCCGCAAACCGGAGGTGGCAGTCCTCGAGGTGGCCGTAACGCAGGAGTTCGAGCTCGGCGAAGCGCATCAGGCAACCGCCGCCAGCCGGGCGTCCAGGGCCGACGCGGCGTCCCGAATCAGGGTGGAGACGTCGCCCCGGCGCACGGCCGCGAGAAGCTCGTCACCGCCCTCGCCCCAAGGTTCGCCGCCCGGTTCGCCCAGATCCGGCGTCCTGGCCAGGAACTCGGCCAGTTCGGCGTCGAGGGCGGCGACGAAGTCGGCATCCGCGGCTGCCTGCGCCAGCAGACGGCCGAGCTCGTCGCGCAGGGTCGGATCGGCCGGCGCCGCGGCGGCCGGCGGCATGGTGCGCAGGACGAGCTTCTCGACCCACAGCCGCTCGGATATCGCGAGCGCGATGCCGCGTACCTCCTCGCGCAGGGCGTCGCGCCGCCGGTTCATCTCGCCGTGCAGCGGGGTCAGGCCGCCGATCGTCACCCGCACCATCAACGGTCGACCCTCGGCATGCTCGTCGCAGGCGCGGCGCAAGGCGTCTCTCAGGCGATCGTGGATACCGGCCTCGCTCTCCACTTCGGCGACATCGACCTCGACCCGGGCCCAGCGCACGGCGTCCAGTGCAACGGGACGCGGCGCGCCGACGATATCCCCATTCTCGACGGTGACCAGGACGGCGCCCTTGCGGCCGCACTCGCGGATGTTGCGGCCCTGCAGGTTGCCCGGGAATACGATGTGCGGCGTCGTCGAGATCACCTCGAACTCGTGCACGTGGCCGAGCGCCCAGTAGTCATAGCCCTTGGCGGCGAGCTGCTGCGGCGTGCAGGGCGCATAGGGCGCATGTGGCGGCCGGCCGCCGTTCAGAGCGGTATGCAGCACGCCGATGTTGAGATGATTGGGCACGCGCGCCGGATAGCCGGCGGCGAGGTTGTCGCGCGTGTCGCGCTCGCGATAGCTCCAGCCATGCAGGGCGGTGGCGGTGGGCTCGTGCAGCAATGTCCTGGCCTGCCGCGCCTCGAAGACCTGCACCTCGACCGGCAGCGGAAGCTTCTTCGTCAGCACGGATTCCGCATCGTGGTTGCCATACAGCAGGAAGACGCCGATGCCCGCCTTGACCAGTCGGCCCATCGCCGCGCAGAAAAACAATCCGGTACCGAAATCGGGCCAGTCGCCGTCATAGATGTCCCCGGCGATGATGACGAACGCGACCTACTCCTCGATCGCCGCGTCGACCAAGTTGGTCAGTGCCGCACGGGTGGCGAGGCGGACCTCCTCGGCCGGTACGCCCTCGTACCGCGACAGGCCGCGGAGCGGGCTGTCGAGGTGGATGTCGGCGGCGTGCAGGAACTTGTAGTGGGTCTGGACAGGTTTCATGTGGTTTGCGACTCGGGCAACGGGCGGCTTCAGGGTGTCAGGCGGCCCTGGTGCTTGTCGAGCCGCAGCAACATCAGCCGGCCACGCCCCGAGACTGGCCTGCATGCCCTGGTCCGCGGTGCTGGCCGGCACGAAGCGGCCGACCCGGCGCAGCGCCTTCACCTGCAGGCGAGCCGCCTTCGCCGTCGCCACCAGCTGTTCCGTCTCAACGTAGCGGATGTAGCCCGAAACCACCTTCGGCACCGGCGTCTCGCTGCCGTCCCACTCGAAGGCCGGCACACCGTCCGGGTACGCCAGCACGCACGGATGCGGCACGGTAGTCGCGGACGAAGCGGACCAGGACCCGGAGCGGGAACTGCGCCCATCGAGCCGCCGTCGTTGACGGTCCCGCATGTCGTTCCGGGTGTCGCCCTGGACCTGCTTCCGCCTCCGCTATCGCGTCGGTGGCGATCGACCTCGATCAGCGTTTTTCCGACGCTCATCATGATGTATCTCGGCCAGTGTCCGGCCGGTCGAGGGTCGCTGCTCCGACGAGATGTTCTCCGCGTGCCGCCGCCGGAACTCGGAAGGCGACATGTTCTTTTGCGCGAGAAACCGTCTGTTGAAATTCGAGACGTTGTTGAAGCCTGTCATGTAGCAGATCTCGGTGATCTGCCGGTCGCCGGCCATGAGCAGATCACAGGCTGTCTTGATCCGCAGGCTGTTGACGTACTGGACGAAGGTCATCCCGGTGTGACGCCGGAAGGCGCGCAGGAAAGTCCCCAGGGGCACGCCGGCACGCTCGGCGAAATCACCCTCGCGCAGGTTGGCGCCTAGATTGACCGATATGTTGGCGAGCACGCGGTTGAGCGGCCGCGACATGTATTCCTCGGGACTTGTCCGGTAGGCGATGCTCGCCAGCGGCTTGCGCGATCTGCACTTCGACAGCAGATCGAGCAGCGCCATGAACAGTTCGACGCGGCGTGCGCCCTGCGCATCGAGCAACTGGCTCATGAGCGGCAAGGCCGCTGCTCCGCTGGGGGCGCAGAACTCGATCCCGCGCCGCGCCTCCGCCAGCATCTCGTTCACGAAGCCGATCTCGGGCAGGGTGTCGATGACGCGCTCGATGAAACCGGCGGTGAACTGCAGCACGATGCATCGCAACGGGACCTGCACGCCCGGCGGCACGTCGCTGACCCAGTTATGCGGCAGATTGGGACCGGTCATCACCAGGTTGCCCGGCTGGAAGTCCCCGATATAGTCGCCGATATGCATCCGCCCGGTCGTCGTGACGATCAGGTGGATCTCGTACTCAGGATGGAAATGCCACCGCACCGTTTTGAACGGGTAGCCGTGCGACCAGACCTTGAAGGACTCGCCGTTGGCGACTTCTACCAGTTCCAGATCGGGAATCACCTTCGCCTCCGGTCGTCCAGTCGGCTCTGACCTGGATGGTGCTGCCTACAGGGACATGCCCGATGTGGTCGCGGGGTTGCTGTATTGCAGACGATGCGCGATCTCATTCAAGGTTTCATCCCGGTCGGCCTCCTTGCGCTGCGTCATGAAGCCCGCTTCGACTACCAAGTTATCGCGGAACATCCAGAACTCGAACCTTTTTTCTGCGTGGTCTCGCCGCCGGCACCGACCTTTTTGACATCCATAACTTCGGCTGACCATGATCGGGTAACGTTCCGTCCATGTTTCAGCGCTGACGCGCCGATCATGGTCCGATAACCGGGACGTGAGAAGTCCGGCATCCATGAAGGGGTGCTCGCCATGAAAGACTTCCTCGACGTAATGATCGCCGTGGCGGAGGCTATATCGACACCGTGCGGAACTCCGCTGCTCTCGATCGCGGACCTGGGAAAGCCATTCTCGATCGGGTCCATCCGCCGATCCGATCATCCACCCTGACCTGCATCGGACCGAGCCACATGACACGACATTGTGCACGGTTCCCTGACCGCAAAAGGGTCGTCTGGATGCCGGCCCTGCTGTTCCGTAATAGCTAAGGGACTAACCTATCGGCTCCCGACGGAGATCGGGATACTAACGACCGGAGGAACCATGACCGACATAGACCGACGGGCGCTACTCGCCACGGCGACCGCAGCACTCGCCGCCTCGCAACTGGGCGGCAGCGCCCATGCACAGACCGCAACGACCAGTGCGCGCTGGACGGCGGCGCGCGCGCAACAATGGTATGCACAACAACCCTGGCTGGTAGGCGCCAATTTCGTGCCTTCGACGGCCTCGAACCAGCTCGAGATGTTCCAGGCGGACACTTTCGATATCGCCACCATCGACCGCGAACTGGGTTTCGCCGCGTCGATCGGCATGAACGTCATGCGCGTGTTCCTGCATAACCTGCTCTGGCAGCAGGACAGCGCCGGCTTTCTCAAGCGCCTCGATACCTACCTCTCGGTCAGCAGCGCGCACGGCATCCGCACGATGCTGGTGCTGTTCGACAGCTGCTGGAACCCGTTCCCGGCCCTGGGCACGCAGCCGGCGCCGGTTCCTGGCATCCATAACTCGCAGTGGGTGCAGGCGCCTGGTGCGGCCGTGCTGCAAGACCCGTCGCAGTATCCGGCACTGGGCAACTACATCACCGGCGTGGTGGGCGCTTTCAAGAACGATCCTCGCGTGTTGCTCTGGGACATCTGGAACGAGCCCGACAACACCAACGGCAACAGCTACGGCTACCTCGAACCGACCAACAAGGTGGCGCTCGTCACTGCCCTGCTGCCCTTCGCGTTCGCGACCGCACGCGCGGCAGGACCCAGCCAGCCCCTCACCAGCCCGCTCTGGGCCGGCGATTGGTCCACGCCGGAGACATTTAATCCGACGCAGATGGTGCAGTTCAACCAGTCCGACGTGTTCAGCTTCCACAATTACGGGTTCGCGGAAAGCTTCCTCACGTCGATCCAGCAACTCAAGCAGTATGGCCGGCCGGTATTGTGTTCCGAGTATATGGCGCGCGATGCAGGCAGCACGTTCGACAACAGCCTGCCGATCGCCTACCAGCAGGATGTGATGGCGATCAACTGGGGCTTGGTCAGCGGCAAGACGCAGACCATCCTGACCTGGGATTCCTGGCAGCATCCCTACGCCGCCGCCTCCGACTATGCCGGCCTCAACGCGACGAACTACCAGGTCGTGCTGACGCCCGGTGGCGAGGCGCCGCCGGCAGGCGGCAACACCAAGGTGCAGCCCTACGCGTCTGAGGGACCCGTGGTCTGGCACCATGACGTTTTCAAGCCGGACGGCACGCCGTATCGCAGCGCCGAGATCGACCTGATCTACCAGCTCGCCACTTCCGGAAACACCTGAAGTCGCGGCGATCCGGGGCGGTCGACAGCCGCCCCGGGCTTCGCGCAGGGCGTGTTCCCGCTCATGAACCCCGGGCGCGCCGTTTCTGGTTGAGGCTGTCGATCAGCACCGCGCCGAAGATCACGGCACCCTGGATGAACTGCACCCAGAAGGGCTGCACGTTCTTCAGCGTGAGCCCGTTGTTGATCAGGCCGATGATCAGCACGCCGAGCAGCGTGCCCAGCATGCGGCCCTTGCCGCCGAACAGCGAGGCGCCCCCGATCACCACGGCCGCGATCGCGTTCAGCTCCAGCCCGACGGCGGCGATCGGCTGCGCGCTGTCGAGCCGCCCGGCCAGTACCACGCCACCCAATCCGGCGAGCGCGCCGCTGATGATGTAGACCAGCGCCAGCGTGCGTCCCACTGGTATGCCCGCCAACCGTGCCGCCTCGCGGTTGCCGCCGACCGCGTAGATCTCCGCCCCGAACACCGTGCGCGACAGCACGATCCAGGCGAGCAGGAACATCGCGGCCGCGATCAGGCCCGCGATCGGCAGCGGACCGAGGTTGCCGCCGCCGATATTGTCGAAGGCATCGGGGAAATCGAAGATCGTATTGCCGTTGGTCACGATGAAGGCAAGGCCACGCGCCATCGCCAGCACCGCCAGCGTGACGATGAACGGGGTCATGTTCAGCACCGTGATCGCGAATGCGTTGAACATCCCGCAGAACGCGCCGATCCCAATCCCGAGTGCCACGGCGGCCGCGACCGGAACATGCGCGTGGATCGCGAGCCCGGTCATCACCCCGGTGAACGCCACCACCGAGCCGACCGAGAGGTCGATGCCGCCGGTGACGATCACGAAGGTCTCGCCGACGGCGACGATGCCGATGAGCGAGCTCGCGAGCAGGATCGAGAGGATGTTGGCGGTGCTGAGGAAGGCCGGCGTGCTGACCGCGAGATAGAGCGAGATCGCGACGAAGCCGACGATGATCGTCAGTTCGTTCAGCGCGCGCCCGAGCCCTCCGAGACCGAAGCTGCGAGGGGAGGCGTTCGGTGGCGTCGTCATGGGCAATCCCTGCTGGTCGTCGGCGTCATCTTCGGGAATTCGTTGGCGTGCCTGTCCGGTGCGTGGCGATCAGCCGAGTGCCGCCAGCGCCATGATGCTTTCCTGGCTGAACCCGTCCCGGTCCAGCGCCCCGGCCAGCCGTCCCGCGCGCATGACCAGGATGCGGTCGCACAGGCCGAGCAGCTCCAGCATGTCCGATGACACCACCAGCACGGCGCCACCCTGCGCCGCCAGCTCGCCGATCAGCCGGTAGACCTCCACCTTGGCGCCGACATCGATGCCGCGCGTCGGTTCGTCCAGCAGGAACACCCGCGGCTGCGTGGTCAGCGCGCGGGCCAGCACCACCTTCTGCTGGTTGCCGCCCGACAGGCTGCCGACCGGCTGCCCGATGCCGGGCGTGCGTATGCGCAGCTCGTCCACCGCGTGGCGGGCGAGTTCGTCGGTGCGGCCGGCGGCGGTGAACAGGCGCAGCCAGCTCAGCCGGTCCAGCGTGGAGAGGGCGACGTTGCTGCGGACCGAGAAAGGCAGCACCAGGCCCTCCGCCTTGCGGTCCTCCGGCACGAAGGCGATCCCGGCCGCGATCGCATCGCGCGGGCTGCGTATCCGCGTCGGCGTGCCGCCGATCCGGATGGTGCCGGTCACCTCCGGCAGGGCGCCGTAGATCCCCTTGAGCACCTCGGTCCGTCCCGCCCCCATCAGCCCGCCGAGCCCGACCACCTCGCCCGCCCGCACCGAGAGCGACACCTTCGAGAAGTGCCGCGCCGAGGACAGCGCCTCGACCTCCAGCAGCGGCGCACCGATCGCGCTGCTGCGCGGGGGGAACAGCGCCGTTATCGGGCGGTTGACCATCGCCTGGATCAGGCTGGCCTCGTTCCACTCCGCGGTCGGACGCGTCTCGACCGTATGCCCGTCGCGCATCACGGTGACGCAGTCGCAGACCTCGAAGATCTCCTCGAGGTGATGGCTGATGAAGACGATGCCGATACCCGCCTGCCTGAGTGCGGCGACCGTCGCGTACAGGATGCGCTGTTCTGCGATAGTCAGCGTCGCGGTGGGCTCGTCCATGACGATCACCCGCGCCTCGCGCGACAGCGCGCGGGCGATCTCCACGAGTTGCTGCTGGGCGATGCCGAGTTGACGCACGCCGGTCTGCGGCGGGATGTCCAGGCCAACACGGGCGAGCAGCGCCCGGCTCTGCCGGTGCAGCGCCGCCCGCCGCACCAGTCCGAGCGGGTTGCGCGGCAGATGACCGAGGAAGATGTTCTCCGCCACGGTCTGGTCCGGCACCAGACTAAGTTCCTGGTGGATCACCACGATGCCGGCATCGAGCGCGTCGCGCGGACGCCGCGGCGTGAACTCGACCCCGTCCAGCCGCACGCTGCCCTCGTCGGCACGATAGGCGCCGGCGAGCACCTTCATCAGCGTCGACTTGCCGGCGCCGTTCTCGCCGACGATGCCCAGCACCTCGCCGCGCTCCAGCGTGATGCCGACATCGACCAGCGCGCGGACGCCCGGGAAGGACTTGCAGATGCCGCGCATCTCCAGCAGCGTGGCCACCGCGGCGCTCCCGCCGTTCGTCCGACCTGCTATTGCCCCTTGGTGACCTGATCCCCCCACAGCCCGTAGGACTTGACCTCCGGACTATCGAGATTGTCCTTGGTCAGCAGCACGTGCGGCCAGAACTGGTGCGCGGGGATCTTCGACTTGTCGCCATGCAGGTACTGCTCGATGTAGGTGACGGACTGCGCGGCCATGGTCAGCGGATTCTGTGACAGCGTGGCGTCCATCTGGCCCTTGCGTATCGCGCTCAGCCCCTGCTCGGTGCCGTCGATGCCGACGATCACGATATGCTTGGGATTGCCGATCGGCACGAAGCGGTTCGCCTGCTTAATCGCGCGCATCGCGCCGACCGCGTTGTCGTCGTTGCCGTTGAAGATGGCATCGATATCGTTGTGCGCGGCCAGCAGCTGCGTGGTGATGTTGAAGCCCTTGTCGGCATCGAAGTCCGCCGCCTGCCGCGCGGCGAGCTTGAGGCCCGGATTGGCCTGTGCCAGCTTGCTGAACTCCTGCGCAAAGCCGCGCTCGCGGTCGTCCCCGGCCGTGGTGCCGAGCAGTCCTTCCAGATCGACGACGTTGCCCTTGATGCTGCCGTAGCGCTGCTTGAGCCGGTCGGCGATGAAATCCACGCCTTCCTTGCCGAGCGCCACGTTGTCGGTTTCCAGGAAGTTCACCTGGCACGGGCCGCAGGCCGCGCCGCGATCGAGCGTGAACACCGGGATGCCCCGCTTGTTCGCCTGCTTGACCACCGGCACGATCGCGTCCGCGTTGATCGGGTTCAGGATCAGGGCGGCGACATGCTGGTTGATCAGGTCGAGCACCTGGGTCGCCTGCGTGTTGGCATCACCGTTCGCGCTGGTGTCGATCAGCGTGAGGTCGGGATGCGCCTTGATCCCGGCCTGGACGCCCTTCGACATCCCCTGGAAGAAAGGATTGGCGAGCGTCGAGACACTATAGCCGATGGCAAGGCTCTCGGCCCGACCCTGGACCGGGGCCAGCGAGACGCAAACCGACGCGGCCAGCGCCAGGCCACGCAGCAGGGGACGGGGCATCGTTTCCTCCAGTTCTCGGCATTTGCTGCCTTCGTTGCGGCCAACCTATTGAGCGGGGCGCGGCGAAGTCAATGGGCGCCGGTGGCTGCTCGCCAGGCCGCCGGCGGATCCCCCATCCGCCGGACGGGCCGACGAAACCCGGAATATTAATATCTTGTTTTGATTTCGCATCTATAACCCAGGGTTCCTGGGACCGCGTTCCCAGTGCCGATGAAACAGGATACCACCGATGTCGAAACAACAGCTCGCTGGAAGCCGCGCGGCCGGCAGGGCCGCGATGGTCGTCCGAACCGGCATCCCCGCGAGAACGCCGATCTGGTCGTAGACAGACCACTGGCCGAGGCTCGACCCGTGCAGCCGATGTCGGTCCTGGCCGACGGCGACAGGTCGCTCTCGCGCATCATCGGAGCAGCGGGTGCGGTCGATCCGGTGGACGCGACGCCGTTCCGGAAGCATTTCCTCGAACTGCTCCTGGATAGCGTGATCGACCAGGCCGTCATCGCGACGGACCTCGACGGCCTGGTGACCGTCTGGAACGAGGGCGCCCGCGCCATCCTGGGATGGACCAGGGAGGAGATCGTCGGGCTTCCGGCCAGCCTGTTGTTCACGCCGGCGGATCGTCAGAAAGGCGTGCCCCTGGCCGAGATGCAGGCTGTCCTGCTTCGGCAGCCCGGCATCGATGGGCGTTGGCACCAGAAGAAGGACGGCTCCCGCTTCTGGGCCAGCGGCAGCATGATGCCGCTCAAGGGCGGGACCGGTGCCGTCGAGGGCTTCGTCAAGATCCTGCGCGATGAAACCGCGCAGCATCTCGCCGCGCGTGGGCTGCGGGCCGATGCGGCGTTCCTGCGCAGCGTCCTCGCCGCATCCGGCGACTGCATCAAGATACTCGACCTCGACGCGAGGCCCATCCTGACCGGCGAGTGCGGCAGGGGCGTCGCGGACGCAAGCGACTTCAACGCCCTCCAGGACTGCCCCTGGACGGACCTGTGGGATGATGGCTGCCAGGAGGCCAGGAGCGCGGTGGAAGCCGCCAGGGCGGGTGGCGCCGGACACTTCCAGGGCATGGCCGACAGCCTGAAGCACTGGGACGTGCAGGTCACGCCCATCCTGGGTGCGGACGGGCTGCCGTCGATGCTGCTCTCGGTCTCACGCGACATCACCGAGCTGAAACGTGCGGAGGAGGCGCTGCGCACCAGCCAGGACTTCCTCAAGCGCACCGGCGAGGTCGCTGGCGTGGCTGGCTGGGAGATCGACTATGCCTCGGGCGACATCACCTGGTCCGAGCAGACCTGCAGCCTGCATGACGTGGAGCCCGACTACAAACCCCTGCTGGACGATGCCATCGACTACTATGCGCCGGAGGCGCGCCCGATCGTCCGCCACGCCCTCGACCAGGCGATCCAGTCCGGCAAGCCCTGGGACCTCGAACTGCCCCTGGTATCGGCCAAGGGTCGCCCCTTCTGGGCGCGCGTGGTCGGTTCGGTCGAGTTCGAGCAGGGCGAGCCGGTGCGGCTGGTGGGTGCGTTCCAGGACGTGACCTGCCGCAAGCTACTGGAGCGCGAACTCGCCGACAGCCGCGAGCTGCTGCAGGTGACGCTCGAATCCATCGGCGACGCGGTGATCACCACCGACACCGGCGGCAAGGTCGAATGGATGAACCGGGTTGCCGAGCGCCTCACCGGCTGGACCAGGGACGAGGCCCGCGGCCAACACCTGGCGCAGGTGTTCGTCGTCGTGAACGAGAAGACCGGTGCGCCTGCGACCGACCCGGACGGCCCTGCCATCCTGGTCTCGCGCGACGGTACCAGCTACGGCGTCGAGGAGTCGACGGCACCCATCCGCGGTGCCGGCGGCCAGGTGCATGGCGCCGTGCTGGTGTTCCACGACGTGTCGGAGCAGCGTCGTCTGGACCGGGAACTGACCTACCGCGCCACCCATGACGGGCTCACCGGACTGGCCAACCGCGAGACATTCGAGACACAGCTCGGCAGCCTCATAGACCATTCGAAGGCGAAGGACCGCTCCAGCGCGCTGCTCTACATCGACCTGGACCAGTTCAAGCTGGTCAACGACGCCTGCGGCCATTCGGTAGGCGACCAGTTGCTGCGGCAGTTGAGCGCGCTGCTCAAGGCATGCGTGCGCGAGGGCGACACCGTGGCTCGTCTCGGCGGCGACGAGTTCAGCATAATCCTGGAGCATTGCGACGCCGACCGGGCATGCTGGATTGCCCAGAACATCTGCGACCAGATGGAGGAGTTTCGCTTCGTGCATGACGGCCGCCGCTTCCGCGTCGGAACCAGCATCGGCCTGGTGACCATCGACAAGGACTGGCCGAGCGTGGCCGAGGTCATGCAGGCGGCCGACATCTCATGCTACGCGGCCAAGGAAGCCGGTCGCAACCGGGTGCATGTCTGGTCCGAGGCGGACCATTCGATGAAGGCGCGACACGCCGAGATGCAGTGGATCACGCGGCTCGAGCAGGCGCTGGAAGAGGATCGCTTCGAGCTCTACGAGCAGAGGATCGAGGCGCTCGACGGGCCTACCGATCGACTGCATTGCGAGGTCCTGCTGCGGCTGCGCGATGCCTCCGGGACGATCGTGCTGCCCGGCGCGTTCATGCCGGCTGCCGAGCGCTTCCACATGGCGACCCGCATCGACCGGTGGGTTGTGCGCAGGGCGTTCGACTGGATGCAGCAGGCCGGCGCCCTGGTGGACAGGACCGGCATGATCGCGATCAACCTGTCGGGCCAGTCGATCAACGACAGGACCTTTCACCACGACGTCTGCGAGATGATCCGGCATGCAGCCTTCGACGTGCGCAAGCTGTGCTTCGAGATCACCGAGACGGTTGCCATCACCAACCTCGGCGAGGCCAAGATGTTCATCGACGAGGTGCGCGCGCTCGGGGTGAGGATCGCGCTCGACGACTTCGGCGCCGGCGCATCGTCGTTTGGCTACCTGAAGGTGCTGCCGGTCGACTACCTGAAGATCGATGGGCAGTTCATCACCCACCTCATCGAGGACGCGCTGGACAACGCGGCGGTACGTTGTTTCCGTGACATTGCGAAAGTGGTGGGCGTGCGCACGATCGCGGAATTCGTCGAGTGCCCGAACCAGCGCCAGGCGCTGATCGAGATCGGCGTCGACATGGGCCAGGGCTACCTGATCCATCGGCCGGAACCGCTCGCGCTGGCGATGACATGGACCGCCGCGCCGTGACCCCGGATCGACCGGCAGCCGCGGCCGCCGGTATGCCGGCCCGGCCGGATCGAGGTGTCTCGTCCCGCCCCCGGGCTGGCATCTGGCGATCAGGCGGCTGACGCCGGCTCCAGCGTCGCCATGTCGATCACGAAGCGATACTTGACGTCGCTCTTCAGCATACGCTCGTACGCCTCGTTGATCTGATCCATGCGGATCATCTCGATATCTGCGGTTATGCCGTGCTCGCCACAGAAATCGAGCATCTCCTGCGTCTCCGCGATGCCGCCGATCACCGATCCGGCAAAGTTGCGGCGTGCCAGGATGAGGTTGAACACCGCCACGTCCAGCGGCTTCTCCGGGGCGCCTACCTGTACCAGCGTCGCCTCGCGCTTGAGCAGGACGAGGTAGGCGTTGATGTCGTGCGCGGAGCCCACGGCGTCGATGATGAGGTCGAAGCTGCTCGCCTGGCCCGCCATCGCGTCGGCGTCCTTCGAGATCACCACGTGGTGGGCACCCAGGCGCTTGCCATCCTCGACCTTGCCGGCCGAGGTGGTGAACAGCGTCACGTCGGCGCCCATGGCATGCGCGAGCTTGACCGCCATGTGACCGAGGCCGCCGAGACCGACCACACCGACCTTGGTGCCGGGGCCGACCTTCCAGTGCCGCAGCGGCGAGTAGGTGGTGATGCCGGCGCAGAGCAGCGGCGCCACCGCGGCCAGCTCCAGGTTGGCCGGGATGCGCAGCACGAAGGACTGGTCGACCACGACCGCCTTGCTGTAGCCGCCGTAGGTGCGCAGCCCCGGCGTCTTCTTGTCGGGGTCGTTGTAGGTGCCGGTGAAGGCGACCTCGCAATATTGCTCCAGCCCTTCCTGGCAGCTCGCGCAGCTCTTGCAGCTATCGACCATGCAGCCGACGCCGGCGAGGTCGCCCTCGCGGAACTTGGTCACGTTGGCGCCGACCTTGCTCACGCGGCCGACGATCTCGTGGCCCGGGACCACAGGGAAGGTGCTGACGCCCCACTCGTTGCGCGCCATGTGCAGGTCGGAATGGCAGACGCCGCAATAAAGGATGTCGATCTGCACGTCATCCGGGCCGGGATCGCGACGCTCGAAATGAAGTGGCGATAGTGGCTTATCCACCGCGTGGCTTGCATATCCCGTACAATCGAACATTGCTGCTCCTTGGTAACTGGTAAGACTTCAGGCTTGATTGATCATCTATCACGCGAGCGCAATGCAAGGAACGGGGACGTCGTCGTGACGAGGCAGAGAACCAGCACGCCCGATGCGGCCACCTGCGGGCCGGCTGCGGAAATCACCTCCAGGATCGCATGAAAACCTACGCCGCTCCCTCCACCAGCAGCCTCGCCGGCGACACGGTATCGGGCTGGATGATACTCCTGCTCGCCACGGCCTGTGGGCTGATCGCGGCGAACCTGTACTATGCCCAGCCCCTGATCGGGCTGATCGCGCCTGCCATCGGGTTGCCTCGATCCACCGCGAGCGTGATCGTCACGCTGACCCAGCTCGGCTACTGCGCCGGGCTGGTGCTGCTGGTGCCGCTCGGCGACCTGGTGGAGAACCGCGGCTGACGCTGTTCACGCTGTCCGGCGCGGTCATCGCCCTGACGGTAGCGGCGGCCGCATCCTCGGCACCGTGGTTCCTGGCCGCCTCGCTGGCGATCGGGCTCGGCTCGGTGACGGTGCAGATGCTGGTGCCGATCGCCGCCCATCTGGCGCCGGACGAAAGCCGCGGGCGGGTGGTCGGCAACGTCATGGGCGGCCTGCTGCTCGGCATCATGCTGGCCAGGCCGGTGGCGAGCCTCACGGCCAGCGCATTCGGCTGGCGCTTCCTTTTCGGCAGTTCGGCGGTCGTGATGGTGGCGCTGGGGCTGACCCTCCGCTGCCTGCTGCCGCAGCGGCATCCGGCCGCCGCGCACAGCTACGCGAGCCTGATCGGCTCGCTCTGGGCGCTGCTGCGTCGGACGCCCGTGCTGCGCCGGCGCGCGGCCTATCAGGCCAGCCTGTTCGCCGCGTTCAGCCTGTTCTGGACGGCGGTTCCGCTGGAACTGGCAGGACCGAGCTTCCGCCTGACGCAGCGTGGCATCGCGCTGTTCGCCCTTGCCGGGGCGGCGGGCGCCATCGCCGCGCCGATCGCCGGACGGATCGCCGACCGCGGCTGGAGCCGGATCGCGACTGGCCTGTCGTTGGCGTTGGTCGCCGTGGCGTTCCTGCTCGCGCGGCTGGGCGGAACCGGCTCGATGCCGGCGCTGCTCGCGGCGGGCGTGCTGCTCGACCTCGGGGTGCAGAGCAACCTGGTGCTCGGCCAGCGCGCGATCTACGCCCTGAGCGCGGAGACACGCAGCCGGCTGAACGGGATCTACATGGCGATCTTCTTCGCCGGAGGCGCCCTGGGATCGGCCGTCGCCAGCCCGGCCTACATGCGAGGCGGCTGGGCGCTGGTGAGCTGGATCGGGGTCGCGATCCCGGCTGCGGCACTCCTGCTGTACGGCACCGAGTTCATCCGTCCCACCCGGGCTGGACGGGCATAGCCATGCTGTAATCCGCTGCTACATGTTGGCCGGAGTGGGTATGGACGATGCAAGGTACCGGACGGTATAGATGAAGTGGTGTACCAGGACGCACTGCCGGTAATGCATACGGCTTCACGATGATCGTCGAAAGCAGCGTGAGCTCCAGCCAGGAGCACCGGATGCTCCATGCCGCGGTCAGCGCGACGCGGATGGCGATGACGATCACGGATCCGAACAAGCCGGACAACCCGATCGTACTGGTCAACGACGCCTTCCTGACGATGACCGGCTATCCCGCGGACGAGGTTATCGGCCGCAACTGCCGCTTCCTGCAGGGTCCGGACACCGACCCAGAGGCGGTCGAGGCGATCCGGGAGGCCCTGCGCAACTGCCGCGAGATCCACCTCGAGCTGATAAACTACCGGCGCGACGGATCGATGTTCCTGAACCAGCTCATGATCCGTCCCATATTCGACGACCACGGGCATATCGTCCATCATTTCGCCTCGCAGGTCGATGTCAGCGCGATACGACAGGGGGAGGCGCTGACCCGCGCGACCGAGGAGCGGCTTCGGCTGGTGGCCGACGAGTTGAGTCACCGGGTCAAGAACACGCTCTCGACGGTGCAGGCGATCGTGCGGCAGACCTTGCGGACCGCGCCGTCGCTCGCGCAGGCCGGCGACACCATCGGTGCCCGCCTGGTCGCCCTGGGCCAGGCGCATGAAGCCCTGACCCAGCATAATTGGGAGCATTCCGAACTCGGCGCCGTCATCAGAGGCGCCATCCAGCCGCACAGCGACGTCCAGGGCAGGTTCCAGATCGAGGGACCGGAAGTCTATCTGGAAGCGAGATCGAGCCTGGCGGTAGCGATGGCGATCCACGAGCTATGCACCAACGCCATCAAGTACGGAGCACTCTCCGTCGCGGCCGGCACCGTCATCGTCACCTGGACGATCGAGGAGCGCGACGGGTGCAGGCATCTCGTCCTGGAATGGCGGGAGCAGGACGGGCCGCCGGTCAGCCCTCCCAGCCACAAGGGGTTCGGCTCCATCCTGATCAAGGAGGCGCTGGCATCGGACCTCGGCGGCAACGTCGACGTGATCTACGAGCTGGCCGGCCTGGTCTGCAGGATCGAGACGACGCTGTCCCGCGACGCGGCGAAAACCTAGCGATCATACGCTAGAGCAGCGTCAGTCTGACTGGAATCGCTTCGCGATCCCAGGCAGCTGATAAAGCTGCTCTTTCCTCAGTCAAGCAGAGCATGATCGAAGTGATCATGCTCTAGTACCCCGAGTCATTCACAACGTCGGGTAGAGGCGCTTCAGTTTGACGCGGGCGTCGGCGGTGGTGAACTGCCAGTCG
>JAABUX010003771.1_pt1 | contig 19793 bp, 19 predicted proteins | sample 5561851 | NCBI WGS metagenome assembly JAABUX01 (sample SAMN10711883, study PRJNA513361) | rock metagenome | isolation source: Antarctica rocks | place: Antarctica: Victoria Land, Richard Nunatak red sandstone | collected 2016-01-03 | reverse complement strand
GCGACGCGTCCAGGTGCCGAATGCCACCGAACCAAGTCGCGAATGTCGATGAATCCATGGCCGACCTCTCCCACCCGCAGCCTCGCAGCGTCACAGATCGCAACAGGCTTTGCAATAAGAGCGATTTTATTTCATCGGCGCGCTTGCGGACGGACTTCTTCGATCCAGTTTTTTCTTCCATGGCTACCTCGGACGATTATTACAGCGCGAATGCCGTCCCTCCTAAGCTCAATCATACCGCACGGCAAAACTCTTTTCCTGGAGCGAGCTGCGCCTGCTTTCGATCCGTCATGCGGGGCCGCATCCGATTCCAGCGTACCTTGGATACCCCTACCCGTTCACGGGGTCGCCGGACCATGCCGACCTGCTGAGGGCGTCGGCAGAGCCAATGGCTTTTGCGCCCGGACAATCGCATGCGCGAAGACCAGCAGCTTGCGGGCAATGGCCAGCAGGATGACCTTCGGTGGCTTACCCGCTGCCCTCATTCGCTGGACGAACTCGGCGAGCGCCGGCAACGATGCATACAAATGCGGTCTATTTGATCGTATTTTCGCGAAAACGCCCAAGCTTGCGTCATCGGATGGCACAGGATTGGGATGACTGCGTGCTTCCCTCGCAGCCTGCGGGCAACGAGAGGCGAGCAGAGGAAATCATGATCTCGCCGCCGACGCGGCTGGTCAAACGTCCAGGCCGATCGACATCAGGCTGGCATTGCCGCCGGCCGCCGCCGTGTTGACGCTGACGCAGCACTCGCGCAGCAGGAACTCCGGCTTGTAGTCGTGTCCACCAGTGACCTCGTCCGCCGACAGCGCCAGCACCGGGACGATCGCGCCGTCCCGTTGCGCGATGCGTATGGCGAACCGGCGCAGCGCGTCGCCATCGCCCTCGAACAGGGCGATCGCGATCCGGCGCTCGTTCGTCTCGTCGACTTCCTGCCAGTGCGGCTTCAGCCCGGGCGGCAGCGCATCGAGAAGATGCTTGAAACGGCGGGGACTATCGATGATCGCGGTGTTGCCGGTGGCGAGTGCCGCGGCGAGTTGCAGCGCCAGGCCGTCGCTGGTTGCGGCCTTGCACAGCACGTATCCGCGCGGCAGCAGGCTGTAGCTGTTGCGCTCGCCGACCGGTCCCGCCAGCAGCAGCTCGGCATGCAGCGGGCTGCGGGTCGCGAGCGCGCGGGCCCGCGCGCCAAGCGCGACCTCGCCGGTGGCTTCGAGGTGCTCCGCGAGCTGCCGGACCGCCGGCGCGGGCTCGCCCGTGGTCAGTCCGGTGTCGTCCGGCACCTGCGCCAGCAGGCGCCGCAGGATGAGCGGGCCGCCGGCCTTCGGGCCGGTGCCGGACAAGCCATGTCCGCCGAACGGCTGCACGCCGACGACCGCGCCGACGATGTTGCGATTGACGTAGATGTTGCCAGCCTCGGCGCGGGCAAGGACGTGGGCGATGGTCTCGTCGAGACGGCTATGCACCCCGAAGGTCAGCGCATAGCCGGTGGCGGCGAGGTCGGCGAGCAGCGCGTCGAGTTCGTCGCGCCGGTAGCGCAGCACGTGCAGCACCGGGCCGAACACCTCCTCGCGCAGGTCGGAGACCCGCGCGATCTCGATCAGCGTGGGTGCGACGAAGCAGCCATCGGCACAATCCTCCGGCAGGGAGAGGCCGTGTATGACGTGGCCGGCGTCGCGCATGCGTGCCAGGTGGGCGAGGATGCCGTCCCTGGCTTCCTTGGTTATCACCGGGCCGATATCGGTGCGGAGACGATCGGGCCGACCGATGCGCAGCTCCGCCATCGCGCCGTGCAGCATACGAAGGGTGCGGTCGGCAACGTCGTCCTGCAGGCAGAGCAGCCGCAACGAAGAGCAGCGCTGGCCGGCCGAGTTGAAGGCGGACTGCACCGCGTCGGCCACGACCTGCTCGGCGAGCGCGGAGCTGTCGACGATCATGGCGTTCTGGCCGCCGGTCTCGGCGATCAGCGGGACGGGGTGCCCGTCGCGGCCCAGGCGCTGCGCCAGCCCGCGCTGGATGGCGCGGGCGACAGCCGTCGAACCGGTGAACATCACGCCGTCGACGCCGGGACCCGCGATCAGGGCGGCGCCGGTGTCGCCGTCCCCGGGCACCAGTTGCAGGGCCGCCTCCGGGATGCCGGCCTCGTGCAGGATGCGGACCGCCTCGGCGGCGATCAACGGGGTCTGCTCGGCGGGCTTCGCGAGCACGACGTTACCGGAGGCGAGCGCCGCCGCGACCTGTCCGGTGAAGATGGCGAGCGGGAAGTTCCACGGACTGATACACACGACGGTACCCAGCGGCGTATGCGTGCGGTCGAAGTCGCGCCCGACGACGGCGGCGTAGTAGCGCAGGAAATCCACTGCTTCGCGAACCTCGCTGACTGCGTCGGGAAGAGTCCGGCCCGACTCGCGCACGATCAGCCCGATCAGGGACTGCATCGAGCCTTCGAGCAGGTCGGCGGCGCGGGTCAGGATCAGGGCGCGCTGCGCGGCCGAGGTCGCACTCCAGGAGCTTGCCGCGGCGGCGGCGCGCTCGAACAGCACGGGGACGGCGTCGGCGGGGGTGTGCCGGACCTCGCCGACGAGGTCGTGCCGGGCGGCCGGATTGCATACCGGTATCGCAGCGGACGCGGCGATCGCGGGGAGCGGCGGAGCGGCGGTCCAGGAGGCGTCGGCGCCGGCGAGCAGGGCGGCGGAGAGCGAAGCCAGGCGATGCTCGCTGTTCAGGTCGAGACCCGCGGAGTTCCGGCGCTCGGCACCGAAGAGGTCGCGCGGCAGCGCGATGCGCGGGTCGGGAGCGCCCACCGGCCGACTCGATGCCACCTGGGCGGCAGGATCGGCGATCAGCTCCTCGACCGGGACCGTGCTGTCGCCGATGCGGTTGACGAAGGACGTGTTGGCGCCGTTCTCCAGCAGGCGCCGCACCAGGTAGGCGAGCAGCGTCTCGTGCGTGCCGACGGGCGCGTAGATGCGGCACGGGCGGTTCAGCTTGTTGTGGCCGACCACCTCCTCGTAGAGCGGCTCGCCCATGCCGTGCAGGCACTGGAACTCGTACTGCCCGACATGGAAGTCCGGGCCGGCCATGGCGTGGATGCTGGCCAGCGTGCGGGCGTTGTGGGTGGCGAACTGCGGGAACACCGCATCGGGAGCGGCGAGCAGGCGGCGGGCGCACTCGATGTAGCTGAGGTCGGTGTGCGCCTTGCGGGTGAACACCGGGAAACCCTCTAGGCCGTCCTGCTGCGCCCGCTTGATCTCGCTGTCCCAGTAGGCGCCCTTGACCAGGCGCAGCATGATCCGGCGTCCCGTGCGCCGGGCGAGGTCGATGATCCAGTCGATCACCAGGGGCGCCCGCTTCTGGTACGCCTGCACCACGAAGCCGATGCCGTTCCAGCCGGCGAGGCCCGGATCGAGGCACAGGGCTTCGAGCAGGTCGAGCGAGAGTTCCAGGCGGTCGGCCTCCTCGGCATCGATGTTCAGGCCGATGTCGTAGCGCCTGGCGAGCAGGGCGAGCCCGGTCAGGCGCGGCAGCAGCTCGTCGATGACGCGCTCGCGCTGGGCGCGGCAGTAGCGCGGATGCAGCGCCGACAGCTTGATCGAGATGCCGGGACCTTCGTAGAGGCCGCGTCCGGCGGAGGCGCGGCCGATGGCGTGGATCGCCTGCTCGTAGTCGGCGCGATAGCGGGTGGCGTCGTCCTCGGTGACGGCGGCCTCCCCGAGCATGTCGTAGGAGTGGCGGAAGCCCTGGCGTTCCGGCTTGCGGCTGCGGGCGAGCGCCTCGGCAATGGTCTGCCCGGTGACGAACTGCTCGCCCATCATGCGCATCGCCATGTCGACGCCGCGCCGGATCAGCGGCTCGCCCCCCTGCCCGATCAGCCGCGTCAGGGCGGTGGCCAGGCCGGCCTCGCCGTTGGTCGCGGTCAGGCGGCCGGTCACGACCAGGCCCCAGGTCGCGGCGTTGACGAACAGCGAGGGCGAGCGTCCGAGATGGGACTGCCAGTTGCCGGTGCTGATCTTGTCACGGATCAGCGCGTCGCGGGTGGCGCGGTCGGGGATGCGCAGCAGCGCCTCCGCCAGGCACATCAGGGCAACGCCCTCCTGGCTGGAGAGGTCGTACTCCTTGATCAGGCCGTCGACGCCACCGCGCGCGGACTTGCGGCGAAGTGCGACGACCAGGGTGCGGGCGAGCGTGTCGGCGGACGCGGCGACGTCCGCCGGCAGGGTGGCGCCGGGGAGCAGCGAGGCCACCGCGTCGGCCTCGGGGATGCGGCAGGCGGCGGTGATGCGGGCGCGCGCCGCGTCCTGCGGCTGGAGGCATCGTGCGAGATCGGCGAAGGGCCGCTGCGGCGTGCCCGGCGCGGCGTCCAGCGACGCGGCGCGATCATCGTCGATCGTGGCGCCGATGATGTTGCTGCCCATGGAAGCGCATCCTGCCGGAGTGGCCTCCAGATCTGGCATCGCGCCCGGACCGGTGCAACCTTTCCACGGCGGGGCGTCCCACGCGGTGCGCTTCGGGGGAGGAACACGTTCGATGGCCGAGCCAGCCGTGACGATCGCCGAGGTACCGGCGGACCGGGATGCCTCGCCTCGCCTCGCCGCGTCGCTGCAGCCGCGTCACGTGGCGATGATCTCGCTCGGCGGCGTGGTCGGCGCCGGACTGTTCGTCGGCAGCTCCACCGCGATCCAGAATGCCGGTCCGGCGGCGATGCTGGCCTACCTGCTGGCCGGGGCAATCTCGTTCCTGATGATGCGCATGCTCGGCGAGATGGCGGTGGCCCGGCCGGGGCATGGCTCGTTCAACAGCTATATCCGCCTCTCGCTGGGGCCAGCGGCGAGCTTCGTGAGCGGCTGGCTGTACTGGTATTTCTGGTTGATCGTGGTCGGCGCGGAGACGATCGCCGGAGCGTCGCTGATCCACGACTGGACGCCCGTCGCACCGGTATGGGCGATCGGGCTGGTGCTGATCACGCTGATGACGCTGACCAACCTGATGTCGGTGCGCTCTTACGGGGAGTTCGAGTTCTGGTTCTCGCTGCTCAAGGTCGGCGCGATCGCGCTGTTCGTGGCGGGCGGGGCGGCCTGGATGGCGGCGGCATCGCCTCACCCGGCGCTGAGCAACCTGACCGCGCATGGCGGCTTCGCGCCGCACGGCCTGCTGGCGGTGCTGGCCACGGTGCTGGTGGTGGTGTTCTCGCTGACCGGATCGGAGATCGCCAGCATCGCGGCGGCGGAGTCCGACGATCCGGCGCGCAACGTGGCGCGGGCGTCGCGCACCGTCGCCCTGCGTATTCTGATGTTCTACATCGCGGCCATCTTCGTGATCGTCTGCATCGTGCCCTGGACCGACATCCGGTCCGGGCACTCGCCGTTCGTGGCGGCGATGGATGTCATGGGCGTGCCGGGCGGACGGGCCGTGATGCGCCTGATCGTGCTGGTCGCGGTGCTGTCCTGCCTGAACTCGGGCCTGTACGTGACGTCGCGTATCCTGCGCGAACTGGCGGCCCAGGGGGACGCGCCGGCGGCCCTGGTGCGGACGGGCGCGAGACAGGTGCCGATCCGGGCGATCCTGACCGGGAGCGTCGCCGGGTTCGGCGCATCGGTCGCCTCGATCATCTCGCCGGACCTGGTGTTCGCCTTCCTGCTCAACACGTCGGGCGCGGTGATCCTGGTGATCTACGCGATGATCGCCGCCGCCCAGGTGCGGGCGCGCCGGGCGATGCAGGCGCGGCACGAGACGCCGGCCTTCGCGATGTGGTGGTTTCCCTGGCTGAGCTATATCGCGATCGCCGCGATGGCCTCCGTGCTGGTCGCGATGGCGATCCTGCCGGCGCAGCGGGCGCAGGTGACGGCGAGCCTGCTCAGCGTGGCGGTCGTGATGGTCGCGTGCCGGCTGCGTCGCGCGCGGACCGCGTCGCACGCGCGACGGGCCTGATCCCCTCGGATCGTCCGGCCGGCCGCCGGGGACGAGCTTGTCAATTCGTTGGGGACACGGCGATATCCGGCAAGCATCAAGGCGGGGCTCGCGGTGGGATGTCGATGGCTGGCCTGGTTCCTCGTGCCGCTCCTGTTCGTGGCCACGTCCGGCGGGCCGTGCGACGCGGCGACGGCCTCGTCCGTCGAGCCACCATGGTGGTGGGGCGCCGCCGTCGCGCCGCTGCTCACCGGTGCGTTCGGGGCCATCGCCGCCTACCTGGCGATCCGCTTCGACAGCAGGAAGACGCTGAACCAGGAGCTGATCAAGAAGCGGATAGACCTGTACGACGAGGTCGCCCCGAGACTGAACGACCTGTTGTGCTCCTTCCTCGCCGTCGGCCAGTGGAAGACCCTGCCGCCTCCGGTCGTGCTGCAGAGGAAACGCGACCTCGACCGGATCATCCACGTCTACGGGCCGCTATTCTCCCAGGTCGTGGTCGACCAGTACCGGGTCTTCATCCACAAATGCTTCAGGACCTTCAACGGCAGCGGACGCGACGCGCTGCTGCGCGCCGACATCGTACATCTCCAGAAGGAGTGGGGCCCGGCCTGGCAACCCGACTGGAACGAGCAGTTCGTCACCCTGCGCGACATGGTGACGGAGCGGGAACTGCGGGACGAGTATGCCAGGCTGATGACGGCACTGGCCGTCGGCATCGGCACGCCGCGCCGCAAGCCCGGCCGTGCGGGGCGCCGCTCCTGACGCGATCCGGGACGGTCACGTGCCTCAGGTGCGTGCGATGCCCATGCCCGCGATCGCCTCGGCAACCGCTTCGCCCAGGCGGCGATGCTGCGGGACCTCGAAATGGATCCCGTCGGTCGGGCTCACCTGGACGACGGCGCCGGCGTCGAGGAACGCCGCCCCCTGCCGGGCGGCGACCTGTTCGTAGAGCGAGGCGAGCTCGCGCGACTTCGCCGCACCCCCCTTGAAGATCGCGCCGAGGAAGCCGGTCTCCTCGATCGGCACCGGCGCGACCAGCAGCAGGCGCGGCTTCCCGCCGTCAAGTCCGGCATTGCGGGCAACGACCTCCTTCAGCAGCACCTCGACGGAACCGGCGATGTCGGCGGGGGTGACGGAGAAGCGCGCCTTCAGGTCGTTGGTGCCGAGCATGAGCACCACGAGGTCGAGCGGCAGGTGGCTTTCCAGGCAGGGCTGGAGGTACGCGAGGCCGTTCTTGTGCCGGCCTTCGATCGGGTCGTCGTGCACCGTCGTCCGGGCCGGCAGGCCTTCCTCGATGACCGTCCAGCCGGCGCCGAGCCTGTCGCGCAGGACGCCCGGCCAGCGGTCATGCGCCTCGTAGCGATGCAGGACCCCGGGCTGCAGGAGCGGCTTCGTCCCGTGCGTGTTCGAGTCGCCGTAGCAGAGGATGGTGGTGGTCCCGGCAGGCATGGCTGGTTCTCCCTCGAACTACCGCGTTCCCGGCACGGGACGGTCTCGCCCGGCTCGCCGCTCAGTTGGTGTCGCGGCCGTGCAACGCCGCCGGCGGCGCCGTGGCTTCGACCGCGGTGAACTCCTCGAGGATATGATAGCTGTGCTCGGCGCCCTTCGGCACGACCCAGGACGACCCGGGATGGAGCAGCAGGGTCTGCCCTTCGAGCGTCAGCTCCGCGCGTCCGGCGATGACGTAGCCGACCGTCTCGTAGTCGCGCCGCATGGCCGGCTTCGCGGGCTTCGGGGCTTCCTTCTCCCACAGCCGCATCGACAGCGAGACGCCGTCGGCGAGGTATTTCTGGCCGTCGGGGCCCTCCGCGGCTTGTGCGGCATCGACTCTCTTGATCGTGGTGTCCGGCATGATCGACCCTTCCATGATGAGCCACCGCTATACGCCGGCGACCGCCCGGCTTCTCAGGTCGGCGGCGGGTGCTGTCGGGAACGTGATGCAAGGCGCATACGAGACGACGTCCGCGGACGATTACGAGACGACGTCCGCGGACCATTACGAGACGACGTCCGCGGACGATGCTAACAGGCTCGATCGACCTGCGGATCGCGCAGCGGCGTGATGGGCAGGACGATGGAGGCGGATCGGGCAATGCGTGTCGTCGATGGAGTGGCCGGCCCCGATGTCCTGGAGCGCCGGACGTCTCGATGAAGAGCCTCTCGCTGGATTACCTGGACGACGACGCGGCGGTGGCGTCGCCGGAACGGACGCTCGGCGTGGTCGCCCTGGCCGGCGTTGCGGAGGCGGACCTTTCGATCGGATTGCTTCCGATCGGGTCGCTTCCGATCGGACTGGCCTCCCTGCCGCCGGCGACGGCGGGCGGCGTGCGCGAGGTCTGGCGGAGCGCGCAGGCGGTCGAGCGGCGCGGCGTGATCGAGGGGGTGCGGTTCGCCCGCGCGGGCGGGCTGCTGTTCGGCACGCTGCGGCAGCCGCTCGCGGCAGGTGGTGCCGCGGCGGCGGCGCGATCGGCCTATCGGGCGATGTTCGAGCTGGTCGAGCGCGAGGGCTGTCCGCATCTGTGGCGCGTCTCCAACTACCTGCCGGGCATCACCCGCGTCGAGGGTGGCGAGGAGCGCTATCGTGCCTTCAATGCCGGCCGGCGGCAGGCCTTCGCCGCGCGCAACCGGGGGGCGGAGCAGGCGCCGGCCGCCTGCGGGCTGGGCTGCGACGGCAACGCCCTGCTGATGTTCTTCCTCGCCGGCGACGAGCCTGGGCGGCACATCGAGAACCCGCGCCAGACGAGCGCCTTCCGCTACCCGGAACAGTATGGCGCGAGCCGGCCAATGTTCCCGCGCGCGACCATGGTGGCCGGCATGCTGTTCATCTCCGGGACCGCCAGCATCGTCGGACATGAGAGCCGGCACGTGGGTGATGCGGCACTGCAGACCGACGAGACGGTGCGCAACATCGACGCCGTGCTGGCGGAGGCGCGGCAGGCCGGCCGCGCATTCAGGCGCGAGGATCTGCGGCTGAAGGTGTATCTTCGCCATGCCGACGACCTCGCCGTGGTGCAGGAGCGGCTGCGGGCGGCGGGCTTCGCGTCGCCGGCCGCCTTCCTGCAGGCGGAGATCTGCCGGCCGGAGCTGGATGTCGAGATCGAGGCGCATGCGCCCTGGAGGGTCGGATGAACGATGCAGCGGACGAGATCATCCTGCGCCAGGACGCGCAGCTCGCGCGGATCACCCTGAACCGCCCGAAGGCGATCAACGCGCTTTCGCTCGGCATGGTGCGGACGATGCGGGCCGCGCTGGAGCGCTGGCGTTCGGACCCGGCCGTGGCGACCGTGCTGATCGACGGCGCCGGCGAGCGCGGTCTCTGCGCCGGCGGCGACATCCGCATCGCCTGGGAAAGCCTGCGCTCGGACGGATCGCTCGCCGACACGTTCTGGGAAGAGGAATACGCGCTGAACGCGATGATCGCCGGCTATCCGAAGCCGTTGGTGGCGTTCATGGACGGCGTGGTGATGGGCGGCGGCGTCGGCATCTCCGCCCACGCGCGGCACCGGGTGGTGACCGAGCGCAGCATGATCGCGATGCCGGAGACGATCATCGGCTTCACGCCCGACGTCGGCGGCAGCTTCCTGCTGTCGCGGGCGCCGGGGGCGGTCGGCCTGCGGCTGGCCCTGACCGGGAGCCGCATCGACGGCGGGGATGCGCTGTATTGCGGGCTGGCGGATCATTTCGTCCCTTCCGAGCGGCTCACCGCCCTGGCCGTGCTGCTGTCGCGCACCTCGCCGGACGAAGCCATCGCGACGGTGGCGGCACCACCGCCGGAAGCCGGGCTCGCGACCCATCGCGGCTGGATTGATGCCGCCTACTCGGGCGAGACGGTCGAGGCGATCCTCACCGCCCTGCAGGTCCGGCCGGAGCCCCAGGCCGCGGCCGACGCCGACGATCTCGCCGCGCGGTCGCCGACGTCGCTGAAGGTGACGCTGCGCTCGATCCGGTCGGCGCTCGCGCTGCCGGATCTCGGCGCCTGCCTGGCGCAGGAGCTTCGCCTGGTCCGGGCGCTGACCCGGCGGCCCGACTTCATGGAAGGCGTACGCGCCCAGGTGATCGACAAGGACCGCGTGCCGCGCTGGTCGCCGGCGACGCTGGCCGAAGTCACCGACGCGATGGTCGCGGCGTGCTTCGAGGACCATGCGCCCGGGCTGGCCGGTTCGCCATGAAGCGATGCGAGGCGGATGGGGTGCGGCCCGCCGGTCCGGAGCCGCATGGGCGATGAGCTGGAAGCCAGGCTTGCACCGCTCATGCGGGCGGCGCAGGACGGCGACGCCGCATCCTACCAGGCGTTGCTGCGCGGCTGCATACCCGTCATCGCGACGATCGCCCGCCAGCAGGGACTTTCGTCGGACCGCGTGGACGACGTGGTGCAGGAGACCCTGATCACCATCCACCGCGCCCGCGCCACCTACGATCCCCGGCGGCACTTCCTGCCCTGGCTGCACGCGATCGCCCGGCGGCGGGCGATCGACTGCCTGCGCACGCACGGACGCGCGTCCGGCTGGGAGGTGCATGATCCCGCGGCCTACGAGACGCACGCGGACGCGGGGAGCGACGCCGGCGAGACCATCGACCGGCAGGACCGAGAGCGTGCGTTGCGGGGAGCGGTGTCGCAACTGCCGGCCGGGCAGCGTCAGGCGGTGGAGCTTCTCGCGCTGCGCGAGCGGAGCCTCGAACAGGCCGCGGCCGAGACCGGACGCAACAAGGTGGCGCTCAAGGTCAACCTGCACCGGGCGATCCGGACCTTGCGCACCCGGATAGGTCAGGCCGGGACCAGGCAGGAGGACCAGGACGATGTCTGACGCCTCGCACCACGAGGCGCTGATCCACCGGCTGTCCGCGGCACCCCGCGTGCGCCGGCTGCCGCCGCCGGCGCTGCGCGCGTTCGGCTGGCTCGCCGTGGTGGTCGCACTCGGGCTCGTGCTGGCGCGGATCAGCGACGTCGCGGCGATGCGGGAGCGGCTGCTCGGCGCCCCGGACATGTGGCTGGCGGCATCGGGTTCGGCGTTGACCGCGCTGCTGGCGGTGCTGGCGGCGTTCGAGACCAGTGTGCCCGGACGGTCGCGCTGGTGGTCGCTGTTGCCGATGCCCGGCGTGCTGCTCTGGCTGGGGGCCAGCGGTGCCGGCTGCCTGCGGGCGTGGGCGGTGCCGGGCGCCCAGGACCCGTCCATGGCGAAGGAACGGGTCTGCCTGGTGTTCATCGTCTGCGTGTCGGCGCCGCTCTCGCTGTTGCTCGGGATCATGCTGCGGCGCGCGCATCCGCTGCGCCCGGGCCTCACGGCGGGCCTCGGCGGCCTGGCCGCCGCCGGCGCCGCGGCGACGTTGCTGAACCTGTTCCACCCCTACGATGCGGCGCTGAGCGACCTGCTGGTGCATCTGGCCGCGGTCGCCATCGTGGTCACCGGCAGCCGCCTGCTCGGCGGCAGGCAGTTGGGCGGCGGGCGGCTGGGCGACAGGCGGCTGGGCGACAGGCGGTGACGATCGGCGGCGCGATCAGCCCGCCGTGGCAGGTCCGCCGGACAGCACGGCCGCGGCCAGGATGCGGCCGGACGGATCCTGCAGCAGCAGGGCGGCGTGCTCCCCGGCCGGCGATGGCGCCTGCAGCCGCAGCCTGGTCCCGCTCCACGCGCCGAGCCGGTGCAGCGACCGGACCACGTTCACCTCGGTGAGGACACGACCGCCATTCTCGCCGCGGCCGATGGCGGTGGTGTGCCGATCGTCGTACCCGACCAGCAGAAGCTCGCCCTGTCCCGGACCGGTTCCGACATCGATGGCGAGCGTGGCTCCCGTGCGCTCGAGCCGCAGCGCGACCGGGCTGGCGCTCGCCTGCTCGGCGGTCGCGGCGGCAAGGGCGGCATCGACGGCGGCACGATCCGAGCCGACCACCTGACGCGCGCCGCCGACCACGAGCTGCGGCGTATAGACCTCGCTGCCCAGCGCGGCGGCATAGCGGCGCTGCCGGTCGGTCGCCTCCGCCGACGAGTACGGATCGGTCCAGCCGAGATGGTTCCAGTAGTCGACGTGGAAATCGAGCGGCAGCAGGTCGGGACGGGTGCGCCGGAGTTCAGCCAGCAGCGCGTCCGCCGGCGGACATGACGAGCAGGACTGCGACGTGAACAGCTCGACCACGACCGGCGCCGCACGGCCGGACGCGGCAAGGGGCATTGGTGCCGCGGCACACAGGAGCAGCAGCGTGATCGGGATGCGTCGCATGGCAGGGGCTCCGGGCGGTGGCGCAAACTTTTCGCCGGCCTGGTCCCGGAGGTTACCCGCGGCCCGGAAGACGCCGGTCGCCGACGATCGCGGGCGTGCCACGTAACGGGTCGTAAGGTCCGATCGGCAGCAGCACGCGGTCGTTCGCCTCGTTGATGATGGTGGCAGCGGCGAGATAGAGCGCCGCGATCGCGGTGGCGAGGCCGCCATAGCCGCCGAGGCGGTGCAGCAGCACGATGTCGGTCCACTCTCCCGCGGCGAGCAGGAAGAACGTGATCCAGAGCAGCAGGAACACGCTCGATACCGCACGGTTGGCGGTGAAGGTCGCGAACCACATGAACAACGTGAACACGCCCCAGAGAGCCAGGTACCAGCCCACGAAACTCGCCGGAACGGCGGCGTGCGGGAACATCAGGAACAGCGCGAGCGACCACCAGAACGAGCCGTAGGCGCAGAAGGCGGTAAACCCGAAGCTGTTGCCGCGCGGCAGCTCGCAGACCCCGGCGACGAACTGCGCGGTGCCGCCGAATGCGAACGCCATCGCGAGGACCATCGGCATCGCGGTCGGAAGATACCAGCCGGCATTGATCATGCTCAGCAGCCAGGTGGTGAACGCGAACCCGCTCAACCCGAGCGGGGCTGGATTGACTGACTTCATGGACGAACTCCCGGCCATCCTCTCCAATGGAGGATTTAACCGCAGTCAACATGGCATGCGGCATCGTCGATGGCCAGGATCGAGGGTTGCACGTCGCCGCACGGCCGCGGCTTCCGCTCGATGCGAAACGTGACAGGTCGGTATGGACCGCGGCCTGCATTTCCGACAGCCTCGCCCGCCTCGACACATGCGGGAGATGGACGTGATGCGCAGCATGATCCGGTCGGCCTGATCGATGGATCTCTATCTTTCCGGCAAGCGCGTTCTGGTCACCGGAGCGTCGAAGGGGATCGGCCGCGCGGTCGCCCTGCTGCTGGCGGAGGAAGGTTGCGACCTCGTGCTCGTTTCGCGCGACGGCGGCGGAGGCGGTGCGTGCGCGCCGGCAGGTCTCGGTGCAGGTCATCGCCGCCGACCTGTCGCGTCAGGCCGAGGTGGAACGAGTCGCGGCCGAGGCCGGCGGGCTGGACGTGCTGGTCAACAATGCCGGCGCCATCCCGCCCGGCGACCTGCTCGCCGTCGACGATGCCACCTGGCGCGCCGCGTGGGACCTCAAGGTGTTCGGCTATATCGGCCTCGCCCGGGCGCTCTACCCGCGCCTGAAGGAGCGTCGCGGGGTCAAGGTCATCGGCGCGGCCGGAGAGTATTTCGACCCGAACTACATCACCGGCAGTGTCGGGAACGCGGCCCTGATGGCGTTCACCCGCAGCCTCGGCAAGGCCGCGCCGAAGGATGGCATGCGCGTGGTCGGCATCAATCCCGGACCGGTCGGCACCGGGCGGAGCGAGATGCTGCTCCGTGCGCGGGCGCGCCGCGACCTCGGCGACGAGGCGCGCTGGCAGGAATATCACCGCACGATGGCGTTTGGCCGCCCGGCGACGCCCGACGAGATCGCCGGCGCGGTGGCGTTCCTGGCTTCCGCGCGATCGGGCTACACGACCGGAACGATCCTGACGATCGACGGTGGTCCGGCCTGAGCGGAGAAGCCTGATGTCGTCCGGGGACTGGATGTTCTCGTTGCTGGAAGCGCAGGGGAAGCTGCCCGAGGATCCCGCGGCCTTCCGCTTCTGCTATGGCCTTCGGCATGGCACGATGAAGGTTGGGCTGTATTCTCCGCGCGACCGGGACCTGCAGGGGCCGCACCAGCAGGACGAGCTCTACATCATCGTCAGCGGCACCGGCGACTTCGTCAAGAACGAGGAACGCCGCAGCTTCGTCCCGCACGACATCCTGTTCGTCGAAGCCGGTGCCCGGCATCGCTTCGAGAACTTCTCCGCCGACTTCGCGACATGGGTGATCTTCTGGGGCGCGCAGGGCGGGGAGCCTTGATGGCCGTGCGTCCGCCTGGATGGGCGGGCGGGATCGCGCGCATCCATCGGGCCACGGCTCGGCTTCCCGGTGCGCTAAAGCATGATCACTTCGATCATGCTCTGCTTGACTGAGGAAAGAGCAGCTTTATCAGCTGCCTGGGATCGCGTGAGGCCGCCGCGGCTGTCCTCGAACAGGACCGAGGCGCGTGCGTCAGCGGAGGCTCAAGGCCGGATCGACGGCCCGGTTCGTCGGCTGCGGGATGCGGCTGCCGGTCAGGACGATCGTGCTGTCCCGCTTCGGATCGCGTGTCACGTAAGGCACGTTGAGGCTGCTGGCGAGGACCTGATAGTAGCGGTCGCCGGTGAGGTCCACCGGGCCGCGGCCGGTCTTGCATTCGTTCACGGCGGTCTGGAACGGCACCGACCTCGTCGGATAGTCGTAGAGGCGGTGGATGCAGCGTGCGTCGGTCTCGCGCGGCTGCCGCACCGGCTCGTTGGCGCAGGCGGCGAGCACCGGCAGGAGCAGGAAAAGCAGGGACGGCTTATGCATGAGGCACTCCTGGAGAGACCATGCCGTCATGTTGGGCCGCCTCGTTCCTTGGCCAACACCCAACGCTCCGGGGAACTTCATGTGCCTGCCGCTAGAGCATGATCACTTCGATCATGCTCTGCTTGACTGAGCAAAGAGCAGCTTTATCAGCTGCCTGGGATCGCGAAGCGATTCCAGTCAGACTGACGCTGCTCTAGTCCGGCGATGGCCAGGCCAATCGTCATCGCCTTCGGAAGCGGGCTGTCCACCGAACGAACCGGTTGGTCGTACGTCCGCGCTCGGATGGTGGCGCTTCCAGCAAGGTTTGGAAGAGCGCGAGGGTCTGCCCGATCGCCGGCCGTGCCCAATGCATCTGTTCGGGGATGGCTAGACCGCGAAGGTTGCCGATGAACGCCGCCACCGATGCCTTGAAGGCGTCCGGATCGATCAGCAGGCCTGGCAGCCAGCTCGCCGAACAAGGTGTCTTGTTCGTGGCGCTGATCAGGAGGTGAGGCGATCGGGACGGGACGTCCCGGTAGAGTTCCGCAGGATTGCCTCCACGAGTATCTCCCTGCCGGGGTGGCGCCTCGAAGCATGATCTGCTCGATCACGCTCCGATCCGGGTATATTGCTCCAGCTCGGTTGAATGACGGCCACGCGGCGGCGGCGCAACGGGCCTGGCCACCGGACCGGATCCTGGGGATCCGCGTTTCAGAGACCTGCTGGGTCCGCGGCGGCGACCTGATCTTGCGCCTGCATGCGGCTGCGCAGCACGTCGAGGGCCAGCAGCGCGCCCTCGTGCTCGAAATGCCAGAAGGTCCAGCCGTTGCAGGACGGGGCGTTCGTCAATGCCGCGCCGACCTGGTGGATCGAGCCGCGTACGCTTCCGGCGACCAGGCTGCCATCCGGCGAGACGATGGCGCTGACCCGCCGCTGCCGGTCGGTCAGGATGGTGCCGGGGCGGAGCAGGCCGCGCTCGACGAGACTGCCGAAGGGCACGCGCGGGACCTCGCGCCGGCTGACGGTGGTCATCACGCTGTCGATCGGCAGCGGACGCTCGCGCCGCACGCGCCCGATGGCGGCCTCGGCATAGTCCGGATGGCGCTCGATGCCGATGAAGTGACGTCGCAGCCGCCGGGCCATCGCCGGCGTGGTGCCGGTGCCGGCGAACGGGTCGAGCACGATGTCGTCCACGCCGGTGCTGGCCAGCAGGATCCGGTGCAGCAGGGCCTCCGGCTTCTGCGTGGGGTGCAGCTTCAGGCCATGCTGGTTGCGCAGCCGCTCGGCGCCGGTGCAGAGCGGCAGCAGCCAGTCGCTGCGCATCTGCACGTCGTCGTTCAGCGACTTCATCGCCTGGTAGTTGAAACGGTAGCGGCTGCCCTGCCCGCGCGCCGCCCAGATCACCGTCTCATGGGCGTTGGTGAAGCGGCGGCCACGGAAGTTCGGCATCGGGTTGGACTTGCGCCAGATGACGTCGTTGAGGATCCAGAACCCGAGATCCTGCAGGATGGCGCCGATGCGGAAGATGTTGTGATAGGAGCCGATCACCCAGAGGGTGCCGTCCTTGCGCAGCAGGCGGTGCACCTCGGCGAGCCAGGCGCGGGTGAAGCAGTCATACTCGGAGAAGTCGCCGAAACGGTCCCAGGCGTCGTCGACGCCATCGACCAGGCTGTCGTCGGGCCGGCGCAGCTCGCCGCGAAGCTGCAGGTTGTAGGGCGGATCGGCGAACACGCAGTCGACGCTGCCGGCCGGCAGCATGCGCATCAGCTCGACGCAGTCGCCCACCAGGATCTGATCGAGCGGGAGTTCCACGAAATCCGGGCTCCTCAGCGGACGCTCAGCACGGACGCTGCTCCGGAGCCGCATCGTCTCGATACCCGGGCAGGGCATCACCGGACCGATCGGGTCCCGACGCGAGGGAGAGCCTGCGAACCAGGCCGAAACCGCGACGATGATGCCGGCTCGGGCCGCGGGCCAGCAGGGCGCTGCGATGGGCGCTGGTGGCGTAGCCGGCGTTATGCTCCCAGCCATAATGCGGCAGCCGCGCGGCCAGGCGGCTCATCAGCCGGTCGCGCACCACCTTGGCGACGATGGAGGCGGCGGCGATCGACAGGCTGAGGGCATCGCCGCCGACGACGCACTGGACCGGGCAGGACAGCGCCGGCGGCCGGTTGCCGTCCACGAGGACGAGGTCGGGGCAGGACGGCAGCCGTTCGACGGCGCGGCGCATGGCGAGCAGGCTGGCGCCCAGGATGTTGAGCCGGCCGATCTCCGCCACGGAAGCGGCACCGATGCCGATCTCGATGCCCGGGCATGTGCGCAGGGCCAGGGCCGCAGCCTCCCTCAGGGCAGCGGTCAGCTTCTTGGAGTCGTCGATCAGCAGGATCAGCGATGCGGGCACGCCCCGTGTGAACAGCACCGAGGCCGCCACCACCGGTCCAGCCAGGGGACCGCGGCCAACCTCATCGACCCCGGCGACCCGACCGCCATGCAATGCCTCGCGCGAATAGTCCGGCATCATCCACCCCACCACGACCACGCGATCCGAATCGCGCGAAGTCGATCATGCTGGCATGGAGACCATCAACCTCCAGTGGAACGCAAGCCGCGAGATGGTCGCCGTAGCCCGATCCGGGCCGGCCTCACCCCTTGCGGGAGGGGATCAGCAGCAGGCCGAGCAGGAAACCGGCGCCTGCGGCGATGCCGAGCGCCGCGAACGGGCTCTCGCGGATCAGCGAGGTCACGCCCTCGAGCTGGTCCTGGGCGTCCTCGAGCGTGTCGCCGAACTGACGCTGCGCCTTGCCGCTGAGCTGGTCGAACTTGCCCTCGCCCTGCAGGCTGGCGTCGCCAGTGAGGCCGCCGGCAGCGTCCTTGAGTTTGCCGACGCCTTCGGTGACGGCGCCTTCGGCTGTGTTCTCGTCCATCTGCTTCTCCTCGTGGAGCCGCCGGCGGGAAACTGGCCGGTGGTTTCCTGATCTTCTTGCAACGAAGCCTCCGCCCTGCAAGTTCCCGCGCCGGCCACGGGCCGTGGGTCATGAGCCGTGGCCGGGGAACGTGGCCGATGGCGCTTGCATGAGGGTGCGAAACGGCGATGTTGCCGGTCGGGACGGGGCGGAAGACGGGGGGGCGGCGAGCGGAGAATGACCGTAGGCGGAGGCAGTCTTTCCCCGCGCGCGCGCACCACGGCGCTGATCATCGCGAGCGCGCTCTTCATGGAGCAGCTCGACTCCACGGTGTTGACCACCGCGCTGCCCGCGATGGCGCGCAGTTTCGACGTCGATCCCGTGCATATGAGTGCCGCGCTGACATCCTACCTGGTCAGCCTGGCCGTGTTCATCCCGGCGAGCGGCCGGATCGCCGACCGATTCGGCAGCCGCACCGTGTTCCGCGCGGCGATAGGGCTGTTCATGATCGGGTCGGTGCTCTGCGCACAGGCGCCGAGCCTGATCTTCCTGGTGCTGGCGCGCCTGCTGCAGGGCGCAGGAGGTGCCATGATGGTGCCGGTCGGCCGGCTGGTGCTGCTGCGCACCGTCCCCAAGAACCAGATCGTCTCGGCGATGTTCTGGATGCTGCTGCCGGCGACGGTCGGGCCGCTGTTCGGGCCTATCGTCGGCGGCTTCCTGACCACCTACCTGTCCTGGCACTGGATCTTCTACATCAACCTGCCGGTCGGATTGCTGGGCATCGCCCTGACCACCCGCTTCGTCCCGCAGTTGCGCGAGAGCATGCCGACCCGCTTCGACCTACTCGGCACGATGCTGTCAGGAGTGTCCCTGGCCTGCCTGATCTTCGGCCTGGAGTCCGCAAGCCGCGGCACCGAGGCGATCCCGCGGACAACGGCCACGCTGGCGGTCGGGCTGATCGCGGGCCTGCTCTACGGCCTGCATGCACGGCGGACCCTCGACCCGATCCTGGATTTCAGCCTGATGCGGGTGCCGACCTTCCGGCTGTCGACGCTCGGCGGCTCGATGACGCGGCTGGCCGCGGGGGCATCCCCGTTCCTGGTCCCCTCGATGCTGCAGCTCGGTTTCGGGATGAGTGCGGCGCAGAGCGGGCTGATCACTTTCACCGGGCCGATCGGAGCGCTGTCGATGCGGCTGGTGATCAAGCGGGTGCTGCGGCGATACGGTTTCCGCACCACGATGACCGCGAACGGCGTCACCGCCGGCATCCTGATGCTGGCCTGCGCCAGCTTCCGGCCGGGCTGGCCGTTCTGGCTGCTCTCGGTGGTGCTGTTCCTCGGGGGCATGGCGCAGGCGTTGCAGTTCACCGCCTACAACACGGTGGCCTATGCCGACATTCCGGCCGAGCGCATGAGCGCCGCGACGAGCTTCTATGCCACCTTCCAGCAGATGACGCTGACGCTGGGCATCTGCATCGCCGCCGGCAGCGTGGCGGCATCGCGTGCGCTCGGCGGACGGGCCACACTGACGCTGGTGGATTTCAGCGTCGGTTTCGTGGTGGTGGGCCTGCTGTCCCTGCTGGCCTCACCGATCGCCTCCCGGCTGTCAGCCGACGCCGGCAGCGAACTGAGCGGGCATCGCCCCGATCCGGGACCCGTGGGTCGGAAGCCGCCTGTCACGGCGTCGTCGTGAACGGCCGCTTGCCCTAAAAGGCCGGCCGGACATGCGAACGCTCAGGACCTGCTGGTCCCGGGCGCCAAAGTATCGTGTGCGGAACGCGCGAGGCTCAGCCGAACGAACGCTTCGACCACATGCTGCCATAGTTGCCGGTGCGCGGCGTGAACACCTCGCGGGCGCTGTTGAGCAACTCGGTCTGGTCGCGCTCCGAGAGGCTGCTGGACTCGTCGCTGGACGACAGGGCCGCGACTTCGAGCGCCAAGAGCTTGCGGAACATATCAATCTCCGTTGTCTGATGCCGACGCCCGAATCCCTGGACGTGGCGATGAAGCTGATAAACCTTAGTCCGGTTCTGGTGACGAAACTGTAGCACCGCCGCGCCAGTGCCACAATCTTGCCGTGATGTTTTCACGGAGCCGTGAAATGTTCGTTGTATGTTCCATGATGGCGTGTCGATACACGGTCGATCCCCTCCGATATCAATGGAAGAACCCGGGGAAGAACCTGGGGAAGAACCTGGGGAAGAACCTGGGGAAGAACCTGGGGAAGAACCTGGGGAAGAACCTGGGGAAGAACCTGGGGAAGAACCTGGGGAA
>JAABUX010003770.1_pt1 | contig 19793 bp, 16 predicted proteins | sample 5561851 | NCBI WGS metagenome assembly JAABUX01 (sample SAMN10711883, study PRJNA513361) | rock metagenome | isolation source: Antarctica rocks | place: Antarctica: Victoria Land, Richard Nunatak red sandstone | collected 2016-01-03 | reverse complement strand
TCTCGGTGTGCACGAGTAGAAGCGCGCGCAGGTCAAGGTTGGCGCGTACGAATGTGGCCACGTCCCTCGGGATGACAACGGTGTCGTCGGCATGGCGCAGCACGCGCACCTCGCGCTGCCATGCCACGGCCATGTCTACAAGGCGGTTGCCGAAGGCGCCGCCCGCGACCACACCGACGGCGTCCCCCGGCGACGTGAGGTTGACCAGCACGGTCTCAAGGGCCTCGGTGGCGTTGCCGGGCAGGAGCATGGGAGACGTGGCTGTGCCGAAGAGCGGGGCTACGAGGCGGCCGATCTCGGCGATGCGAGCGTGGGCCTCATCGCTGCGGTAGTCGGACAGACTGTCGCGCAGCGCCCGGCGGACGCGCGGGGGCAGGGACGTCTGCCCGAGCAGCCAACTGTGGATTGAAAAATGGGGCGCCGTCGCGAGCCTCTGGGCTGCGGATTCCTGAGTAGAAACCATGGTAGTCACCTCCTAGGCGTGCGGATTGGGAAGGCTCAATCAGCCCTCTACACCGCGTTCTATGTTCTACGAGAGACCGTCTCGACACATGGCACCCCCTCGTGTTCGCGCCGCCCATTAGGGACGCCGAAATACCTGCATATCCCAGATGCTTCCTCTGCGGCAAGAGATGCAGTCGGGTTGCCGGATCAAACAGCGCGCTCGCGGGATGGATTAGTATTTCGGCGTCCCTTAAACCGGCGCGGACACGAGGGGGCTGCTCGCCGCGCCACGCAGGCATCAAGCTGTGGCTTCGAGGTGGGTGCGGCTGCCCATGTAGGGCTGCAGCGCAGCCGGGACCTCAACGCTGCCGTCGGCTTGTTGGTTGTTCTCCAGGATGGCCACCATCGTGCGCCCCACGGCCAGCCCCGAGCCGTTGAGCATGTGCACATGAACGGGCGTCGCCGTCGGCGTGGGGCGGTAGCGGATGTTGGCCCGCCGCGCCTGGAAGTCGGCGACGGTCGAGCACGAGCTGATCTCACGGTAGGTGCCCTGCCCCGGCAGCCACACCTCCAGGTCGTACGTCTTGCGCGCCGCGAAGCCCATGTCCCCCGCGCACAAGACGATCGTGCGGTAGGGCAACTCCAGCACGTGCAGGATGTGCTCGGCGTCGGCAGTCAGGCGCTCGTGCTCGTCGTCCGACGCCTCCGGCGATGTGTAGGCGAACAACTCGACCTTGTGGAACTGGTGCACGCGCAGGATGCCGCGCGTGTCCTGGCCGGCCGCTCCCGCCTCGCGCCGGAAGCAGGGGCTGATCCCGACGTAGCGCCGTGGCAAGCTGTCCGCCGGCAGGATCTCATCCCGGTGCAGGGCGGCGAGCGCCGACTCAGCCGTAGGGATGAGGTAGAGGTCGTCGGTCGGGCAGTGGTAAAGTTGGTCGGCGAACTTGGGCAACTGCCCGCAGCCCACCATGGCTTGCCGGTTGACCAGGAACGGCGGGATGACCGGGACGTAGCCGCGCGCCATATGCTGGTCGACCATGAAGGTGATCAGCGCCAATTCGAGCCGCGCCAACTGCCCCTGTAGGGCGTAGAAGCGGGTGCCAGCCATCTTGACGCCGCGCTCTAGGTCGAGCCCCAGCGCCGCGCCCACCTCCCAGTGCGGGCGCGGCGAGAACGGGAAGGCGCGCGGCGTCCCCCAGCGGCGCACCTCGATGTTCTCCGCGCTGGTTCGCCCGCTGGGTACCGTCGGATGCGGCAGGTTGGGGATGAGCAACTCGGTCTGCTCCAGCGCCGTCTGATTCTCGTGCAGCGCGCGCTCGCGCGCGGCCACCTCGTCGTTGAGCGCACGGCCCCGCGCTTTGAGCGCGGCGCGCGCCTTGTCGTCCCGCGCCTCGGCCACCCGACGCGCCAGCGCGTTGCGTTCCCGGCGCAATTCGTCGCCGCACCGCTGCAGGCGCTGCGCCTCGTCGGTGAGTGTGACCACAGTATCGATCGCGGTGAGGTCGGCCAGGCGCTCACGCAGCCGCTCCTTGACGGCCTGCGGGTCGCGCCGGATGGTGGTACGGTCTAACATGATCTAGGCTCCTTTCGGCATGAACATGGCGGTGTCGAACAAGGCGATATCTTCGGCATACAGGCGGAGCCCGTGCTCCTCGGGGATCGTGACCGGGCCGGGCAGCCACAGGGGCGCCTGCGCCAGGCGCCCCCGCAGCCAGGCTTGCCGCTGCGCGGCGGGATATGCGGTCGCAAGCAGCGCGAGCGGGGCGTTGATCCCAAGCGCCCGACCGCAGGTCAGCACGACGCGGCTCAGGCCCGTCGGCAGGCGCGCCCCCTGCATGGGCAGCGCGGCGAGGCCGTCGAGGATGGCCGGGGCGGGCACGAGTACGCCGGTATCCAGGTGAGCGGCCGCGTCGGGCGCCGACGGTAGGAGTGTCTTCGGGTCGACGACGCAGCGAGTGTGCGCGCTGCCGTAGAGGGCCATGAGCTGTCGCAGCAGCGCGAGGCGTGTGGCGTCCTCCGCCACGGTGATCACGACGGTCTCGCCGCCTTGGCGCACGATCGCGGCGACGGCGCCCGGCGCACGCAGCACCGTCGCGACGGCCTCCTCCGCGACCGGCACGACACGGGCGCCCGCGACACGACCGACCACATCCCGCATGGCGCCGTCGTCGAGATGCGCACGGTGGCCCCACAGGCCGAGGGACTGCTCCTCCAGCCGCACCACCTGCACGAGCGCGTACGTGTAGCCGAGCACGCCCAAAGTTGTGAGGCGGTTGGCGCCATCGAGGTGCAGGTATTGCCCGGGCTCAGTCTCGGCGACGATGGGTGGGTTGCGCAGCGTGCCCTGCGCCTGCACGGCCTGGCACAGCACGGCGCTGCGGCCCTCCTCGAAGTCTTCGTGTAGGCGCACCTGCGTAAGCCGGACGAAGCGCAGGTCGAGCATTGCACGGCGGGGCCCGGACCCCGGTTGACTGTCATGTCCCTTCATTTCTGTTTCTCCTCTCAAGACGATGCGCCATAAAGCAGCACGGTCGGCCGACTGTGCCACAGGGACGGGCGACGAATGTAGGTGTCCGCGAACAATTTCACCTTAGACCCACATTCTGGGTAGCTCACCGTAGATATGCCGAGAAAAAGACCGTGAGGACAGCGAAAAAAACGCGAAGACTGCGGAATTTGACGGCCTGTGTCAGGAAGTGCCTGCCAGCGCGGGCGACACACGTCGCCGACACGATACGTGCTACTATGTGCGTAACGCGATCACAGCGGCAGAGCGAAGGTGAACAATGAGGCAGAGGGCACGTTCGGGAGCGTCACCTGGGAATACCGGAGGGCTCGGGGGTTCTTTACAGCAGGCTCTAGCAGAACACGCCGGGTGATCAATCGATTTTATTAGCTGGATCGAACGCGACATGGGCCATCAACTGCGGAGGCAAAAGAGGCAAAACGAGAATGGACTCCTCGTTGCACTGGAGTTGAAGGGGCAACAGAAGGAATGCTACCGCAGGCCGCGAAGCGGTTCCATTCGTCCCGCATGGCAAGGCTCCCACCCCTTACCCCCTATGAACGTGGACGCGTCGCCATGATCACCTGGTTCTGCGCCATTCTCGATCTTACTGGCGAAATTAGAAGGGTATGTTTCAGTTGAGTTGGAGGCCCCCGCCCCCTCTCCCTGACGCAGGCGAGGGGGCGGGGGGTGAGGGCCGCGCCCAACACAGATAAAACACACCCAAATTAGAAAACAGCCTACATGCCAGAACTATCGCGTCCTCGCAGCCCTTTTCCCTCGTCGCTTATAGTCTCAAAGGGGGTCAAGGCTCGAATAAGCCCATCGTTGATAGGATTCGCCACCAAGTCATAGATAGAGGGTGTTCGACCAAATGTGAAGATTGTGACCGTCAATAGCGCGATGGCATACGGGTTGACCCAGACTGGCGCTAGACACTCGGCCTCTGTCTATGTCAATGCCGCGCATTTCCCTACCTAAGTTTTGTGCAAACGAGCAAAAGGCAAGGATAATTGGACGGGACGTGGGGGCCGAGTCAGGGCCTCAATGAGCAGCATAGCCCAGTGGGACGCGCCGGCGTGCGGGCGCAGGATGCGGATGTGCCACTGTCCATCCCAGTGGATGTGGGCGCGCACGCGCGTTGCATAGGACACGAGCGCGTGGGCCGTAGCGGTGGCCAGCGGGCTCTGAGCCAAGCGCGCCTGCTTGACCCAGACGAGCAGGTTGTGCGTGAGGGCGACGAACTGGAGGAAGGCGGCGATGGCGTGAAACTTCCGGGAACGCAGGTTCTGGATATTGTGGACGTGGCGCGCCTGCGCGAAGAACGCTTCGATGGTGGTGCGCTCGTTGTAGAAGGCGAACAGGCGGGCCACGCCCCACTCCGCGGCAGGCAGGGTCGTGTAGAGGAGGGCATAGTCCACCGTCCCGTCCGCCTGGTGCAGTTCGTAGACGATGCGGCGATAGCCGTCCAGAGCGGGGATCTCGATGCCATGCACAGCCTCCGCGACGGGTATCCACTCTTGCAAGGGCAGGGACAGGGCGACGCGCGTGGCGGTCGTCGCGGACCGCGCCTTGAGCACGACATAGCCTGGCGTCTCCCGCAGGCGTGCCCGCGTGTCGGAGCCATCATAGCCGGCGTCGAGGCACCAGATGATGTCGGCCGTCGTGTCCTCCGGGCCGAGCAGGCGCTCGACGGCGCGGATCAGGTCGGGCAGCCGCTGCTGGCCAGGGGTGTTGCCGGGGTCCAGGTGCAGCGCGACCACCTCCTCGTAGGCCCCGAGGTAGGCCAGCGAGAGCTGATACCCCTCCTCGCCCCGCTTGCGCGGAAAATACCCCTTCCGATGAAACTCGTAGGTGCGGCCGTTGGCGACCAGCCCGCACTGATCGATGTCGACGACGCGGAGTCCGGTGTCCCGGCGGGCGCGCGACTGCTGGCGCAGGAACTGGGCCTGCACCTCCCCCAGTTCCTCCACGTTCGCCGCCGTGAAGCGCGTCAGGTAGCGGTTGATCTGCGACTGGTCGGGGAAGCGGAACATCCCCAAGTAGTTGGCCGCCACCTCTTCCTCCCCCAGCGTGTCATTGATCGCCTTGGTGTGCGCGCAGCCCATCACCAGCGAGGCGATGATCGTCTCCGCCTTGTAGAGCGGGCTGTAGCGCACCGTTTTCATCGCGACGTGCAGCAGACGGTCAAGCAGTCCGTGTATCCCAAACAACCCACGTTCCTGCGCCTCTTCCAGCGCCAGCATCAGGAACGCCGACACCGTCTCCTCTTGCGCCCCGCCGTCCTCAAACGCTATGGTGTTCATCGAATGACCTCCTCGTCGCTGTGTTTGTTGTGGTAAACAAAGCCTACTATGCGGGGGTCATTCAAGTGTTTGCACAAAACTTAGGTACCAGCGACGCACGTCGGGATTGGGGACAGGCTCGGACACTAGCCTGGTGGCGGCCTTTCCTCCGTCACACTCAATCAGTGCGACCTCGTGTCGCACGAGACCCGCCCCGATGTGTTACATTACATAGACGCCTGCCAGGCAACCCCGCTAACAATATGCCACGTCTGAGGAGAGGAGAAGAGTACTTGGATTCTATCCTTGCACCTTTTGTTTGGCTGCCACATGTTGCGGCTTGCCGAGCGGCGTAACCCCAGCATATAGGGCGCGGTGAGCACTTTACTTAACTGATCAAAAAGTGCAAAGATAGTGCATGGACAAGTCATTCCGTATCAAATTCGATCAGGTGGACCGGACGACGGATCCGGAGGACTTCGTGCGCTATCTGGACGCGACACGCGCCACCGATTTCTTTCGGGAGATCAAGCGGCGCAGTTACGCCCTACTCGATCTACATCGCGGCGATCACGTCTGCGACATCGGCTGCGGCACAGGGGATGATGTACTGGCGCTGGCGCGGCTCGTCATGCCGAGCGGGCGTGCGGTCGGCATGGATGTGAGCGCGACAATGATTGGGGAGGCGGAGCGGCGCGCGGCGGCAGCGGGGATCGCGGCGGAGTTCGTGCAAATGGACGCGCAACGCCTCGACCTGCCGGATGTGCTATTCGACGGCGTCCGCGCCGAGCGGCTCTTGCAGCATGTCCCTGATCCGGATGCGGCGCTCGGGGAGATCGTCCGCGTCGCGAAGCCGGGGGCGCGGATCGTCGTCTGGGAGGCCGACCTCGACCTCTTCGTCATCGACGCGCCGGACTACGCGACGAGCCGGGCGATGCAGCGCTTCATCTGCGACGGCTTCCGCAACGGCGGCATCGGCCACGAACTCTATCGCCGCTTCAAGGACCGTGACTTGACCGATGTGCAGGCGACACCGCTCACGCGCGAGTTGACCGATTGGGCTCTCGTCGAGAGTGCCTTCGACCTCCGTGCGTCCACGCAGCAGGCCACGGCCACTGGGGTGATCGCGCAGCGGCGGGTGACGGACTGGTTGGCGTCCCTCGCTGCGGCACGCGACACCGGGCGGTTCTTTTGCGCCGTCGGCGGCTTTCTGGCGTTCGGGCGGAAGCCGCAGTAAAAGCCTCACCCCTCGCCCCCTTTCATGGGTAGGTGTGCAAGGGGGCGGGCGGGATGGTAGGATGGGGGTGGTTGTGTGAGGGCGGCACAGCGGACGGCGGGCGCAAGGGATCGGGCGCAAGGCGGTGCGGCAGGGGGAGCAGGCGGTGGGCCACGGAGGCGGCCAGGATGGCGAGGAGGCCGAGCCGAAAGAGGCGTGTGCGGCGGGGCGGCGGGCACGCGACGCGGCGCGGAGACAGATCGCGGATGACGGGCACAGCGAGATCCTGTGCAAGCGCGTCGCCGGTGCTGATGACCCACAAGGTGGCGACGGCGAGCGCGAGCCAGAGGCGATCGGCCCGCGCCGGATCAGTCATACGGGTGTGCTGCCACGGCCAGCCGCCGCGCTTGATCACTGTGAAGGCGTGCTCAATCCAGGCGCGGACGCCATACCAGGAGGCGGTACAGTCCGCAGGCGAGAGGTCCGTTAGGATGAACCACAGATCCTGATAGCCGGGCTCCCAGCAGGCGACGAGCGTGCAGGCCAGGCGGCACTTGGTGGAGACAAAGGCCGTACCGGTCCCGCGCCAGGTCTGCCCGGTCGCGGGCACGAGGTCGCGCAGCCAGACCCAGTCGTGCTGGTCGGTCGGGCGGAACTTGATCGCCGTGTTGACGTGCAGGAAGGGGTGCCAGCCCACGCGCACAATGCGGCGGAACAGCCAGCGCGCGTACAAGCCGCGATCCGCCCGCACGATGACGGTGCGATCGGGCGGGATCGCGGGGCGTAACAGGCGAATGAGGCGCAGCCACTCCCACCGCCACGCCCGCTTTTCCTGGGCGGGCAGCACTTTCCAGGCCACCGGGATGGCGCAGCCCCGATAGACGACGCTGATGGTCAGGACCACGAAGCGGTCGCCCAGACTCGTAGCGTCCAGGGCCAGCGTGACCTGAGAGCCTTCCCAGAGCCGCGGGACCCAGGCGAGCAATGGGGCAAAGCACACAGTCACGTCCACCGCCTGCCGATTGAGTCCCCGCTTGTCGGACGCGTCGTAGCACCACTCGCGTAACCGTTGGCGCAGGGCATGATAGCCCTCGCCGGAGAGCAGGCCGAGGAAGACGGCGATGGTGTGGCAGGCGCACGACTGCGTCAGCACCATCCCGTAACTCCACAAGGCCAACATACGGGCCTGCGCCGGACTTAACTGCGGCAATTCTTTGGCGACCGTCGCCGTCCACTGCGATACTTCCTCTGGATGGGCCATACGCGTCCTCCTGTGTATCTCGGTTCGTACACCCTTGATACGACGCCAGGACGCGCTGGCCCATCCATCCTTCCTTTCCTGTTGTCCCTTCCTCAAACCTACCCATGAAAGGTATCACTCTAAAAACACGGGGACAGGTATACTGGGGTCAATGAGTAGGCGTGCTGGTAGAGTAGGGCAAGGATGCTGGACGATCTTGATCTGAGCGGGGTCACGGACCCCGAGGCACGGCGCATCCTGGACCTGCTGCGCAACGTGATCGAGGTGCAAGCGGGCGAGGTCGCGACGCTGCGGGCGGAGAATCAACGCCTGCGCGACGAGGTTAACCGGCTCAAAGGGGAGCAGGGCGCGCCGACGCTCCTGCCCACCAAACGCGTGGCCGCTGATCATGCCAGCGAGCGCGAACGCCGTGTGGAGCGCCCGGCCCGTCCCCGCGTGGACAAGCGGTCGCTGCTCCACATCGACCGGATCGAGGAGCAGGAGGTCGACCCGGCGCTGCTACCGTCCGATGCGGAGCGCAAGGGATATGCGGAGTTTGTGGTGCAGGACGTGGCGCTGCGCACGGACACGGTGCTCTTTCGCTGCGCGCGGTGGTACGCGGCGAGCACCCGGCGGAGCTATCAGGCGCCGTTGCCGGACGACTATCGGGAGCAAGGGCACTATGGGCCGGGGCTTAAAGCCCTGGCGCTCCAGCTCTACTATCAGGGGCAGATGAGCGAGCCGAAGATCCTGGAGGTGCTGCGCAGCGTGGGCATCGTCATCTCGGCGGCTCACCTCTCCACCCTGCTGATTGAGCAACCGGTCTTCGCGGCGGAGTATGAGGAGATCGCACGGGCCGGCCTGGCGAGCAGCCCCTACCAGCACGTCGATGACACGAGCACACGGGTGAATGGGGAGGAGGGGCACTGCCATATCCTGTGCAGTCCGTTCTATACCGCCTACCGCACCACGGCGCGCAAGGATCGCCAGACCGTGCTCGATGTCTTGCGGCTGGGCGCCCCGCGCGTCTACCACTTGAACCATTATGCCTGGACGTTCCTGGCGGCGTATGGGCTGCCCGCCGCCATCCTGACGGCGTTGGGGCGGTTGCCGCAGGGCGTGGACCTCGACGCGGACACCTTTGGGGCGCTGCTGGAGGAGCACATCCCCCGGTTGGGCCCTCAGCAGCGCCAGCACATCCTGGACGCGGCAGCGATCGGGGCCTACCGCGTGCAGCAGGACGTGCCTGTGGTGGAGATCCTGGTCTGCGACGACGCGCCGCAATTCAAGGGCGTGACGGGGGACCTGGCGCTGTGCTGGGTCCATGCGGGACGCCATTTTAAGAAGCTCACGCCCCTCTTCGCGCACCACCGGGCGCTGGTGGACGCGTTCCTGGACGACTTCTGGGCCTACTATCATGACCTGCAGGCGTACCGTGCGGTGCCCACGGCGCTGGAGCGGGTGCGCCTGGATGCGGCCTTCGACACGCTCTTCGCCCGCCGGACGGGCTATTGGCATCTCGACGAGCGTATTGTATCAACGGCGACGTAGAATTGACCCATTTGCGCCAATTTGGCTTGACCCATCTTTTTCAAGTAGCTCGTTCCTGGCGTGCGCCCTCATCTCTGGTAGATGCGGATCGAGGCCTTTGCCATCTAGTCTAATGGGGGTCAAGCTACATTGGCGATTGCGAGACTCCGTAATTGACGTTTGTAGAACCCATTAGGCCTTCAAATGGGACGTGCCAATAGACTCTATGTAGGTACTAGAAGGCTTGGCGGCCGCTACAAACCGTGCTTGATTGGCTGGTGGCACAGGATGCTCGTGGGTCAATATGCAGCCACAAACGTCAATTACGGAGTCTCGCGATTGCTGGGTCAAATCTCACTGGCGTTGACAATTGCCAAGACCGCCGTCAAGAAAGAGGCGTTGCTGTGTGTGCTCGCGCACCCGGACGTCCCCTTGCACAACAATCCGGCCGAGTTGGGCGCCCGTCACCGCGTGCGCAAACGTGATGTTAGCTTCGGCCCCCGCTCGCAAGCGGGCCTCACGGCCTGGGACATCTTCGGCACGATCACGCAGACGGCGGCCAAGCTCGGCGTCAACGTCGCCCACTATCTGCATGACCGCCTGTCTGGCGCCTACCAGATGCCCTCCCTGGCCGCCCTCATTACGCAACACGCGGCTGAGGCTCACGCCACCATGGCGCTCGCGGCGGCATAGCCCTCGACTTTTCGATAAGATACCATGAAAGGGGGGACCACCTCGAATACAAGCTCCCCACCTATAACAAGGGTAACGGCAAATTTGAGTTTAGCGGTGAGTTTTTGGAGACCGTCGTCGCCTTCGCCAATACGGAAGGTGGCTTGATTATCTATGGCGTTGGCGAGGAAACGGATGAGGAAGGTAATACCTATCCCGCTACCGTTCAAGGAGTTTGCACAAAGACGACAAGGGGGGACGTGCGCAACCCCGAGGAGGTGCTGAGGAGCACCTGTGCGACGATGATCGACCCGGTGGTCAGTTTGGAAACGCGCGTGATTCCCATGAGGGCAGGTGAGTACGCTGGCAATGTCATCCTGCTCGCCCGCGTCCGGCGCGGATTGCTGCCGCCTTATAATCAGCGTTTCCGTCGGGGATAGGGTATCTTCTGTTCATCCGCAACGGAGAGAGCGACGCAACGGCCAGTGTTCGCGAGATTATCGAGTTGATCGGCCGGCGCGACGCGAGCGCCGACCATGAGGAAACCCCGTGGGAGCGCACCCGCAACGACACGTTTGTGTACACCACACAGTACAACCAACAGAACAGCTACCTCCGGTTCTCATGATCGGACTTACGCTGGCCTTCCCTATCCCTGCAATCACCATCGTTAGCCAGAGCGATCGCGGCTTCCAAGACATATGCATGTTCCTCTATGGACAGGACTATTACCCCGTGATGAAGCCCGACGGCATCATCTTCGGTGTCGGAGACTACAAGCCGGATGTGCCATACGCCCCTTTCGCCTGCGCCTACGCTGACGGATCAATCGGCGTCCAAGACAGCGACGAAATTTCCTCCTCTTGGCGATGGGGTAAGGAAAAACGCGCGAGTCCTTCATTGCCGAAGGCAGCGTACACCGTTTCCACAGTCGCGCCCATGAGGAGCGCTCAGGACAGGGTCAGGATGGTCGCGGCCTCCATAGCCTCCCAATCGACGCGCAGGCCGAGGCCCGGCCCCGCTGGCGCGTGGACGTATCCCTCGGCGTCGGGCCGGATGGTGTCGATCATGCCGTACTCGAACGACGGATATGGGATTGGCTGCTCGAAGTAGGTGCAATTCGGCAGCGCCAGCATCAGGTGCAGGTTGGCCGCCTGGCTGAGGGTATAGCCCCAGCACTGTAGCTCACAGGTCAGGCCGAAGCTCTCGGCCAGCGCCATGATCTTGCGGGCGGCGGTGAAACCGCCGCAGTTCTGTACGTCCGCGCGCGCTTTGTCCCAGGCCCCAGCCGACGCGTACTCGCGCAGCAGGCGCAGATCGGTGACCCAGTTACCGGCAGGCACGATCGGCAGGTCCACCGCCGCGCGCAGCTCCCGATAGCCGGTAAGATCAAAGTCGTCCAGCGGAGCCTCGAACCAGGTAAAGCCAAGGTCATCGAGCACACGCGCGACGCGCAGGGCGTCCTCGCGGGTGTAGCGGTTCTCAGGGTCGAACATGAAGGCGATGTCGCGCGAGGGGAAGCGACGCCGCACGGCCTCGACCAGCGCGATGTCGCGCTCCGGCACCGCGTAGGCGTGAAACTTAACGGCCCGGAACCCCTCAGCCACCAGGTGCTCCGTCCGCTCCACGTACTCCTCGATGGTGGGGAAGGTCGGCGTACTGGCGTAGGCCAGGATGCGTGAGCGATAGCCCCCGAGCGTCTGATAGAGCGGTAGCCCTACCGTGTGCGCGAACAGATCCCACAGGGCGATATCGACGGCCGATAGCGCACCCGGAATGGTCGGTAGGCTGGCATCGCGCAGCGCACGCCACAGGCCCTCACGATTGAGCGGGTCGCGGCCGACGAGGGCCGGGATCATGTGCCGGATACTCTCGGCGCAGGAGCGGTCGAAGTCGTGGGGACTGTAGGTCGTGGTCAGGGCGATTCCTTCGACGCCGTCATCCGTGACGATCCGCACCAGGGTGCCGGTCATGTACTGCTCGGGCATGCCCTCGGCCCAGTGGTAGCGCGTCACCTCCGGCCCGATCACGCGCACCTGCACCTGCTCAATCTTCATCGTCCTCCTCCTGTCCCTCTGTCCCTGCGCTTACCCGGCCAGCCGCCACGGCGGGGCTAGCTCGACCGCGGCCACCTCTAGCAGTCTGTCGGAGAGAAGCCTATCTCTCCTGTTTTTCGCGTTATGAGAGGGCAATACGCGTCTGACGCCCGTTTCTCCGCGTCAAAATGGCCCCTAAGTGTGCTATCCTCTTGGCAAAATGTGTTCTCTCCGACAAACGGCTAGGGGATGTCCAATTGCGGTGAGGGTGGCGGCGCTGGTGCGGATGTTGTCGGCGTTCATGCCGAACGGGTGAGGCCGCGCGTCGCGCGCTGCCAGAGCGTCTGACCCGCGCTCCGGGGCGTCTTCACGATCGCGAAGCGCCGCTCGGCGAGGTTGATGGCACGCGCGGCGACCAGGGTGAGCGCGTAATAGAGCAAGGCGACGAAGGTGTAGACCTCAAGCGGCCGGAAGGTCTGCGAGGTGATGACCATGGCCTGGCGCAGCAGATCGACCTCTCCGATGACGGCGACCAGGGAGCTGTCCTTGAGGATACCGACGAAGCTGTTGCCCAGGGGCGGGATAACGATGCGAATCGCCTGCGGCAAGATGATCTTGCGCAGCGTCTGCAGATCGCTGAAGCCCAGCGTGAACGCCGCTTCACGCTGGCCGCGGGGGATGGCCTGGATGCCGGCGCGGAACACCTCCGCCAGGTAGGCGGCGTAGGTGAGCCCCAGCCCGGCCACGGAGGCGGTGAGGGGATCGAGATTGAGGCCGGTCAGCGCCGGCAAGGCGAAGTAGATCCAGATGAGGACGATTAGCAGCGGCACGCCGCGGAAGAAGTCGATGTAGATGCCGGCCAGCACGCGCACGAGGCGCAACGGCGACAGGCGTAGCAGCGCGATCAGCAAGCCAGCCACGATGCCGACGAGCTCGCCTAGGACCGAGAGATAGATGGTGGTGAGCAGAGCGCCGCCAAAGGTGGAGCCATACTGAGCGATCACTTCCCAGTGGAAGTTGTACATCAATCCTGTCCTTCCCTGGCGGGGCTAGACCAACTCGCGCAGAAACTGGCGCGTGCGTTCGTGGCGGGGGTGGTCGAAGATCTGGTCAGGTGGGCCGTCCTCGATAATCTCTCCCTGGTCCATGAGTATGACTCGGTGCGCGACGTTGCGCGCGAACCATAACTCGTGGGTGACGACGCACATCGTCATCCCCTCGTCGGAGAGGGAACGCATGAGCAGGAGCACATCCATCACCGTCTCGCGGTCCAGCGCCGAGGTGACCTCGTCGAAGAGCATGACCGTGGGATTCATGGCCAGGGAGCGTGCGATGGCGACACGCTGCTGCTGACCACCGGATAGCTCATGCGGATAGGCGTTGACCTTCTCGCGCAGCCCGATCCTCTGCAACAGTTCCATGGCTCGGTCCGTCGCGTCCTGGCGCGCCGTCTTGTTGACGACCTGCTGCGGCACGACGATGTTGGCCAGCACGCTCATGTGCGGAAACAGGTTGAACTGCTGGAAGACCAGGCCGATCTCCTTGCGCACCTGGGGGGGGGTGCGTGCGTGCGTGAACGGCGCGCCATCCACCACGATCGTCCCGCCATCAGGCTTCTCGAGGCGGGATAGGACGCGCAGCAACGTCGTCTTGCCCGACCCGCTTGGCCCGATCACCACCAGCGTCTCGCCGCGCGCAACCGAGAGGGAGAGGCCCGCGAGCACCTGCTGCGCGCCGAAGCTCTTGCGCAGCTCACGGACCTCGATCATCGGGGGGCCAGCACCCGTCGATTGTCGTCTCTCCACGGTGCTCTCAGTTTCTCCGGGTCGTGTCATATCTGTAGCCCTTCGTCGTCGCAAAAAGAGTGGCCTGCTGGCTGGTCGGCGCTCTGGCGGGACGTCGGCCAGCCATGCACACGGGATGGGGATGTCTAGAATTGCCCGCGCTCCAATTGCAATTGACTGATCGCGGCCTGGCCGCCGACGTCCTGATGCCACAACTGGGCGTAGCGGCCCGAATCGACTTCCTTTGCCATCCAGTCGTCGACCCAGTGGACGAACTCCAGGTTGCCCTTGGGCACGCCCGTGGCCGAGGGGAAGTTGGCGAGGAAGGGCACTTTGCTGCCGTCAAACAACACCGTGACCTCGGGATGATTTTTGGCAAATACGGCGGCGCTCACATTATCGGTGATGACGGCGTTGACCCGTCGCGATAACAGGTTCAGGAACTCGTCCGACTCTCCCGTGACCGCGACAACCTTAGCTTTGGGGAAGATCTGTGCGCGCGTCTGCTCTTCGACGCCGCCCAGAATCAGACTGATCGAGTGGCTGGAGTTATTGAGTATGGAAACGGCGTTACTGGTGGTGACGCCGCTGCTCTTGAGCACCACAAGCGAGTCGCCCACGGCCTCCCAGGGCTTGGTGAAATCAATGGCCAGGGCGCGCTGGGCTTTGATGGCCATTTGGGCGGCAATGATGTCAAACTTGCCCGCTTGCAGCCCCGCGATGAGGGTCGAGAACGGGACGTCCACGAACTGGATCTTCACTCCCATCGCCGCAGCCATGTCGCGCGCGAGGTCGTTCTCGAAACCGACCTGCTTCCCGGTCTTAGGGTCCACGGCCGCGATGGGTGGATAATCGGACAGTGTGCCGACGCGCAGCACCCCGCGCTGCTCAATCTGGTTGAAGATCGGAGAGCCGAAGTCGCCGGCCGCGGAGCGCGTGGTCTGGTCGCCGATCACCGCGGGAATCGCTGGTCGGATATGCGGCAGCGCGGCATTGGTGGTGTGGACGTTGAGGCCGAGCGTCAAACTCAGGGAAAACAAGAGCGCTAGGCCGGTGGCAGACGCGAGTAGTCGATGGCGAGCCACGATCTGATCCTCCTAATATAAGCAGGGCGACGCTGCCAGGCGCAACGTCGGCGGGCATGGGCAGTACCGTCTCCGCAGCTACTACAGGCAGTTTGGCAGGCACCTCCTATCAGGCTTCTATGCGCGGCAATGCGACGCTGAAAGCGTCTTTCATCAGGTCATCATATGTATACGACTACTCTACATGCTGCACGCGCGTCCGTCAAGAGCACGCCGTCGTTGTGTTAGCCGTCGTTGCGTCGTTGTGGGCAAGGGCAATAGGGCAGTGTGCTGCGTTGACATCTCGGTGCGAGTGGCGTAATATAGTTAACATATGATGACCCGATGTTTAACTGAGGGATCAGGAGCGTGACAACGCTACCCGTCCGGCTGCGCCTGACCGACCAGGCGGTGAATCTCATGACACGCATGATCACCCAGGGGAATTGGCCGGCCGGCCTGACCCTGCCGCCCGAGCCGGAACTGGCGCAGCGCCTGGGCGTCAGCCGCACGGTCATTAGAGAGTGCGTCAGCGTGCTGGTGTCGCGCGGCATGCTCGACGTGCGGCAGGGACGCGGCACGTTCGTGATGCCCCTGGCGTCGTGGAACGTCACCGAGCCGCTGGCCCTGTTGGTCCGAGCCGATCGCACCGAGATGCTGCGCTGGCTAGAGGTGCGCACGATCCTGGAGGTCGAGAGTGCGGCGCTGGCCGCACAGCGCCTGACCGCACACGATGCCGACGCGCTCCGGCAGGCCCTGCAGCGTATCGAGTGCGACGCGCACCACCCCGATGGCTATGCGGAGGCGGATGTCCATCTGCACCTCACCATCGCGCGGGCGACCCAGAACGCGCCGCTGGAGCGGCTGCTGCGCCCGGTCGTGCAGCCCCTGCGGGACTGGCTGCGCGAGGCGACTCGCCTGGCACCCGCCCTGGCCTCCGCGACGCGTGAGCACGGAGCGATCGTCGCGTGTATCCTGCAGAACGATGCGCGGGGGGCGCGTCAGGCCATGACCGCGCACCTCGACCGAGTGTCGGAGGAGATCAGCCAGATCATTGACGGCCGGAAGGACGCCCTCTCAGGCGAAAGGTAGGACTGGACGCGTGAAGATTACCCGGATCGATTGCCACGTCCTGCTGGTGCCCAAGGTCAACATGGGTGCGACCAGCTCTGCCCAGGATGACATCGTGGTCGAGATCCACACCGACGACGGGGTGACGGGTGTGGGTGAGAGCGACGTCAACCCCTGGATCGCGCGCGCCTGCATCGAGGCGCCGGGCACGCACACGATGGGTCAGGGGCTGACCGAGATGCTGCTGGGCCAGGATCCGCTCGACGTCGAGGGCCTGTGGGATCGCCTCTACGTCGGCTCGGCCATGAACGGGCGCCGCGGTGCTCTGATCCATGCCCTCGGCGCGCTCGACATTGCCCTGCATGACCTACGCGGCAAGGCTCTGGACAAGCCTTGCTACGCGCTCCTGGGCGCAGGGGAGCCGCGCGCCGTCACCCCCTACGCTTCCCTGCAGCCGGAGGTATCGAGCTTCGCGGCGTACCGCGACTCCATGGTCGACTGGGTGCGCGAGGCCCGGCGCCGCGGCTTCAGGGCGGCCAAGATAGAGGCGACCTTCGCCGGTCCCTACCAGCACTACGGGCTCGACGAGCCGTTCGAGCGCGTGACCGAGGTTATCGCGGCGGTGCGCGGCGAGGTGGGTCCCGACTTCACGCTGATGGTCGACGTGCAGTACGCCTTCCCCGACGCGGAGACCTGCCTGGCCACGATCCGCGACTGGGAGGAGTTCGACTTGTTCTTCATCGAAACGCCGCTGCCGTCGGACGACCTGGCCGGCTACGCCCGGCTGGCCCGCGAGCAGCCTATCCCCATCGCCGCAGGCGAGTGGCTCGCCACGCGGCACGAGTTCGTTGATTTGCTGGATCGCGGTCTGGTGCGGGTGGCCCAGCCCGACATCGGGCGCGTGGGCGGGCTGACCGAGGCACGCCGCGTCTGCGACCTGGCCCGCGATCGGGGGCGCACTATTGTGCCGCACGCCTGGAAGACGGGTATCACCATCGCCGCGGCGGCGCACCTGGCGGCGGCCACGCCACACTGCGCCTTTATCGAATACCTGCCCGCCGAGCTCTCCACGTCGGCACTGCGCCGCGATGTTGTCGCCGACAGCCTGGAACTGCGTGACGGCCGGATCGTGCTGCCGGATCGGCCAGGCCTGGGTGTCGAGCTCAACCGCGACGCGCTCGAACGGTATCGCGTGGTGTGAGGCAAGCGACTGGGGCGCTGTCACCGCTCGCTGCTTCGCGCCGACCCGGTCCTTGCCGGAATCGCACCGGCTGCCAGTGCAGCGACTTACAGCCTATCCAGAAAGTAGGCGGGCATGGCGCAGCTTGCGATAGATGCGGAGGCTTCAGGGGCTGCGAGGAGTGCCGTATGAGGGGAGTGTCTTCCTTTGGTGTCGTTCGGGGGATCGCCTATCAAGCGTGTTCGATCTCTACCTTTAATCATAACAAAGACTTTCTGGATAGACTGTTAAGTCGGCGCATGGGCGGCAGGAGTAGAGGTGCCCGCCGGCATGGAGAGATTGCTGCGGACCGGGGGGGTAGGAGGGGAGAGTGACATGCGCATCACGGGGATAGACTGCCACGTGCTGATGGTGCCGGACATGGATCCGGAGGCGTGCTCGTCCGCGCAGGATGACTTCGTGGTCGAGGTACAGACGGACGAGGGCATCACCGGCATCGGCGAGACGGACACGAATCCATGGGTGGCCCGTGCCTGCGTTCAGGCACGGACCACCCACAGCATGGGGCTGGGCCTGGAGGAAATGCTGATCGGCGCCGACCCCCTGCAGCCAGAAGCAGCGTGGCAGCGCCTCTACACGGGATCGAAGATGACAGGGCGCCGCGGCGCGTTGATCTGCGCCATGGGCGCGATCGACATGGCGCTGTGGGACATTAAGGGCAAGGCGTTGGGCGTGCCTGTCTACACGCTGTTGGGCGGCGCCGCCAGGAGCGCTATCACGCCCTATGCCTCATTGCTGCCGACGGGCCGCACGCTCGACGACTACCGGGAGTCGCTCACAGCCAAGGCGCGCCGCGCCCGCGAGCTGGGCTTCCAGGCGGCCAAGATGGAGGTTGTCATCAAAGGCCCCTACGCGCACAACGCGTTGCGCGAGGGTGACGGTGCCGTCGTCGAGGTGGTCGCGGCCTGCCGCGAGGCGGTCGGCCCCGACGTCGTGATGATGGTGGACGTGGCCTATGCCTGGACCGACGCCAAAGAGGCGCTACGGGTGCTCAAGCAGCTGGAGCCCTACGATGTGTTCTTTGTCGAGACGCCGCTGGACAGCGACGATCTCGACGGCCACGCCTATCTGCACGACCACTCGCCTATCCGCATCGCGGCCGGCGAGTGGCAGAACACGCACTTCGAGTTCCTGGACCTCGCCGACCGTGGGAAGCTGGACGTGCTGCAGCCCGACGTGGGCCGGGTCGGCGGCTTCACCGAGGCGCGCAAGGTATGTGAGATCGCGGCCGACCGCGGCCGTCTAATCGTGCCGCACTGCTGGAAGACGGGCATCGGCATCGCGGCCAGTGCGCACCTCGCTGCCGCGACCGCCTGCTGCCCGTACATTGAGTTCCTGCCTGCCAGCCTTTCCGAATCGGCGCTGCGCCGCGAACTGGTGGTCGACGAACTGGAGATGCGCGACGGCCTGCTGGCCCTGCCGCAGAAGCCGGGCCTCGGCATTGAACTGAACCGCGACGCGCTGGAGCGGTATCGCGTTGACTGATACTGCGAGAGGGGAATGGGCAAGGGGCATGGTTGAGCTGCGGGGTATCACCTGGGATCACGAGCGGGGACTCGCGCCCATGCGGGCCAGTGCGGCGCAGTACGAGCGTGAGCACCTGGGTGTGCGCATTACCTGGGATGCACGCTCGTTACAGGCGTTCGGGGATCAACCGATCGGGGAACTGACCAGCGCTTACGACCTGCTCGTCATCGACCATCCGTTTGTCGGTACCGCAGCCCGGACAGGCTGCCTCCTGCCCCTGGACGAGCACCTGCCCGCGGTGTCCTTGGACGCACTTGCCCACCAGAGTGTGGGCCGAAGCCACCAGAGCTATCGCTACGCGGGCCATCAGTGGGCACTGGCCATCGACGCCGCAGCGCAGGTGAGCGCCTACCGCCCCGACCTGCTCGCAGCCGTGGGCCGTGCGGTGCCGCGAACGTGGGACGCCGTCCTCGATCTGGCCTCCCAGACCGGCGTGCCGCGCGTGGCTATGCCACTTAGCCCGGTCAACGCCCTCTGCAGCTTCCTCAGCCTGTGCGCGATCCACGGCGAGCCGCCGGGCCACACAGACTACGGGCCTGGTGTGGAGCGACTGGTCGGCCGCGACACGGGGCGGCGGGTGCTGACCCTCATGAACCGCCTCGTCGAAGTGTTGCACCCCACGTCTCTGTCTCTCGACCCTCCGCGGCTGCTCGACCGCCTGTGCATGGGCGATGACATCACCTACTGTCCCCTGGTGTTCGGGTATGTCACCTACGCGTGGCTCGGCTTCGCGCCGCATGTGTGCCGCTTCACCAACATCCCAACACTAGACTCGTTGCAGAATAAAAGTCCCTCTTACGCCGCTATTGGGAGGGCGGCGCGGCGCTGGTCGGCCAAACGCCGGTCGGCGCGGCGCGTGACGACGCCGGCAATGGACACGACGATGCGGTCGTAGAGGTCGAGCGAGTGGCGGAAGACATCGGTGAGGATGCGAAAATGTTTCATTTCGGCCAGGGTGTTCTCGACGACGATGCGGATGCGGGAGAGGTGCGCATTGTGCAGTTTCTGCTCTGGCGTGAGCGGATGGGCCTTGCTGCCCTTGTAGGGCAGCGCGACGCTGCGCTCCGGCGTGTCGGTTTGCAGCCCTTGGAAGCCACTGTCGGCCATCAGGGAGAGGTCCGAGGGGATTTCCTCCACGGCACCGGACTGGCGCAGCAGCGTCAGATCATGGATCGCCC
>JAABUX010003768.1_pt1 | contig 19803 bp, 24 predicted proteins | sample 5561851 | NCBI WGS metagenome assembly JAABUX01 (sample SAMN10711883, study PRJNA513361) | rock metagenome | isolation source: Antarctica rocks | place: Antarctica: Victoria Land, Richard Nunatak red sandstone | collected 2016-01-03 | reverse complement strand
GGGAGCGTGCGAACATCTGTCATTGGCGTGCCTTCCTGCCGGCCATCGCCGGCTTCGGTCTTCAATCAACCGGGAAGGTACGCCGCCTTTCCTCTCAACGCCGTCCACAACATTCGGGTATAGCTCGGATCGTTCGACCACCTCGCGGCAACGTGATCGCCGGCCGAGCCGCCGCCGTCGTCGTCGATACCGATGTCGCCAAGAGGGGTTCGCGTGATCGGTGGCTGTTTCCGCGGCCGCCGTGGCCCGTGAAGATGATTGCGCTCACGACCCCAAGAGAGACGAGCACCAGCACCCCCCCAGCGCCCCGACGTCGGCGGGACCGTCGGCGATCTCGCAGCGCTTGGCGGCGTGCTCGAAGCTCCTCCGGCGTGTGCCCGGTGGCCCCGACTGGCGGAGTCTCCGGCGGGGAATTCTCAGACACTGGCGAACCGTACTCGCCCAGCTGGCGCAGGGCGGAGGAGTGGGGCTATAAGAAGTCAGCCCAAGCGTTGCTGTCTACCGAGGTCTCCGCGCGTGAAGCGCACGGCGGAGAGAACCGCATCCGCTCGGCCCGGTGGAGATGGTCCCGAGCGGCGGGCTGGTTGTCGAGTGATCGACAGCCTCCGCGCGCGCCGCTGGCCCGGCGCGTAGGGCGACGGCGCAGAAAAAGGGGGCCCGGCAGTGGAGGCGCAGTGCAGCGGCGGCCCCAGGGAAGGCATCGTGCCTCCCCTCGTGCGCCTCTACCGCGGGGACGGCAGCAACGCCGAGCCGGTGCGCCGGTCTCTGGTGAGCGGACCAATCCCAGTGTTGCGGCCCGGCAGTCAAGGACGGCTTCTCGCGCCTGGTCTCACCCCCGACGACGCCGACGACCTCGATGACCACCTGCTGCTCTCGGGTGCTGCCCAAGGTCCTCGGCGCGACCGAGGTCGTCATGTACAAGCCGCGTTGGGGCGCCTTCTTTGAGACGAGCCTCGATCGGCATCTACGATCGGCCGCCGTCGACACACTCGTGGTTGCCGGCTGCAACTTTCCAAACTGCCCGCGCACCTCTATCTATGAGGCCAGCGAGCGTGACTACCGAGTCGTCATGGTCGACGACGCGGTATCAGGCCTGTACGACGTGGGCCGCCGCGAGATGCAGAACATCGGCGTGGCTGTGCTGTCCACCGCCGACGTGCTCTCCGAACTCCAGCGGATCGCCGGCCCCGGGACGGCGTAACCGGCCTGACGTGTCCCAGCCTACGAATCGGCCAGCGGGATCGGATTCCTTGCTGTGGAGAGCCGTTGGGTGACCTGAGATGATGGGATGGTGACTGCGCACGACCCGCTGACGCTGCCCGAGGGGCTTCCGGCGCCCGTCGACGATGGTGCGGCCGACCACCTCCCCCGCATGGCGTTTCCCCCCGTCGAGCTGACCGCGTCGGACGGACAGAAGGTGCGGCTGGATCATCCCCGACCGTCAACTCGTACGGTGCTGTACGCGTACCCGCGCACCGGGCGCCCGGGCGAGGATCCCTTGGTGGCGGACTGGGATCTCATCCCCGGCGCTCGCGGCTGCACGCCGGAGAGCTGCGCGTTTCGCGACCACCACGCGGACCTGCGCGCCGCTGGGGCCGATGTGTTTGGGCTCTCCACGCAAGACGGCGACTACCAGCGCGAGGCGGTCCAACGGTTGCAGCTGCCGTTCGCGCTGCTCTCGGACTCCGATCTGCAGCTCACCCGCGCCCTCCGACTACCGACGTTCGACGCTGGCGGGGAGACGCTGCTCAAACGGCTCACCCTCGTCCTGAGCGGGGGCACGATCGAGCACGTGTTCTACCCCATCTTTCCTTCTGACCGCCACGCCACCGAGGTGCTGGCTTGGCTGCAGACCCACTCAGTCGTCTGAACCGAGCGGGCCAACCAGGCCGATCCCGGACGTCCCGTCAGGGTCCTCAGCGACCATCAGTATTTGCGGCTTGAGTCACGTTTTGGGTCATTTTCGTGACCATATACGCGAGGGTGGCTCAGCCCACCTTGGGTGCGTCGGCTGAGGGCAGGAGGGTCCTACAGCGGCGAGAAAATAGGCGCGCAACGATCCTCGCGCGGCAGGTGCGCATAAACAGGAAGGAAGAGATGCACGCACGCTCCGTAGTGTTCGAGATGTCCCCGGACAAGATCGACGATGCGGTTAGCCAGTTTGAGGACGGGGTGATCCCGCGCTTCCGTGAGATTTCGGGCTACAAGGGCTTCACGCTGCTCGTCAACCGGGGTCGTCTGAGTAACGGCGTCAAAGTGGCCAACAATGCGTCCTCTAACGCGGGTTAGAGGTGGCTTGGTGGTCGGGTATCTCGACGGGGATGGCCTGGTGTGGGCGACGCCCGGTTTGCCCACGGATGCGAGCGCGACCGCAGCGACGGCGAGCACTTTCGCGTGTCGTCCAGAGCGGGCAGGCGAAGGTCCGAATCGGTGGCACTCGCATCCGCAGGAAGGCGATCGTCCGCGCCGCCGCCGACAGCCGGGAACAGCGCGATCGCCTCGTCGCCCATGCACTTGTTGGATAGCTCGTAGCTGCCGGTCGAAAGCAGTCGTGTCGGCAGGCTCGCGACGCTTTCTTTGACGCGCCAGCGGCCCGGTTGCTTGAGCGCGAATCGCCGCCACCCGAGTCCCGCCCGGCGTCGAACCGTCCGTCGGTGGGCTACGTTCCGTGCGTGAACCTGCAGCGCCGCATCGCCGACCGCACGGGTGAGTTTCTGCTTTTCGCGGTGACGCCACCGCGGCTCACGACAGGACCAGAGCAGACCAGGCGGATCGCCGAAGTGACCCTCGAGCGACTCCGACCGGTGGGGATCGACGGCCTCGTCCTCTACGACATCGATGACGAGAGCGACCGCAATCCCGACGAACGCCCGTTCCCTTTCTTGCCCACGATGGACCCGGCTGGCTATCTCGCCCGCGACCTTGCTGCCCTGGACGTGCCCGCCATCGTCTACCGCGCGGTAAGCAAGTACGCTGAGGACGGCCTTCGCTCCTGGCTCTCTGACCAAGATCCGGCTCAGGCGCTATCGGTTTTCGTCGGTGCCTCCTCCCGCGGAAAGGCGGTCGAGACATCGCTCAGGCGGGCATACGAACTCCGGGCCGAGGCGCGGCCGGACCTACTCCTCGGCGGGGTCGCTATCCCCGAGCGGCACGCGCGCACGCGCAACGAGCACCTCCGGCTCGTCGCTAAGCAGACTGCAGGCTGCTCCTTCTTTGTCACCCAGGTGGTCTACGACGTCAACGCGGCGACACGGCCGTCGAGCTGATCGCTTTCTGCCGGCGCGTTGGTGTCCCGCTCGGGCTCAATGTCGAGAGCGTCTCCATTCGCAAAGTCGAGATCGAGGCCTCCGTGCGGCTCGCCGCCAGGCTCCGGGCCGAGCTCCGCCGTTAGCCCGGATCGTGCGGCCGGAGCAGACGCCCGTTCCTGTGAAAGGATGAGCCCTTAGCGCTGGCGCCCAAGCTCCTGCCTTGGACGAGCAGCGAGCGTCCGGGCGGCCCTTCCCATCGCGGCCGCTTTCGGGCGCGAAGCAGGCGTGGTCGTGGCGGGCGACCGGCGCGGAGAACTGCTTCTAAACACGCTTAGTGGAAGTACATCCGTCGTGGGCTTCCACTAAACGTGTGCGGCTGCCGGGCGTAGCCCGGAAGATCTGCTTCTACTAACAGGAGGACCATGCCCGAGCCTGGAGCGCGTGAGGACGTCGACGGCGACGTGATCCTGGCCGGCTACAGCGCTTGGCTGGAGCGCCAGCCGCTGGCCGCCCGGTCCCGGGAGGCGTACCTGGCGCAGGTCCGCGACTTCGTGGGGTGGCTGGCCGGCTCTGAGCATGGAGGCCGGGCGCTCGCGGATCCGCATGTTCGTGATTGGGCTGTGCGTGATTACAAGCGGTACGCGAAGACAACGAAGCGGTGGGCGCCGGCGTCGGTGAACCAGGCGCTCGCGGCGATCGACAACTTCTACCGCTCACTCGGCACGGGGCGGCCTGAGGTCGCGCGGGAGGACCTTGCGCAGACGGCACCGCGCGCGCTCTCAGAGGCTGAGCAGCGCGCGTTCCTGCGGTTCGTCGAGGCGTGCCCATCGCCTCGCGATCGCGCGATCGCGACGGTGTTCTTCTACGCCGGGCTGCGTCTGTCCGAGCTCGGCGCCCTGGACATGACCGACATGTCGGTATCGGCGCGGCGCGGTCGGGTCACGATCTGGGAGGGAAAGGGCGACGCTTACCGCGAGGTGCCGCTCAACAGCCCGTGCCGCAACGCTCTCGACGAGTGGATCGGCGCCCGGGCAGACCAGCTCGCCGCGCTCGCCGAGGGCCGCGGCGGGAGCGCCGCGACGACACCGGAGCCACTCGCGTTATGGCTGTCGCGATCGGGCACGCGGATGAGTACCCGCGCGATCGATCTGGTGATCCGTCGCCTCGCCGGCGACGCCGGCCTTGAACTCTCCTCGCACATCCTCAGGCACACGTGCGTGACGAACCTGATCCGCTCCGGCGCCGATGTCGTGCTGGTTGCCGAGATCGCCGGGCATCGCCGTTTGGACACGACCCGCCGTTACAGCCTGCCGTCACAGGCCGACAAGGACGCGGCACTCGAGGCTGTCGTCGTGGAGACGTGATGGCTTGAGGACCGTCGGGACCGCCGGGGAGGGCGTGCCGGGTGGTCTGGTGCCGGTCGAGGAACTGCAGCGCCTGTCGAGTTGGCCTGTCGAGGTCGCTCGCAGCGATCTGGCCGCCTACTTCTCGTTCTCGTTGGAGGATCTGCGCTGGTTGCGCTCACACCGCGGCGCTGGTGAGCGGATCGGGCTCGCTGTCCAGCTCGCCGCCGTGAGGTTCCTCGGGTTCGTTCCCGTCGCGCTCGGCGATACGCCCCCGGAGGTCGCGAGGCACGTCGGTAAAGAGATCGGCGTAGCGCTGGCGACCTTCACGCGCTATGCGCGGGATACGGACGGTCGGACGCGCCGCCGTCACATCGCCGCGGTCGTCGATCACGCCGGCTGGCGGGCGTGCGGGCCGCGTGAGTGGAACTCGCTCGCACGATGGTTGACCGAGCGGGCGTTGGAGCACGACACACCGACGGTCCTGTTCGGGCAGGCGCTTGACCAGCTGCGAGCCGAGCAGGTCGTTCGACCCGGCCTTGACCGGCTGATGCGAGCCGTCGCGACTGCCCGCGTCAACGGCCGCAAGGAGATCCGCCGCCGTCTCGGTCCCGAGCTCACGCGCGAGCGTTGCGAGCAGCTTGACGGGATGCTGGTGACCGACCCGGAGCTGGGCGTCGCTCGGCTGGTGTGGCTCGAGGGCGGCGCGACGTCCGCGTCGAGCGACGCGGCGAAGGCTGAGGTCGCGAAGCTCGCGTACCTCGAGGCGCTGGGCGCGGACCGCTTCGATCTCAGTGCGATTCCACCCGAGCGGCTGCGGCAACTCGCGACCGTCGCGAGGCGCTCGACGCCGCGGGCGCTGCGGCAGATGGACCCCGAGCGCCGCCACCCGATCCTGCTCGCCGCGCTTGCCGCGGCGCACACGGAGATCGTCGATGAGACGGTACGCGTGTTCGACATGATGCTCAGCTCGACCGACGGGAACGCCCGTGACCAGGTCGCCAAACGCCAACTCGACGCGCTCCACGCGAATCTCGATCGTCTCGTGCTGCTCGACGACATCCTCGACGTCGTTCTCGACCCAGACCTCGACGACACCGAGGTCGGCGGCGCCGTCCGTGGCCTGGGATCCACTCGACTCGCGAACGCAGTCCGCAGCCCGGAGGAGCGCCCACCCCGCGACGGTGGGCATCTTGAGCTGATGGAGGCCCGCTTTTCGCACGTCAGGTCGTTCGCTCCGCAGATCCTCGGAGCGCTCACGTTCGCCGCGAGCGTCGCCCCCAGCGTGATCCTCGGCGCTCTCGAGTTGCTGCAGAGGATGAACCTGGAGGGCCGCCGTTACGTCCCCGACGACGCGCCGCTGGAGTTCATCTCGTCGCGCTGGCGACCATACCTCGACGCCGCCCGCAACGCCGGGAACGAGAGGCTGTTCAAGCACTACTGGGAGCTGTGCGTGCTGCTCGCGCTCCCAGGCGCGCTGCGCTCCGGCGAGATCTGGGTGAAAGGGTCCCGGCGCTACGCCAACCATGCGTCCTATCTGATCGCGCCGGAGGTGTGGGAGCGCGACCGGACCGAGCTGCTGAAGCTGACCGGCAAACCCACCACGTTCGCTGAGCGCCTTACTGAGATCGAGACGGAAATGGCCGGCTACCTCGACGAGCTCGAGGCGCTGCTCGACGATCCGGACGGGCCGGTCTGGCTCGATGACGCCGGCGAGATGCACCTGCGTCCCCTCGCCGTTGAGGTCGTCGATCCGGCGGTCGTGGTCGAGCGCGACGGGGTCCTGGCTCGGCTCCCGATCGTGCCGTTGACCGAGCTACTGATCGAGACCGACGGGGAGATCCACTGGTCGCGTCATCTCACCCACGCCGGCGGCGGGAGCCCGCGCCAGCGACCCCTGGAGCATCAGCGCAACCTCTACGCTGCGATCCTCGCGCAGGCGTGCAACTTCGGCAGCACCCGAATGGCCGAGCTGACCGGCATCTCCGCCGACACGATCGACTGGACCACCCAGTGGTACCTACGCGAAGAGACGCTCCGGGCCGCGAACACCGACGTGGTCAACGCGCACTACCGCCACCCGATCGCTCAACAGCTCGGCGACGGGACGCTGTCCTCCTCCGACGGGCTGCGGCTCCCGACACGCGGGAAGTCGCTGGCCGGCCGAGCGCTATCGCGGTATTTCGTGCACGAGGGCCTGACGAGCTACACCCACGTGTCCGACCAGCACTCGACGTTTGGGACGCAGATCATCGTCTCGACCGAGCGCGACGCGACGTTCACGCTCGATGAGATCCTCGGGAACACGACCGAGCTGCCATTGCTCGAGCACACGACCGACAGCCACGGCCAGACCCTCACGACGTTCTCGATGTTCGACCTCGTCGACAAGCGGCTCTCCCCGCGGATCGCGAAGCTCACCGAGAAACAGCTCTACCGGCCCCGCGCTGCCAGCCACTACAAGCGATGGCTGCGTGCCGGCCCGCTCCTGCGACACCACGCGCAGATCGACGTGATCGACAAGCAGTGGGACGACCTACTGCGGATCGGCGCGTCACTCAAACAGGGCTACGTCTCCGCGGCGCTGCTGATCTCAAGGCTCCAAGCCGGCTCGCGTCAACACCCGCTGTCCAAGGCGATGCTGGAGTACGGGAAGCTGCTGCGCACGCTCCACGCGCTGCGGTGGTTCACCGACGAAGCGTTCCGTCGTCGGATCGGCCGGCAGCTGAACCGCGGCGAAGCGCTCAACGACCTGCGGCGCTTCATCTTCTTCGCCAACCGCGGGACCGTCCGCTACTCCGGGCACGAAGACCAGACCACCCAGGCGCACTGCCACACCCTCGTCGTGAACCTCTGCATCCTCTCGACCACCGGCTACCTGAAAGACGCGATCGACGCTCAACGCGCCGACGGGCACCCGGTCAGCAGCGAAGCGATCGCCAACCTCAGCCCCGGCCAGTTCGAAACGATCAACCCCTACGGCACGCTGAACTTCGACATCACCGCCGTCCTCGAACGCCCCCGCAGACCACCAGCCGCCGCTAAGGCGCATTAGTGGAACAGTTGTTGGCCGTTTTGACGCCGTTACTCAGATGACCCCAACAACCCGGAGGTCGTTGTCATGGTCGTCAGGCTTCTTGCGGCGCACGATCTTCACGGCATCCGTGGGCGTTAGCCTGGGCCTTGGGTGACTGGCCTGGTTCATCCGGAGCTCCTGACCGATGGAGTTATCGAATTGCGCCGCTGGCGCAAGACCGACGTCGCTGGGGTCCATGCGGCTCGCGGCGGCAGCACCGGCGAGGCGAGGGCGTGGGTTCGTCAACAGCAGGCTCGGCGGTCGACGGTTGGGGTTTCATGCGCGGTTGCTCCGAGCGGACAAGATGCGGTGGGCTATGTCGGGCTGATCAAGCGACCCCGGGTAGAGATGGGCGTCGTCGCCGCTCTCGCCGACGGGGATCTCGTATTCAAAGCTCATGAGAGCGTTGTCGGAATCGGCTACTGGACCGCCCCCGAAGCTCAGGGGAAAGGACTCGCGACGCGCGCCGTCGTGTTGCTATCGCACTGGGCGTTGCAGAACGCAGGCGTTATTCGAGTGGAGGCCCTTCTCGATCTGCACAACATCGCATCTCGGCGCGTCGTCGAGAAGAGCGGCTTCCAGTCGGAGGGGCATCTTCGGCTGTACCTCCATCTCAACGGCCACCGCGCCGATGCGCTCGCCTACTCGTTGCTGCAGTCAGATCTCTGATCGCGCCTGGCCGCGGAACCTCTCCCTGCCGCATCATCGCTCTTCCGGCAGCCAAGTCCAGAAGGCTGCTTCTGAGGAACACCGAGCGTGAGGAGCGGGCCGGATAGCCGCTTCCGCTGACCATCTGACGCTGCACGTATGGTCACGTTAATGCCCCAAAACGTGACTCAAGCCGCAAAGGGGCGGTCGCTGAGGGGACCTGGTGCGCGCCGGCTCGCCGGCGGCCTCCGGTGTGCCGTAAGCGGATCGGCTTGAGCGACGCACTTCGCGGCACGTCAGTCTCGATGGCGCACGACGTTCACGACGTTGCCGTCTGGTGCGCGGACCAAGAACCGGCGTACGCCCCATGGTTCTGTCGTGATCGGGTGCACGATCTCGTAGCCGAGTTCACGAGCTTCTTCGTAAGCACGGTCGACGTCGTCCGTCTGGACGGAGATGACCGAATCCTCTGGGGCGGTCGCGTCACGCGTCACGAGCTGGACGTTGGCGCCGGAGCGGGTCGTGACCGCGCCGGAGGTGCGCTCAAGCGTGCAATCACTGATGATCCTCACCGGCGTGTGGACGCTGGTGTTGGGCGCGATCGGCGTTTACATCACCAAGATCCTGACCTTCCCGCTGGGGCACTGACCGATGAGCACCCACGAACCAGCCCAACCACAAGCCGCTGCTGTCGCCGCGAGCTCGACCGCCGTCCGGGGCGCGTCGCCGATCGCCGCGGCCGGGTTGGCGGCCGGGATTGTCTACATGTGGGCCGAGATGATCTTTCGCTACGCGTTCACGCACTCGCCGAGCTTTAACAGCAGCTATTTCATCCTGTTCAAGAGCCGCCCCGGGGATGTCGCCTCGATGTGGCTGACGATCCTGATCATCGAGGTGGTCGTGTTCTTCGCGTTGGCGTACGTGTGGCGCGGACGCGAGCGCGTGGGTTCGCTGCGGGTTTGGACGATCGCGCTGATCGTCTCCGCTGTCGCGGCACCGATGCTCGGCGAGCTCGGCACACCCGCCACGGCAACGCTCTCGCCCGCCACGACCGACGCGATCGCATGGGTGATCGCGGGGATCGCGTTCATCCTCGGCGCAGCGGCACTGGCGTGGCCACGCTTCCGCCGCGCATCCGACGGTTCATAGCCGTGAGACGGCCGATCCGCCGAACCTGACCAAAGCGGAGAGCTCGGTTGTTCTCCTGAGCGAACGGCTTTGACGAGCGCCCGCGTCAGCGGACGTTCGTTGCCATCCCGGCCGGGGCGGACCGGCAGTCGGGCGCCCCGGCAGGGCTCAGCGGAATGCCGGTGTCGTAGCTGATGACGACGCTGGTGTAGCGATTGGGGCTCACCGTGGCGGCTTGCGGCGAGCTTCTGGGATACGGCCGTCCTGATTGCGGGACGAGCAGGTAGCGCCCCGGCGCCAGCGCGACCGTGAAGCGCCCGTTTGCGGAGGTTCGGACTGTGGCGGCGAGCCGATTTGTCGGTTGTCTGCGGATCGCGATCGTCAGCCGGTAGGGCCGCACACAGGCGTGCGCTACCCGCTGGACGGGGCAGGTGGGGCCGATCGTCACGCGCCCGCGGATGCCCGAGTCGGGATGGTGTGCGCTGAGCGCGGCGGATCGACCGCGGCGGCCCGCACGCCACATGCGCTCAGCAGTGCCGCGATCGTGACCACGAAAGCGATCCCCGGCAGGGTCTGTCTGGGCGCGCGCATCAGCCAGATCATCACTCCTACTACGGAGATCCGCAACGATCGTCACGCGCTTCGCACGGCCGGGGTCCGATTCCGGCGCGGGAACGAGCCCTGTCACTGCGCGGGTTGACTCAGATTATGTTTGTGCGGTGACCGCGCTCGCGCTGTTGATCGCTGGGATCGTGCTGGTCGTCGCCGGTGCCGAGCTGCTCTTGGACGGTCTGCTGGGTGTCGCCGGGCGGCTGGGTGTCTCGTCGTTCGTTCTCACGGTCCTGTTCTCGGGGTTTGAGCTTGAGAACCTCGCGGCTGGGATCGCCGCCAACGCGAAGGGCCTCCCAGGCGCCGCGGCCGGCACGTTTCTCGGCGGCACCACGTTTTTGGCACTGGCCGTCGCCGGCGGCGGGGCGCTGATCGCCCCGATCCAGGCCAAGCTCCCGCGGGGGGTGCTTGCCTGGACCGCGGTCTCGCCACTGCCGCTGGTGCTCGTCGCGTTCGATGGCCGCATCTCGCGGCCAGAGGGAGCGCTGCTGTTGATCTGGTCTGTGATCGCGCTGGGTGCGATCGCCCGCGCGGGCCGCTCGCTTCCAGATCCGCAGGCCCCGGGCGCGAAACGCCGGCCGGTGATGCGCCTGATCGCGGGACTCGCGATATTGACAGGGGGCGGCGTGGTTCTCGGGGACGGCATCAGGCGGGTTGTCTCGCAGCTTGGCGTGTCGCCCAGCCTGCTTGGCAATACCGCCGTGGCGGCGAGCATCGAAGCGGAGGAGCTCGGTCGCGTCGCGATCCCATCGCGCCGCGGCCGTGGCGAGCTGGCGGTGGCGAACATTGCGGGCACGCTGGTGCACTTCACCGCACTGAATGCCGGCATCATCGCGCTGGTCAAGCCGCTGCGTCTCGACGCGATCTCGGTTCAACTGCACCTTCCGGTCGCGGTCGGCGCGACGCTCGCGTTCTGCGGCTTGCTCGCCGTCACCGGCCAGGTCACGCACAGGACCGGCGCGGTCCTGTGCGTCCTGTATTTGGGCTATCTCGCGGCAGCGATCACGCTTAGCTGATCGGGTCGGAGTACGACGCTTGGTCGGTGAATGATGATCGTCGGCCTCAGGGAGTCGCGCAGACCATCCCCAGGTGTTTCATTCCGGTGCGGGCGATCGGGCAGTTCGACATGAACGACGAGAAGGGCGAGGATGAGAAGGTGATTTGCGTGCCATGCCGCGACCCCAACTGGGACACCATCACCGATGTGGATGAGATGCCGATGCAGCTGCGGCGCGAAATTGAGCACTTCTTCTCGATCTACAAGCAGCTCGAAGACAAGCCCGTGGACGTCTACGGCTGGCAGCCGGCCAAGACAGCGCTTGAGAGCATCGAGCAGGCTCGGGATCGCCCCCGCAGCGCGGGGTGAGCTGATCGTGGCGGAGAATTGAGCATCCGCAGCAGCTCAACCTGCATCGTGGAAAACGTCGTCAGCCCGCCGCATAGCCCGGTGCCGAGCAGCGGCCGGCGATAGGTCTGGGCACGGTGATACTTCACCGTCCGCCCGGACCAGTAGCCGTCAAGCTCCGATCGGCCGACTTTCACCTGGCCAGCGAGGTAATCCAAAGCGGCCGCAGGGACCTCGCCGACGTCCGCGGGAAAGCGGCCCTCCAGCTCCAGGAACTTCAACAAGACCGCGAATCCGAGCCGCGTCGCGCCCGTCTTGTTGGTCAACAGCCACCAGTCCGCTTCATCAAGCGTCCAGCACGAGATTAGATCCTCCGGACTCCAGTCGCTTCGCATCACTCCTCCAGTTCGAGCGCCTCCATCGCCGCCTGCCGATCCGCCGCCGAAGGCAGGCTGTAGCGGCGCGTCGTCTCCAAGCGCCGATGCCCAGCCAGCTCCGCGACAAGCACGATGTCGTTCCCGCCCCGCACCAGGTTCGTCACGCACGTATGCCGCAGCACATGCGCAGAGAGCTCCAGCCCTGCCCGAGATGCCATGCCCCGGACGACCCGATCGACCGACCGCGGCGACAGCCTGCCGCCCTGAGGGCCCACGAACAACGCGCGCCCCTCATCTGCGACGCGCTCGCCCCGAGCCGCGAGCCACTCCTCCAGCGCGGCGCGGCACGGCCGGTTCAACGGCACCTCCCGGTACGCATCCGCCTTCCCCGAGCGCACCACCAGCAGTCCCTTGCGCGCCGAGATCGACACGTCCCCGACGTCCAGGTCGACGAGCTCGTGGAGACGCAGCGCCGTGTAGAGCAGCAGCGTCACGATCGCCCCGTCCCGCGGACGGGCCAGCTCCGCCGCACGCAGCAGCCCGCGCTGCTGCTCCTCCGACAGCGCCCGGGGCGCGGTCGACGCGAGGCGCTCGCGCTTGACGTTCGCCGCTCCCAGCCCGAGAAAGCGGTTGAAATGGTCAACCGCGGCCAGCGCGAGGTTTACCGACGCGGGCTTCCACCCCCCGTCGACCTTCAGATGGCGATTGAAGTCCCGGGCTGCATGGTCGCGCGCCGGCGGACTCGTGAGGGCCAGCTCCTCGCCCGGTCGTCCGGCCAGCCAGGCACGATACGCGCCGACATGCTGCCCGTACGCCTCACGAGTCCTGACCGCCAACGGCGCCCGCTCGAGATCGCGGAGATACCGCTCGACAGCGGCGCCGATCCCGTCTCCGCCGCCCGCCTGCTTGTTAGCAGACGCTGATTCCCGAGGTTGCGAGGACGCCACGACGGGATTAGTAGACGAACCCCCGGACGGAACCGTCCTCTAAGGTGACTTAGAAGACGGACTGCGCGGGAGGCCCATACTCTCGGATACGACGGATGACCGTGGGAGTCCGTAGGACCCCTGCTCGCTACGAGGCCTTGACGACAGCCGTCGAGGTGATCGTCGTGCCTTGGCTGTCCGTTTCGTTCACTCGAGCAGCAGCGACCGAGCCCGGCGCTTCCTGACCCGGGTGACGAGCCGCGACCCCTCACGGTATTCGACAATCCGAACACGGCGACGCACAACCTGGCCCAGTGCTCGGGTGTTCCGATTCGCTGGACGGCGACTAACGCTGGTTAGTGGACGCTACCTTGCCCCTGGTGACACCGACCCGAGCACTGGGCCTAACGGCGGTCGGCTTGGTTTTGGCCGGCTGCTCGGTGATGCTCATAGGTGCTCCTTGGTCTTGGTGGTGCTTTCTAAATTGCGTGAGAAGATCTTCGACGCGGCGGCGGATCTCGTCCCGGGTGCGGCGAACCTCGTCGATCGGCTTGCCCGCCGGATCGGGCAGCGCCCAGTCGAGGTAGCGCTTGCCCGGGATGACCGGGCATTGGTCGCCGCAGCCCATGGTCACCACGACGTCGGCCTGCTCGGCCAGCTCGCGGGTGAGCCGCTGCGGGATGCGGTCAGAGAGGTCGATGTCGAGCTCTCGCATCACCTGCACGACCTCGGGGTGGACGTGGTCGGCCGGGGTGGTCCCAGCCGAGAGCGCGTGGTGGGCTCCGCCGGCGGCGTGTGTGAACAGCGCCTGGCTCATCTGGGAGCGTCCGGCGTTCTGGCGGCAGACGAACAGGACGGTGGCCATCGTCAGGACTCCTGGGCGGCCACGCCGGTTGCGGTCCGGTCCTCACGGCGGGCGACTGCGGGGAAGTACCGGCGGCGGGCCCAGAGCGAGACGTAGACCAGCCCAACGAGCACCGGGACCTCGATCAGCGGGCCGACGACGCCGGCCAGGGCCTCGCCGGAGGTGGCGCCGAACACGCCGATGGCGACCGCGATGGCCAGCTCGAAGTTGTTGGAGGCGGCGGTGAACGCGAGGGTGGCGGTGCGCTGGTAGCCCAGGCCGGTGGCGATGCCCCACCCGAAGCTGACGCTGAACATCACCGCGAAGTAGGCCAGCAGCGGAAGCGCGATCCGGACCACGTCCAGGGGGTGGTGGGTGATCTGGTGGCCCTGGAGCGCGAACAGCAGCACGATCGTGAACAGCAGGCCGTAGAGCGCGATCGGCCCGATCCGCGGCAGGAAACGCTGCTCATACCAGTCCCGGCCCCGAGCGCGCAGGCCGACGCGGCGGGTAAGGTAGCCGGCGGCGAGGGGGATGCCGAGGAAGATCAGCACGGTCCGCGCGACGGGCCACAAGCCGATGTGAAAGCTCTGGCCGTGCAGCCCGAGCCACTTAGGCAACAGGGTGATGTAGAAGTAGCCCAACAGGCTGTAGGCCAGGATCTGAAACAGCGAGTTGATCGCCACCAGCACCGCAGTCGCCTCGCGGTCAGCGCACGCCAGGTCTGACCAGATCAACACCATCGCGATGCACCGTGCCAGCCCGACGATGATCAGCCCGGTGCGGTAGGCCGGCTGGTCGGGCAGCAGCAGCCACGCGAGCGCGAACATCAGCGCCGGGCCGATCAGCCAGTTGAGCACCAGCGAGGAGACAAACAGGCCGCGCTCCGCCTTCAGGCGGCCCAGCTCTTCGTAGCGCACCCGGGCGAGCACTGGGTACATCATCAGCAAGAGGCCGATCGCGATCGGCAGCGACGTACCGGTGATCTGCACCGAGCTCAGCCCGTTGTTCAGACGCGGGATCAGCGCCCCGAGCCCAAGGCCGGCGGCCATCGCAGCGATAATCCAGACCGGGAGGAAGCGGTCAAGCGTTGAGAGCTGCTCGATGACTGGTGGCGAGGTCTGTGCCGGTGGCGATTGCGTGGTCGTGCTCACGCGTCTCATCCTAGCCATTGACATCCGTAAGTTCAATTGATATTTGTAGATAGATGACTGTCGATCTGGAGCTCTCCCCGAAGACCAAACGCCCGGCCGGCGAGCCGTGCTGCGAGCCGGTGGTCTACCCCGACGTGCAGCGCCAACAGGCCCAACGGATGGCGAGCATCGCCAAGGCGCTGGGCGACCCGGTGCGCCTGCAGCTCGTCGATGTGCTCAAGAAGCACGCCGGCAAGGTGTGCGTGTGCGAGCTGGTGCCCCTGTTCGACCTCTCCCAGCCCACCGTCTCGCACCACCTCAAGGTGCTGCGCCACGCCGGCCTGGTCGGCTCAGAGCGCCCGGGCCTATGGGCCTACTACTACGTCATCCCCGACGCGCTCAAGGAGCTATCCGCATGGCTGAGCTAATCGACGACATTCGTGAGACCGTCCGCGAGCGCTACGCCAACGTCGCCAAAGCCGCCGCGACCGGCGCCTATGACCAGGCCCGCGCCCTGGAATCCGAGTCCGGCTGCTGCGGCCCGGGAGCGGCAGCTTGCAGTCCGGCCGATCAGACGGGCGTGTTCGGCGCCTCGCTCTACGACGAGGCCAGTCGGTCAGACACCCCCGAGGCCGCCGTCAACGCCTCCCTGGGCTGCGGGGTGCCCACCGCAATCGCCGAGCTGCGAGATGGCGAGACTGTCCTTGACCTCGGCTCGGGCGCCGGGGCTGACGTGCTGATCTCCGCCCGCCGCGTCGCGCCCGGTGGCCGCGCGATCGGCCTGGACATGACCGACGAGATGCTCGAGCTCGCGCGCGCTAATGCCGCCCAGGCCGGCCTCGAGAACGTCGAGTTCATCAAGGGCTACCTCGCAGACATGCCCTTGGCGGACGAGAGCGTCGACGTCGTCATCTCCAACTGCGTGATCAACCTCTCCGGCGATAAGCCGCAGGTCATCCGCGAGGCTGCCCGCGTGCTGCGACCTGGTGGACGTTTTGCGGCTTCGGACGTGATCGCCGACGAAGAAATGGACGACGCCACACGCTGCGACATGGCCGCGTGGACCGGCTGCATCGCGGGCGCGCTCACCCGCGCCGAGTTCGAGGTGACGCTACTCGAAGCCGGGTTTCAGGACGTCGAGATCCGCGAGACGCACCGTGTTCACCACCACGCCGCTTCCGCGATCATCCGCGCCCGCAAGCCCGCAGGCAGCTGAGCTGCGGACACTGACCAGGCAGCACGCGGCGAGCTGACGCGAAACCCGGTTCACGGCTGCATCGAGCTCATGCTGCCCGGCGTTGAGGTACCCGTCGGGCTGGCACCGTGGTGGTGCCGCGCCTGCTGGGTCGTGGTGTGGCGGATTGTCGGTGACCGGGCCGCGGGTCGTGTCGTCGCGCCCGCCGCGGGGGCGCCGAAGCCGCTGATGGCCGAGGCTGTGACGACGGCCACGGCCAGAGCGAGCGTGGTTGCGAGCAGGCGGCGGCCGCTTCGCGGGCTGACGAGTGGGCGGCAGGTGGCTTGGCGGCGCCGGGCGAAGCTGATCGGATAGGTGGCGAGGAACAGCGCCAGACCGGGATAGAAGAGCAGCGGGGAGGCGGTGCCGTCGCGGCGTGTGATCACGTACATGCCGAGGTAGAGCAGCACGCCGCCGCTGGCGGCGCTGGCGACGGCAAGTCGGCTGCAGCGAGGCTGGTCACGGCCAGCAACGCCGCGGAGACGAGCAGCAGCGGTTGCGCGACTGAGTTCAGTTGCGGCGCGAGGGTCCTGACCGCCGCGCTTGAGCTGCCAAGACCGATCAGCCCGAGCGCGGCGACGAACCCGCCGGGCAGCATCGCGACCATCGGCAGGCAGCTCACCAGCGCACCGATCCCACCGAGCGCTCGCGCCGCCCCGACAGTGCGTTGGCGTGAGTCGGTGTCGGTCATCAGCGAAGCGTAGCGGCGAGCTCTCGGGGGCTCATGGCTTTAGCCGCCAGCCGCGCTGCACGAGCGTGACGGCGGCGAGGAACAGGGCGACGGCGACCGCGAGGGCTAGGAGGAGCGCGGCGAGCGCTGAGGTCTCGTGCACGCCGGCGAAGCCTTGGCGGGTGGCGTCCACGAGGTAGTAGAGCGGGTCGATGCGAGTGATCGTCCTCCACGGCTGGTGCAGACGATGTGCCGCGTAGAAGACCCCTCCGAGCAGCGCGAGGGGAGCGATCAGCAGGTTGGCGATGAAGGCGTGCTGATCAAAGCTGTCGGCCCACACCCCAGTGATCACCCCCAACGCGCCGAACACCAGCCCGCACAGCACAAGCGCCGCGATCAGCACCAGCGGATCGTGCGGGAGCCCGGCGAACGGGGATCCGGCAAGCGCGAGGGTCAGCGCTGAGAGCCAGCCGCGCAGCAAGCCGCCGCTCATGTACGCGAGCACCAGCTGCCACGGCCGCAACGGGCTCGTCAGCACGTCCTCGATGTAGCCCTCATTCTTGGCTTGAAAGAGGCTTGTGGAGTTGTTCGCGAACGCCTGACCGGCAACCGTCATGACCAGCAAGCCGGGGAGAATGAAACGCACATAGGAGATCCCGGCGACGGTGTGCAGCCGGCCGCCGAGCGCCCCGCCGAAGATCGCCAGAAAGATCAGGCCCGTGATCACCGACGGCAGCACCGTCTGGGTCCACAGCCCCAGCACACGACGCATCTCACGCGCCGACAACGCCCACGTCGCGCGGCGGCTAACCAGACGCAGCTCAGCCACGGCAGCATCAGCGGCCACTAGCGCATCGCCTCGACGTAGGCATCCTGCAGGTCCTCGCCGCCATAGCGGGCGATCAGCTCAGCCGAGCTGCCCTCGGCGAGGATCTGACCGTCGCGGATAAACGCGACCCGCTCGCACAGCGCCTGCGCCTCCTCCAGGTAGTGCGTCGTCAAGAGCACGGTCACCTGCTCATCGCGATGCAAGCGGCGCAGATAGGACCACAGCTCGTGTCGCAGTTCCAGATCCACGCCCGCGGTCGGCTCATCCAAAACCAGCAGCCGCGGACGATGGACCAGCGCCCGCGCGATCAACAACCGCCGGCGCATCCCACCCGAGAGCCGGTTGGGCGTGCTCCGCGCCTTGGCAGTCAAATCGAACACGTCGAGCAGCTCGTCCGCGCGGCGGCCCGCCTCGAGGCGGTCCATGCCGAAATAGCGCCCGTGGTAGACCAGCACGTCACGGACACTCAGGAACCGATCGAGATGAACATCCTGCGGCGCGACGCCAAGCAACAGCCGCGCCCGCTGGGCGTCCGCCACGACGTCATGGCCGAACACGAACAGGCGACCAGTCGGCGCGCGAACCAGGCCACTGACCATCCCGATCAGCGTGCTCTTCCCCGAACCGTTCGGCCCGAGCAGACCAAAAAAGCACCCGGCCGGGATTCGCAGCGACAGGCCGCGAAGAGCTGAAGTCCCATCCCCGTAGGTCTTCTCGACCGCCTCGGCGCGAAGCGCGGCGCTCCGCAGGCCTAGCTCGAGCATCAGCCTAGTCTGCCAATCACACAACGCCTTGTTTGCGGCCAATGCGCGGCAGGATGGCTTGCGCCCGGTCGACGCCGGGGGCATCCACCCCGATCCCACCGACCGCCGCGGCCCCAGATCCACGCGGCTGGAGCCATGCCGGCGGCCGCGAGGTCGCCGATGCACATCGCGCAACCGACGTCAGCCTCTGCTCAAGCCACAGACAGCGAGAGCCGATTCGAGAGCGGGCCGCGTCCGCTCGCGACGAAGACCACCAGCCGACGAGTTCGTGATGCCGAGACCACCGCTTCGCCAGGCGTTGCGCAAGCGCCAGCTGGCATTGGCGTCACACTTGCTTCGGAACCAGCAGAAGCGGCCGCAGCCTGCCCTGTGGCTGCTGCTCTGCGATCTTGAACCGGAAGCCCTCGTACTTAGCGGCCGCCTACGGCGCGAGGCGTCACGACACGCGACCCTCGTCCACGTGTTCGCTGAGGGTTCGGCGGATTCTGGCGGCTATCGCAACAGTAGTGGTCCGATCTCTTCGATCGGCTTCATGAAGCCTAACCGTTTGCGCGGTCGGTCGTTGAGCTCGGTGGCGACCCAGTCGAGGTCGACGGCGCTGTGGACTGACAGGTCAGAACCCTTCGGGGAAGTACTGACGCAGCAGGCCGTTGGTGTTCTCGTTGGTGGCGCGTTGCCACGGTGCGTGAGGGTCACAGAAAAAGATGTCGATGTCGGCGGGACACTGACCGCTTTCCAGTCACGCATCTCGGGGCCCTGGTCCCAGGTCAGTGACGCCCGGAGGATCTCGGGGATGGTCTGGACCTTGGCCGCCAGCGCGTCTGAGACCTGCTCGGGCTTGTAGCCGTCGGGGAGGTGCACGAGCATCGTGTAGCCGGTGCTGCGCTCGACCAGCGTACCGATCGCTGAGAGGTTGCGCTTGCCGATGATCAGGTCGCCCACGTCTACCCCGGGGCCACTGCAAGTGGCGACACCGAGTCCTCGCGCATCCACAGTGAGGGTGCCGGGAGCCTCAGCTCGCTTTTCTGCAGGGCTGAAGCTCAGCCGGCCTTGATCGCCTCGGTCTCGCGTCGGTGTTGACCAGCACCGACGTTCGAACCGCGGAAGAAGAGCACGTGCTAACGCGGCACGAACAAAACGAAGCAAGGCCGTTTGCTCTCTGCGGCCGTCCGGCCGAGCGCCACGCGGCGGCGACTCGCACCGGATCCGCGGATGGTTGCGCTCTGCCAAGATCTGCTTGTGACCCGAGAGTCCGACACGTGGCCTCCGTCCGACTTCAACAGCTGGTACGTGATAACGGAGCGCATCGTCGGGCAACCCGAAGTCAGCTTCGACTTCGTTCTTCCTGCGACCTTTTCCGAAGTCGACCTATCGACGGTCAGGATAGGTCGTCACGGAGGCCCAAACGCGGAGGATCTGGAGTTCCGCGCCGAATTGTATCGCCGAATTGGCGCTGTCGTTGTCGCGGCCGGACAAGTGGAGATGGCTATGAAGCGCCTTCTTTTAGCCTCGATCCACCGCGGCTCGGTGTCACGGCTGGTTTTTCGCTGATTTGTCCGATTCTCGGCGGTGGCGGCGATGATCGGGCGGCTCGATCGTGTTGATCGGCCGACGGCGACCGGTGTGCTG
>JAABUX010003767.1_pt1 | contig 19807 bp, 24 predicted proteins | sample 5561851 | NCBI WGS metagenome assembly JAABUX01 (sample SAMN10711883, study PRJNA513361) | rock metagenome | isolation source: Antarctica rocks | place: Antarctica: Victoria Land, Richard Nunatak red sandstone | collected 2016-01-03 | reverse complement strand
CGAATTTGTGACTCTCAGCCACCACATAAAGTGGTTTCCCCACGCTGCGCATCAATAATCCCATCTGATAAGTGCCCATGCTCGAGATCACTCCTCCATTCTCAACCACGCTCTCTGCACCCACCATTGCAAAACTGGTAGTCCGTAGCGCCGTCGCGAGTGCTGCAAAGGGGACCACGGCGACCGGAATATCCGTCCGCCGAAGCTCGCCAACCAAATCTGTAGAGTGCGATTTTGGCAGAGGTGCATGTGAGTCTTCGGCGTAGATTACGCGAAACCTGGTGCCCTTATCGGCAGCAGCGTTCAGAACCGCAGCCACGACTCTCGACCGTCCACAGGTAAGCACGGTACTGCCATCCCTGACGATGTTCACCGCAACGTCTGCTATGCGGCCTCTCGACTCTTTCGCACGCTGCACGAACAACCTGCTATTTGCCAAGAGATGTGCGCGTATGGCCCTGAAATCCTCTGATCCTCCGGAGGAAGAGGACCGCTTCCCTCTGCTTTTGACATCTAGCGCCGCTTGTGTTTGAAGGGTGGATATTATGTAGCGCTGGAAGAGATCCGTGCCTGCTGATAGCGCTATGGGATTCGAAACGGAGGCTTTGAGGGCGGCTGTTGCGGAGTCGAGGAGGGAGAGGGTCTCGGATATTGTGGAGGGTGGGGAGGCGGAGAGGAGGGAGATGAGGGATTCGATTGCGGCGACTGGGTGGGTTACGAGGGGGTCGGTAGCGAGGAGGCGGTTGTAGTGGGAGACAATGCTGGAGTCTGTGTCAGTATTGCAGTGAAGGCGGCCACGAAAGAGCGAAGGAAGAAGAAGAACGTACTCGAAGGATGGAGGATCATTATGATGGGCGATGGATTTAGACAGATCTTCTGGAGGTGGAGTGGGTATTGAGGAAGTAGCTACCAACGTTTTAGTGCTGCGACACAACTGTAAAGAGTTAGGGGAGGCCAACATGGGGAATCCATAATTAGCTTGCTCTCAGAAAACCGAAATGCTCAAGCATTGATGAGACTTGTGAGAGTGCTCAAAGCAGACCGCGCCACCCGCCTGACAGCGGCTCGCTTAATCAGGGCTAACAGCTCGCCAGAGCAAACCATTTCAAGTCATAATGGTCAAACAGACCTGTACAAGCCTCTCAATGCGTTTCTATCCTGGAGTATTATCCAGGACGCTGCCAAAGATCCTAAGATATCGCCCGGTAGCTATATTTCCCACTGCATACGTTCTCCGAAGTCTCACCTTGACGGTGTGGTAGCTGAGTTGCAGTAAGCACATGTCAGGGTCCGCCTTTTGACTAGAAGTACCAATTACAAGCGGCTGAGAGCTCGCAAAGCCAGCTATAGTCCTTGTAAGTAAGTAGATGACTTGATTGAACACGCTATAACTTTGTTCGACATTACGAATCTACCTCAACCAGGGTTCGCTCAACATATTGACTCTTGCATGAAACCTTATTGTTGTCATTGATGTCTTTCAATTGCGAGGTATTTCTTGAGTGGAAGTCACCATTCTGATTTTGACGGCGGAAAGCCCACTTCACCAATGTGTGAGAATTTCCATCGTCCTCGAGCCATACTGTTTCTTTATAGAGACAGCGCAAGCAATCACACAGTCGGCCATGGAATCGTAGTCTATGGCACGAGAAGTGGGGGTAGATGAGCACAGCGGGATATGCTGATCCGAGAGCTCGGATTGGTAGGTGTGTATTTAATAAATCAGGTTTCCGCGCTTCACTCGATTTGTAGTATTGACGGTACTTCCATCTTCTCGGTATGATCATTGACTTGATAAAGGCAGCAAGCCTCTTCATAGACTACCGGTCCTTCTAATTCAATGGACAATCTCTCCGTAATTTTGAATCCGAGTTTTTCATAGAAGGGCACGGCATTGAGGGTACTCTCCAGGTAAGCAGGAATCTTATTCTTCACGCATCTATCAAGACCCCAACGTGTCAAAGACGAGGCTGCACCGCGCCTTTCGTGAGAAGGATCCGTTCCAATGAAGGTGAGGCCTGGGTCAAGATGAGCTATGCCCAGCTCGATGACGTTCATTGATATGATAACACATCGCCCAGATGCAATGGAGAAATCACATCGAGGCCAAGAAACAATACAATATAGATACAGCAAACGTCATAATTTCGATATGCGGGGGAAGATATGGTACTTACGGTAAGAGGGCAACTTACCCAAAACCTTGTCCTGAGCTGCTTCGATCTTCTCAGTCCAGTCACTGAGGACTTGGAGATTGGTTCCTTCAGGCCATATCCAGGGTTCTTCTACATATGTATCCGTTCCGAAGATGGGCAAACTCCATTTGGCAAAACTAATGATCTGACCCTCATCTCGTATCACGAGTACAGCAATGTTAGGGTCACGTATGTCGTCCGCTGCTTTCTGCGCGATACAGTCCCTTAGTCGGGTGCGGATAGCCGGAGTAGGAAACTGAGCGAGAAGCAAAACATTGGCGCCAAAGGCGGCCATGTGAACATCAGCAATGCGATCCGCGTCAGAAGGTGCCGCGACCGCCAGCTTCAAGGTCATCGTGGCACTGAGTGACAGTTGACGTTGAATATTGATTTTCGTGAGTGGAGCTTTTAGTCGAGATCCGCTTCCCGCTTGTCCCGTTAACGGAGGCACTAGCGGCCCGAAGAAGGCTTCTTTCTGTGCCGAACCTTAGTAGTAGCTACTCACGATACTGAAGTAGATGTTATAAGCGAGGATAGCCAGGATGGGTTCTCACTTTCTGAATATGCCTAAACTCCTTCTCCCCAACCGACGACGTGGTAAGACTTCATTCTATTGGAAAATTGAATCTGACGCTATGTCTTCAACGTATCAAGAAACCTCCGGAGACCAATGCGGCTGGGTTTCGTATTTGACCGCTTGTGACAGTCTGCTATTTAACGTATTCTATACATAACTACGACGCCCTGCGTGTTCAGCACCAACCATACTTCTCATTCCCAAGCCACTCCAATGTGTCTTCCTTACCGCTGCCTTCTCCGAACCATAGAAGACTTGCGATGCTTTCTTCTTCGCGCTGGACCGTGCGATGCTGAATTCCCGTTCGCTCCACCAGGTCTTGAACCAGATGTGCGGGATCCCACAACTTCACAGAATGTAAGTCCCACCCAGCGGCCTCGTTCTGTGCAGCTTGAATCATGCGTTGCATCTGTTGTACCTGATTATGTACCTGCTCTGGACTCGCATTCTCATTTTCTATAACAAGCCGCAAAATATATAGAGTATTATCTGATGAGGCATGTTCTGGATTTCCATAGTAGCGGTGTGTCCAGATCATCCATATCCGATCATCATCATCCCCTATGACGGATCCTTTAACATCGGGTTGTTTCCCAAAAAGCTTGTCACAAGCAAATTCTTCTTTTCTGTGGTGCCATAACATATGGTCAAGATCCGGTACTATCATCATGCGTGCCTTTTGGCTCGAGGAGCGAATCATCTTCTTTCGTATCATAGCCTCATCGTCCTTGCAATATTGTTCGAGATCCTTGTCGATAATTTCCCTTATTCCAGACTGCGAAAGATTTGGAACATGCATAGCGTCGAATTCTATGTGGTTGTTCAGGGGAAAGGGATGCCACCCCAGTTTCGCATAGTAGCTTTTCCCAATATCTGAGTATAGAACGCTTCCTATACATGTCTTTGACTCGACTTGCCAGGTTGGTAGCTTTGCGGCCAGTTCCCGCATCAGCCGTGCGGCATAACCACGACGTCGATATTCCGGATTGCAAAAAACACTAGCAACACCATGGACGATCGCCTCGCTGAAATCGCCACATGCATTCATGACGAATGTACGCTTACGAAACGTTTCGCAGGAGCATAGGATGGGCCTTTGGTCTTGGGGCAATGACTTGTCTGTTAAGAGCCATACACTCATTCCGCCATTGCTTGCCAATGGAACAGTTGTCATCAAGGCCGACTCTTCGAGGTACTGAGGCAAGGTCAGTGCGTCGCCCCATGCTAGAAAGCTAAGACTATAAATTGATTCAAACTCGCGGGTGGTGGGATGCGTCAGGTAAAGATCTGGGGATCGCGAATCTGGTAACGCAAGTATGTTCTCCATAGCTCTTGACACTATACCGTTCAGCGGGCACGAACGCATATGAATAGACGTCAAGGGCAATCATTGGGGGTTAAAAGGGTATTTATATATTTGAAAATTGGTCGTAGTAAGTTTTGTAAGCCTCAGCTCTGACACTAAGCAGAAAAAGACCACAACCTCCACCATCGAACCAGCGCCAATAGGAATCGAACATGATGAGAAGTGTAGGTATATTTTCAACGCTAAGGTCACCGATTGCACACCAGCGTGCCCGCTTGCTGAGCTTGCTAGGGTTTAGGAGGACTAGCCACCTAGCCTATCAATATAGCCTGTAGAGCTAATTCGTTCTAGCTGCATATGCGATGTGCTTCAAGAACTCCAGCGCTAAGTCGAAGGATTGCTATCGCACCTTTCGTCCGCACTGCTAAATCAGAGGACAACAATTGGCTGTTCCATGTATCGGACGATTGTTTATAATTGATAAATATAGCCGTTCCTGCGCAGCTCTGGAGGCTGACATCTAATAATGAAACGCGAAACCTGGCGCCCGCGGCGATCACTTCTCTTCAGGCAGTGGGGAGGCGTGCTAAAACAGTAGTCCGTTTGGGGTCATGCCCTCTTTTACTGCACTGGCTGATATTCCCCTCAGACTTAGCTATCTTGCTTGGATGAACAGATTGCGATCGCTGGTAGCATTTCTTCGATTCAACCATTACCTCACACGCCATCGCTGATCCAGAGTCCTGATATCACTGAGTTCTTTGGACCGAAGTCATCGCCGTTATGCTGTGGAAGCATGGATCCTATAACAGCCATTGGGTTGCTAGCCTCGCTGGCCAATCTCATGCACGCTAGCAAGTCGCTCTTGGAAATAGTAAAAAGCTTGAAGGATGGTGACAGAGAGCTTCTCGAGCTCTTTAACGATGTTTCCGTTTTCGAAGAAGCCCTAAAGGGCTTTGATCGAGTCTTGCGGAGCCGGCAAACGAAGCATAATATATCTGCAGCAGTCCTCGGCAGGGCGCTCGAAGAAGCCTCCTCCACAGTACAAGAATTAGAAAGCAAGCTTCATCATATGTCCAGATCCGAAGTGTCGGCTATACGGCGGATTAAATGGGTGCAACATAAGTCGAGCTTGAAGAAGCTCCATGAACGGGTGAAAGAGCAGAGTACCATGTTGCAAAGCTTCCTTTCGCTGGCCCATGCGTACGTACCGCCTTATTCATAGTGGTGACAGCACGACTTACTACATGTACAGAGAGACTTTTCTTGATGCCTGCAGCCAAAATCCTTACTTCCTGCAGATCCGATCACTTTCGGCAGATGATACCGATAGCGATGCTGTATCTACCTTATCATATACTACAACGCTCGCTTCTGGAACATCGCAGTCGTCGCTTCGACGAGCGTCTGTGGACACCACTCCTTCTTCAGAAGGAAGTTCCGAATCGTCACTACGGAAGGTATCGTTGAATGCCTCACATGATGCCAGGCCAAGATTAGATGAGGACGGCCCTGCTGTAGGCACAATGATTATGCGCAAAGCTTGCCGGTATGACTGCTATTGCAGATGCCACGAACAGGGGGCACCAACCAATAGAGGGCTCCTGCGACTCAGTGGCTCAAAAAGCTACTGCACCGAATCAACTTGTCAAGCCGCTACGTCTTTTGAGGAACCAGATATGGCCCCAACTAATTTCATCCGCAAAGCATTATCGCAGGTGATGTCGTCGAAGAGCGTAAAGGTCCGTTATGACTTAAACACCTTTCGGATGGTTTCCGAGGGGTCAGACGCAATGCGCTATGTGAAGCATGGAAACTTAGACAAGCTCAAGATATGCATGGAGGCAGGTGAGGCCACACTTTGGGATACAGCACCAGACGGATGGTCCCTTCTCCATGTGAGTCATAAATGTATAATGTACTGCAGCAAGCTAATCGCATACTAGACTGCAGCCTACAATCGACAATTACCGATTGTTAAGTATCTCCTAGAGCTTGGCGCCGATACTGAGGTGGCAGATGTGGGAGCTCGGTATGTTTCATCCATGAATCTCCATTTGGACTATTTAGCTCACAATGATCAAAGGAAGCCGGCCGATCTCGCCATCTTGAAGTCGCTGGCCGATGACGCTACATCCGTGGAGCGGGAGATGGTGGAAGTGTTTTCTCAGAAAGATGACTATATTCGCGACTTTGACTTCACACCCATTCATATCGCGGTTCTCGGTCTGTACGATGTGGAAGATGGAGAGCGCCCTAGCCTTACACGGTAAGGATTCAACTACATCATGCTCTAAGCTCATTCCATTTACTCTGGAAATTCGGAGACCCGATACCTTGGCACCCCTTTAGCTAGATGTGAAGACTCTATACTGACGTGGAACGTAGGCTCATAGAAGTTGTCGACGACTGTAACAATGCTCCGCCAGGAACCGACTGGGTCAAATGGAAATCGAGATACCGGAAAAGATCCCCCTTGTTTGCTGACATTGTCGAATTATTCCGAGCTTCAGCATTCGAGAAGCCCAAAAGTCACAAAGTCATCCACAATCTCATCGACCAGAAAGATCGGAAGTACCATTGGACACCGCTGCACTGGGCAAGTTCCGCGGGACGAGCGGAGCAGATGAGGGTCCTTATGTGCAATGGAGCAGATCCTTTCCTTCTATCGAACCTAGACGCCAACATCCTCCACGCAGCTGCAGAATCGAAGACCATCAGCGGTTTAGACGGTGCTCTGGACATCTGGAAACGCTATCCACAGCAGCTCAACATCAACCAAGCGAATCGGTGGGCTGAGACTCCTCTGCACGTCGCAGCCTGGGGCTCTCTGGACTCTGTAAAGAAGCTTCTAGAGGCAGGGGCGGACCGAAATGTCCGGCAAGAGGACAGTCAAGTCCCACTCCACTGCGCAGGTCTATCGGAGCACGGAGAAGTAAGACGAAAGATCGTCACGCTACTCTGCAGCGGAGAGAAGGGCCCGCATGTCGACGCCCAGGATGTCGATGGCCGGCCACCCATGTTTGATTTCCTGGATGATTCCATATGCATGCAAATATTACTTGGCTGCGGTGCCCGTCTCGACCTATTGGACACTTCGGGCAAGAGTGCTTTCCATCATGCTTGCATACAAGATGAGCCTGATGCTCTAAATACTATGTTGCGCGCCTCATCTCCGGGGTCTGTAATGGTGACGGTGAAAGACCACGATGGGAACACTGCCTTGATACAAGCGCTACGTCATAGTAGCATCGATTGCGCGATGATCCTTCTGCAGCTCGATGATATTGGGGACGTTGTGGGCCAAGACGGGTGGGCCGCGGTTCATCACGCCGCAAACTTGGGCGATCCTGGTGCATTGGAGGCAGTGTTACAGCATCCGAGCTTTGTCAAAGGTCCGAAGACCATTGATGGTAAAACCGCAGAGGTTGTGGCTATGGAGGCCGGACATTGGTGCGGAGAGATGAAGACTCTGCTCAGGACTCACAACTTAATAACTTGAAGTACGCTGAGACTGGCACATACACAAGAACCGATGGGATCAGCGTTTGTCTTCACTATCAAGATAAACGACACCAAGGATCAGCAACATACTCGTGCGATTACAACACGCCCTCATCGACGAGGGGTTCTGCGAAGGATAGGAGAAGTATGTAAGTGTCAAAGCCATGGAATGCTTTTGCTTTGCTAATATCAGAGTCTACTGCATAGGCCAGTATAACCCTAAGTTTGATGAGTCCCGTATGCCACGGCTTCGTAATGTAGCGAGACAATCTCAGTAGCCGAGAACGCATTTCTGGAAGATAGGAACCTACGAACGTCGCATCCCCGGATCCGCCACTATCCATGGCCCTATGCAGATATATCAGACACATAGAATGCGATGATCTGAGCCGAAATGAAATCCAGCCTCGACGCCGTCGAAGCTGACACAGAATCTGATGGATATCGATGGGATAGCCCCGGCTCACTGCTACGAATAGGATGAGAAACAGCCTCACCTTTGCGTTCCGAGGAAGACTTTTCGTCAAGCTACTGCTACGGATTGATCGGAGCAGACTGATGGGGTGGACGAGTCATGCTGGATTGTCAGTACAGAGGCCCGTGGGTGGATGTTGCCTTCGAATTTTTCAGAATAAAGGGGTTGGAACTCACAACCTTGAATTCAACCAGCTTGTAGTAAAGAAGCATCAACACACCCCGGTATAGGATATCAAAATTCAAACTCAACCCAGACGTTTCCACGTCCGGTCCCGAGTCCTACCGAGAAATCAATCGAATAAAACTTGATACACACTACCCTGAGCCTCCAATACCGACTTTCAAACTTGTAGCATATGCGTCAATACGTATCCCCAAGATCTTAAGACATAGGTACGCAGACACCCAGCGCTACGTCCAAATTCAGAAGAAGAGAAACAGTTCAAAAGATATTTCCAAATTAGAGGCGTCAAACACATTCCAATATCGCCATGAATACAAGTCAGATACAACCTCTCCATCCATTCCAACCACCCCCAACCCCCCATCTCTACCGCATAATCCACCACCCTCTCTACACGATTCATACTCTACCTCCATAAACCCCCATAACCCCTACCGATCTCTCATCAAAGCATCAAAACCCACTCTGATCGCAAATGAGAGCGCGAAGACCATCGAATTACAGTATCACTCGCGAAGAAAGGGGGTTGATATATGATAGGATAGGTGGCGGGAAGTGGATGGGGCAGATTTTATACCGCGAGATGAGGGGATGATGGGATAGAGTTACTATGGATGGTGCATTATACGATAGCGATATGGTGCGAGGGAAATGTTTCCGAGTAATCATAACTAATTTCGCGAGGAATTTGACGGAGGAAAACGCTATACACAAGTACCGGAGGCAAGGTATTATATCACAGCCTGTCCGTCGGGGAGGATCACGTCGCCGAGTTAGGACAGCACAGACTGGTCGGCAGATCAGAGAGGTTGGTAAGTAGACTTAGCGATCTTATCGCCCTGATGGGATCCATACCTCCACATCAAGCGGCGTTACATTTGCGCTCAGCATGGACCTTGATTATCGGCGCTACGGCCAGCAATGGGATGTCTGCTCTTATGCTGAGAGAAGCCAAATCTTCCAGCGCAATGTTCCCACGAGCGCCCCAGATGATTATGTTTTGCGTGACTATTAGCACGATTAGGTTCCGTCAATAATTTTCTTCCTAGTCATCGCAGACCGCCCGTCGGCTCAACCCTTGCAAGCCCGAGGCCTCTCTCCTTGCAATGATGTTCGTTTCACTTTTCCGCACTCTGTTACGCATCATCGAATTATGAGCCCGCACCGCCAGAGGAAATGAGGTTTCTTTTAGCGAAATCTTGTCAGGGTGACAACTGATTCACCGAGCCTTGAAGAGTTCATTGCGGCCCGGAAGGTTACGTAGGCTGGTGAAGGTATTTTGACCGTGGATCAGGGAGATGACTCGTAAACGCTACGAGGTAGACCACTTCGTCATGGGACTTGGTGTTGCCCATCTTCCTGTATCTCATTAGTATACAACATAGGTTGGCATAAGTATAGTATGCTGATAAACTTACAGGTCCTGTCTCAGTAAAGCTATCTGATCGTATGTTTGGGCTAACCGAGTAGGATCCTGTATCATCCCAATGAAGTCGTCTAGATTCTTGCGTGTCACCACTCCCGGAAAATACCGAACGTTGTGAAGGAGGAGTCGAGTGAGTTCCCGGAATGATGGTCCCAATGGCGCCATTCTTGTCATGGCCAGCGCATCCAAAACTTTGTGCATACAATGAAGTTCATGAGGTTGCATCAAGATTTCCGATAATATATGTAACACGCCAAGGTCGGGCAACGATGACGATAAGTGACTTCCGACATACCAACCAGACATGATATCTACTGGCGTTCGGACTCATCTCAACCTTGTCTGTTCACAGACTGTACCGTCCAATTCCTTTTCCTCAATGGCCGTAGCACATAGTAAAGTTGCAGCAGCCAAAGTATTCTCATTTAAAGATTGAATCAGGCCAACCAGCCAAGCATTTTGAGGCCCCATGTAGAAGACCTTTGAACACCTCCAACAAGTTGCAGTGAATATCTCTCGGTCGTACGTTCCTGGGTTGATTTGTTCGATGATCTCGGTGCCCCGGACGATAACGAGCGCCAAGCACCATACACCCGGTATTAAATCTTTTCATCGCTGAAAAGTTTTACGCTGTCGTTGCTGTGGTATCTGATATCCATTGCAAGCTCTCCAGTAGTACATGCCAAGAGTACTGCTGCTGAGTCCCGGACTTTGATGAAGCATCGCCATTCCGACGATAATCGTAGAAGGGTCGAGTAAATATGAGTCTATAGCTTAGTCACCTGCCTACTCGAGTCACTCAACCTTCGAATGGGCATTGCGGAGCCATTGCTAGGATCCATGGAAGCTGACGAGCTCTCAAGCACAGGACTGTCTCCGGAGCCTTGCGTCCTGATCATAGCGACCCTTTGCTGGGATTGCAATTCCGCACTCATCAACCAATGCAACTGCAATCTCATACCTCCAATCGCAGCATTAGTGTGAGCCAAGTCTTCTTTGGCACGCAGTCTATCGTTCATCGCCACCATGCTAGCTTTGGCATCGTTCTCAGATAGTGCAGCGGAAACGCGGCTGACTTCCTCGCGAAGAGATTCATGGAGACATAGGAGATGGTGTGCAGTGGAGTCGAACGGTCCGACATCCGAAGGGTCTGCCCCGGAGAGGGGCGTGTTGATGAGATTGGCGGACGTGCCAAGGGTGTCCTGAATTGCACAGAACGAGGTTTCAAGAATCGAGTTCTTGTGACGAAGTTGCTTAAGAATAACTTCATGGGCTTCGAGACGCTCATTCTGCATTTTGAGGAAAGGCACAAGCTTGGCCAATGGACAGGCTTTGAGATGCTCATCAAGAGGTGGGCGTCGAGCGAAAAAGTCACAGCCATAGGTGGCCGCTGTGCAAGGATGAATGACATCGGGACAGCGGTCGATATGAGGCTCAAGGTCTCGGACGGGGACTTGGCCCTTACAAGCAGGACAAGAGGCCCTACCAACCTCGCATTCGAGCGTGTGATGGCTCTCCAGATCCCTCTTCATAACCAGTTGCTTGCAATCCTCACACTCGACTCGGTGGTGAAGACAGCTTTCACCGTCAGTATCCTTCCGTCTCACTGTCAAGAGGCAATCTTCGGAAGGACAGTCCACCTGAGAGAAAGCGCAATACCTGAGCACATGATCCTCGACACGGCATCTAGGCACTTCCTCGAGACAGCCTTCTTTACTCTGAGGACATTTGACGAGAAGATCGTCCAGGATACGGTCCAAGATCTTTGGTACTGTGGTAGTTGATGAGTGATCTATTCTTGCCCGGCATGAAGGACAGCTTCCTGCATCTCGATCCTGGTGTTTGATAGCTTGGTTTACACAAGACCGGCAGAAGACGTGCTCGCAGTCCAACTTGACGGGCGATACAAATGGGCAATGGCAGATGGCGCACATGAGATTGTGGTCATATGAGCCGACATACTCCAGTGCTCTCAGGTCCACCGAGTCAAAGCGCGGCTGTAGATTCCGATAGGTATCTGGGACATTAATCGAAGTGCGTCTGAAGAAGGCATTGCTTGAAAGGTTCGGATCCGTCGTTGTCGGATACTCAATCGGACTCGCCTCCTCTTGTGATGTTCGTGTTTCGACGTCCATGGCAATTAGTATTTTTGATACAACGCTGGCTGAGACTCATTGGATCACGAATGCATTCGTCCTCTGAAATATCTTGCTTCACGAACGCGGCCCTGATCACAGTTCAGACTTTGGAAGCATCGTACACAGTGCAAATGAGCCTGCTATTACTTCACATAGGATGGCAGCATTTAGAAAGGACCGGCCTGAAATAGTATCCTGTTGAGCCTGTGTGTAAGAACACTTGATAACAATGTACTTACTCGATCGGCAAACATGTCCCTAGCAGCGACACAGTTTGCGGTGCTGTACAACAGCTACTTTATGCAATCTACTTTACTCAATCTTTAGCGCTTTGCGCGCTTGAGCCGCTTTGTGGTGGCCTTGGCACCATCATTCCCAGCTCCATGTAGCCTCCAGCTTCTGGCCACTTCATCATGGCGAGCCCGTCACAGCTCTATCTCCTTGCTGACCACATAAAGCTGTCCCTCCTAGAACGACAGAGAGCCATTTCTCTTAACCTCGAACCCAATTCGCAAGATGGCCACATCTCGCGATCACTGGACTCGATGCGAGAAGGCATCGAGGCCTTAGAACGACAAGAAACTGACTCCGGCGAGGACAGTGATTCACAAACAAGTCGATTACGGCAACAATTCGATGATTTAACATCCCAATTCCGCGGGTTCCCCACGACATCCACCTCCTCAGTCACTCAGCCCAATGATCCAGCACTCTCCGCCGACTTCGCCCGCGCCAAAGATCCACGACCACGGAATCCGTCAACCTCCTCATTCCTCAAGCGTTCCGCCGCCGACTCACCCAACCCCTCAAAATCCGTCCGTTTCACAGATTCCCCTCCTGACCCGGTAGAAGAAGCCAACCGTGCGGCGCTTTTCCCATACCGCGATGAGCCAGAAGCGCCGAACAACCAGTCACAGTTGGATAACCAGCAAATACACGATTATCACAAAGGAGTGTTGCAACAGCAAGACGAGCAATTAGATCGATTGGGACAGAGTATTGGACGGCAGAGGGATTTGAGCATTCAGATTGGGGATGAGTTGGATGATCATGTTCAGATGCTTGATGATGTCGAGGGACATGTGGATCGGCACCAGACGAGGTTAGATGGAGCGAGAAGGCAATTGGGCAATGTGGCGCGGAGGGCGAAGGATAATAAGCAGTTGACCGTCATATTGATACTGGTCATTATCCTGGTGCTCTTGATCATTATATTGAAGAATTAGCGTTGGGTGGGGCAAATCCCTGGGGTGGATGGTGCATATTGTGGGATGGAAATATTCAAGGTCCGCAATGGCGTGGGAGTAGTCCAGCGATAGGCTGTTGGTATTGCTGGTTGCCAGGCGTTGTTCATTGAAGCCAAAGATTTCGCTGCCACTTTTACAGGATGCAACTTTTGTACACTCAAAGAACCAGATCGCCGGTATTGCATAAGTTTGAAGAGATCAGCAGCTCGCAATGTTCAAAGCGATCCAGCCATTACACTGACGGAGATCTCTGGATCGCTTCATCCTCGAGCCAACCTTACTTCTTCGCATGATCATGATCATCCTCCATCGCCTGCGATGTGTTCTTCTGCAAACTATCGATATCTTGCTTCGCATCCGTGATCTCTTCTCTATCCGCCTTTACCTACAAGTTTCAATCCAGATTAGCTCCCAATCTTCCATGCACTGACCAAAGGCTGTATTTGAGCCTCAACCTCTAGATAATCAATGACGTTTCACATACCGCAGACTCGGAGTTACTGCTTAGCTCCCCCTTCCAGTGCCCTTTGCCCTCTTTCTGCTTGTCCAATTGATCATTCTTGTGCTTGTCTATGACATCCTTGCGTGCGCCGTCGTCTATACCTCCATCATGGTGTCAGTTCTAGTTCACTGACAACCTCTATCCGACACTGAGAGATATAACGCCATTGATGGACACGTACTATGATCTGACTCGCTGAGAGCTGCTCGGGCGTTGGTGGCATGGAAAGGTCGGGATGTTGTTGGGATTAGGCGGAGAGGCGTAGACCTCGAGCGGAGGATAGTACGTGTGAGGAATGACATGGCTGGACTGACGTCTTAGGAATGCAATTGAGTCGTGAGTCAACTATGAACAGAGAGAGTATAAACCTCGGCTACAGACGGTACGTCATTAGAAGTGCTTGGCCGTGTCTCCGGAAGCCCAGGTTCTTACTCCTGTCCGTAGCGCTTCATTTGCCAAGCTTTGTCGTTGATTTACACTGCTTTACTTTATCTTTTATTAAAGTTCACTCTCTTATTCACAGATGCCATCAAATCATTGGAACTCCCCAAAGTCTCCATCATCAAATCCAACATCGGCCCCCGCTTTCTCTTGATAAGGTGGCGGATCAAACCCCCTGCTCCTCCTCTTTTCCGCCCTCGCCTCCTGCGCGCTCGGCGGCGGAGCCAAAAGCGGCAGTGGCCCTCCATCACCCTTCTCTCCACTTGAAGGTGGAGCGGGCGGTGGCTTTATCGAGAATAGTGCTGCCTTTTCCCCATCTCCGCTCCCAGCGCCAACTTCTTCACCTTCCGCTTTCCGTCTTACCCTCTTCATGTTACCCAGATCAACCTTGATAGTCTCCCCCTGCTTCAACCCATAGTCCTTTTTGTCAAGCTTAACCGCAGCCTTTCCCTTAGGTTGTGGCTCCAAGCCCAACACCTTCCTAGCCTCCTGCAGCGCGCCCGCGAAATCAATAGCCTCCCCTCTCTCCTCAAATCCCATCCCCAGCACCACTCTCTCCCCCGTCGGTCCCTCTATCCTCACCGCAAAGAAGCGCGAACTGTCCAACACCGGCTCGACTGCCTTAGCATCTCCATACGGCGCTTTGGCAAAGAGTTCACCATTCGACGGATCTTCGAACAGTATGTCGGTGCTCAGGGACTCGCTTTCGTTCTCTTGGGGGATGGCGGTTTCGATGATACGCAAGCGGGCAGTGAATATTTGGCGGGCGCCTGCATTGGGGCCGGTCCAATTTGCTGCGAGGTAGCCTTTGGTGCTCGTTAGCGGAGGGATCTGGTAGATGTGGACATTCGAAGAGATAAAAAGGACGCGTTGTATTGCTTCTGAGGAAGTACAGGTGGAGGTAGGGTGGGCGGGAGATGCCATTGTCGGAAGAGAGAATACCTTAGCTGGAGCAAGACTAAGGTAATCAAGCCATATTCTATGCAATGTGGAGATCTGATAACGATCTTATCTCTTGGCTACGGGGACCTAAGTTGGTTATAGTGCGCGCCAAGGCCGCGCTAGTCCCAACTGAGCAACAGGCTGACATGGTGCTGGAACCACGACACCAACGATGCATTTATTCCTCTCCCCTCAAGCTTGGGTCACTTCGAGGCGTAAACGGTACTCCAATCGCAGGAACGGGCACAGATCCCGGTACCATTGTACCAGCTCAGATGAGCCATTCCCGCAGACGTATTGGTAATCAGCGATTTCTGGATCGAAACACATGTAGAGAGTCAGATGGCTTCTTCATTATCGGACTTGTCACTGTATGGATCTAAAATGCCGGTATGGACTTGGATAGCTGTGTTGGATAGATGATCAGGCCTGAGATTTCACATTTTCATCCTCTGCATAGCCTTGACTTTCTTCACTCTGTCAAATATCGTGCATGCTAAATCCATGATCATATTCCTATGAGACATACAGCTTATGTGTTCACGTTGCCACTTGCAAGAATAGCACGAAAGGTCCACGTAAATCATGGTATCATGTTCACTCCATGCAGATAATCTTTTCTAGCGCTATTTCTCGATCTAAAATTCCATGAAAGGCCCGTGAGACCCAATATGATTGAATAGCTCTTCAAACAATTTCCCTCATACGTTACTAATCCCAGTGATGTGATTTATCACCCATACATTCCGTCATAAGTAAGTACAGGAAAATGTTAACGGATAAATCAAACCCTTATCCGCTATCGTTCACATTCTCATTCCGGACTTTACTTTCCCCATATCGCATGGAATCGAATCAATACCTTTGGAGAGAAAAAACCCTGGCCATCTATCCACTGGGGGGGGGGGAGGGGGAGGGTTTAGGCGGTGTTTGTCGATGCAGATGGTAGAAGTGAGTTTGGACTTGTTGCGAGAGGTTGATTGTATTGTAGTCACCAACCTTTGAGAGGCGTTGGTGGGTTCTGTGGTATACTGGCTTGTGTTGCGGTGGGTGGTGCATCGTGGATGCTTTCCTGTCATTCCCATCTCGTATAGTATATACGCCCTCCAAGCTTTTGCATAAAGCAAGAAAATTGATGGACTCATGCTCTGCTTCGTGATAGGTAGTAACAACCGTGAAGGTGTTATGCTTGAGCATCTGTGGCACGAGCGTGCATATCAAGCAAGGAGTTGGCTCGGTAAGACCACCAAGTTGCCAGGAGTTGGCCTCCCTCACAGGATCTCCGCCATGCCACTGCTTGCGACGTGGCTTTTCACGTTGCTCTACGATATCAATCTCTGGCGCCAGGTCCAAGGTAGGGTAAGATCCAATGAGAAGCCACCCCCCGTGTCCTCGCGGCGCTTACTAACTTTAGCCGAGGTCATGAACAAAGGTGCAGAAACCATTCTCATCCCAATGATCAACAACTACAGATAACAGAATCCACGCAGATTAACATAAGCCCTAGACACGGAGGGCGCTATGAAGGAACAGTATGTTAAACAAAGCCTGAAGCTCTCTGTTACCGTTCCTCATGCACCTACGGTCTACAATCGATCTTGCGGACGCACGACTCTACTTCCTTCCACCTCCTTTTACCAGTGCTTTATCGAACTCGTCTGATATTCATCCATTTCAATCGAACGACAAGGAAGTAACATCACTTCTTTTGAAGATAGAGCTCAACTTAATTGCAAACCAGGAGAAAGGTTCATACATTCGAAAAATTCTTTCGAGGGCAACTGAATGCGGCATGCTTTACAGCGTTATAATGCTTTTCACTTTCTTGTCTTAAAAATGTCTTACCAGGCCTCGCATAATGCCCGAGTATCATAGAAGAACAGACGACTGAGAGTACACGCAGCGCGGACAACCGAACTCGAGTGAATCATAATAGAGCAGGTCCCGTGCTGAAGCGCCGGGGCTATGCTTAATCTTATATCAAAACCGAAGGAAATGTTTGAAACTGATGTCTAGAGCATCGGAACTCACAAGACACCTACCAGCGGCGACTGGACCGCCATCAGAGATCTAACATGGAAATTCAAAGTAGAGGTTGTGCTCACCTGTACGCTGCCGCCACCTTTGGTTGACGCCGCTTAAGCTTTGGTGTCACCTCCTCTTCTTGACGTCTTGCGGGGCTGTCTCCATCTGATGAAGATGAATCTCGGCGATTGTAGCTTCGCTTTCGAATGCTTAATTGGTCGTATGGCGCTTCATTTGGAGAGATTATTTCTACGTGTGTTCCGCTGTTGTACCCATTGCCAGGTTCTGCACCGTTAGTACTAAAAGCATGACCGTTCATTGAGCCAGGCACAGCTAGGGTTGGGCTACCACCCGCTTCGTTAGAAAACGATCGCTGCCATAGAGGTGGTGGGGGTGGTGGTGGAGGTCCATAATCTGGTGAACAGGACAGCGTGTCTATATTTTGAAGACCTCCGTACTGTCGCACCTGACCTGGTCTCGCTCCGTTGGCCTGACTATGTATAGAGCCATTATAACCTCCATTTGTCGCTGTCACTGGCTTCGGTGCTCCAGTAACGCCTAGAGCCGCAAGGACATCCTCTGTAGTCTGTTGGTAGGTCGCTGCTTGCTCGGATATTGCCAGGGGGGCTGCAGTCAGCTGCTCTTCCTTTATCATCATCTGTCCGTTGTTCGGCGTACCTCCAGCTGCGGATGTTGGCGAGGACGCTTGCTCTCCTCTCTTTAAGGCCCTCAGTTTCTCCTTCGCAGCTATTTTGGCTAAAGTCTCCGCCTTTTCAAGTTCAAGCTGTTCAAGGCGGGTACGGGCGTCAAGAGAATCCTTCCTGAGAGCGATGCTACCTTTAGACTCACTCCTTCCCTGCCTGGTAGACTCATCATTGACTTCGCCATTTGTGCGGCGCTCCTTGAGTTGTGCACGGATTTCATCAACAGAAATGATGTTGTCTACATCCGGTCTGTCATAGAACGCAGTATCATCCTTGTGGTCCTTCCAATACTTCGAGACCTGAATGTTCTCACAAAGAATATCTGAGGTTACGTCACGCAGATACTTCGATTGACAACGACCTCCACTTTCGGGTGCTGGAGGCGGAATCGGATACAGAGCGTCTGCAACAATAAAATTGGCTGGCAGGGGCATACCGATGAGGTTGACCGAAGGTGACACTATGGTGTTCGGTAAAAGGGGATTCTTGCCACTTTCTGATAAATCTTTCGGCAGATCAGGTATATCAAGGGAACCTAAATCAAGCTCCTCGTCTTCTTCTGTATCAATTCCCTTCTTTGAGGTGGTTGTCAATGTAGACGGAGACTGATATGAGACCGAAGAGACACTTGCTTGACGCTGATGAGGTGGTAGATCACTTATTGTATTATTAGGCAAATGTGGATGGTAAGGTACAGATGCCTCCATGGATAGCAACGGTTGACCACTTTGTGCTTGCGGAGGCTGTGCTTGGTACATTGCAAGATTCGAGCTGCTATGGAAAGCTTGAGTCTGGGCTTGGCTCGGCTGCTGGTAAGGATTGTTTGGTCCTACGGCATTGTTGAGGGGTACTTCATAAGGCTGTTGGGGATAGGGTGTCCCTGGCTGCTGGTTTTGTTGCTGCTGGCCTTGCGGCTGCTGCTGTTGATAGGCTTGCCATTGCCAATACTGTTGCCATGCTTGATGTTGGGCTTGAGATTGAGCTGATGTTGGAGTAGCCGAGTTGTACTGGACTTGTTCGGGATAATCGCTCTGGTTGTAGGTTGATGGCGGGTACACTTGCGAATTTCCATGTACTTGAGGAATCGCAGGTAGAGGCGACGGTGAGTTTTGGATAACACTGTTGACGCCCGTCTTTGGGCGATTAAGTGGGTTTGAGAATTTGCGATGGTTCAAAGCTCCCCTTCACGGTTGTCAAAATCGAGAAAGAGATAAACATGGATTACAGAAAACCTACGCTGGAAAGGCACGCTTTGGTTCAGGGCAGTCTTGTGCGAAATGATTGGGATTGCCACAGTTGTAGCATGTGTTTGATGTCACGGAAGTGGGTATTTGCGGATTCGTAGGACTAGCTTGTTGCGGGTATGGCTGCTGGTACGCAACAGATTGTGTAGTAATTGGCTGTTGGGGTGGATACTGTTGTGGGCCATACTGTTGGGGCGTATACTGCTGCTGGTATACAATATACCCTTGCTGTTGAGTCTGTGGATGTTGTTGAGGCTGTTGCTGATAAGATTGAGCTTGATGGTACTGTCCAGCTTGAGGGTACTGTCCAGCTTGAGGGTATTGTCCAACCTGAGGGTACTGTTGCCCCTGGACGAATTGTCCCTGTTGCTGATAGGGTTGAGGGTACTGCTGATTTGGTTGCTGATACTGCTGAGACGGAAGTTGAGTGTGCTGAACAGGGTACTGATGTGGTTGTGGGTATTGCGGCTGCTGATACTGCTGAGATGGCTGCTGATATTGCGGAAGCGATTGATGTTGTGGAGGCTGCTGGTACCGTGGAGCCTGTTGATAGTGCTGGGTTTGCTGGCCTGGTGGAGACCATTGAGTATCCATATCTAGCAGATCTTAGGAACTTCCTCATAACACCTTCAAATCCAGAAACCGTGATCTGGCCACGCAGATGCTTATTATGGGATTAGAAAACCCCTAGCTTCAGACGGGCGGTAGTAGTTTGGAGAAGCACAAGGTGTTTTTATGCATAGAAAGGAAACGATGTTCTTTTGTTTGCGGAATAAGTCTCTCAGAAGTCTCTCAGATACCTGATGTGCATGAGGGGCAGGAGGTGAGTTTGCCTAGGCAAAATCTAGCGTCTACAGGAGCATCTGTACCAACAGGTGCTTTGCCTTTGTACTTT
>JAABUX010003766.1_pt1 | contig 19808 bp, 18 predicted proteins | sample 5561851 | NCBI WGS metagenome assembly JAABUX01 (sample SAMN10711883, study PRJNA513361) | rock metagenome | isolation source: Antarctica rocks | place: Antarctica: Victoria Land, Richard Nunatak red sandstone | collected 2016-01-03 | reverse complement strand
GTCGCCCCACCACAACGAAGACGATCTGGCCGACCGCTGCATGTACATCAAGGAGTACGATCTACTGGACATCGACCGCGGCCACTTCTGGCACAAGCTGTCGTGGCACGGCGTGCATGTCGAGTTCCCCAACCGCCTCCACCATTACGAGCCCGACAATCACGAGAACCTGATCCGCGACTACTTCGTCGGCATGCCCGCCGACGTGCTGGAGGATGCGTTTGCCCGTCTACAGGATGCCCCCCGCTACACCCTATGCCACGGGGACCACTGCTTCGACCTGGAGTGGGACGACGAGGTACAGCGCCACCTCCACTGCTACTATGACCGCAGCCCCGCGGGCCGCGAGCGAGACCATCGCGACCGCGAACAGCACATGCGGCAGCACGTGGAGCAGTACGAGACGAATCGCCGCTTCCCCAGCAAGCGTCTCAACGCCGAGCTGGAGCACCTCAAGATGCAGCGCGACAAGGCGCGGCAGGCCGTCGAGGCCTGGGATCGCATGATCCTGCAGTGCCAGGACCGCATCGCCCAGGATGAAATCCTGCATCGCGCCCATAGTAACGCCGCCCCTGCCTGAGGCGTCATCGCTCGGGGCAGGAGCGTCGGTCACAATGCACGGTCTATCGCGTCCTCGCCGCATGCGCCGCGGTACCACGGATAGACGGGCATAACGGCTGACGTTGCCCGGCCACATCGCGCGGCGACAAGACGCGCGGTGTGATGCGCCTGAAGGATTCGATTCGCCCGCTAGAGATGCCGCTCGGTGGTGACCGGGCGGTATCTCTGTCTCACGGGCGATGCGGGCTATGACCAGCCGTTCTCATCGGCGTAGGTTTCCTATTGCCCGCCCAGACCCAGCGGGCAAGCAGCGCAGCGAGTGCCCGCGCCCCCAATGCTTCTGCGCGCCTACGACAATTCACGGACCGTGGGGCCTGGTAGGCTGTAGTAGTAATGAAGGGCAGACACGCATGACAGAGCGGCGTGGCCTGCGCTCCTTACTGACAACTGACAACCGCGACCAGAGGGAGCCCGATGGCAGACAGAATGTTGAATGCGGCGGACGCCGCGCGGCTGCGGGGCAATGGGACACCGGACATCGCCGGATATAAGAGTCTCCTGAACGGGCTGGACGACGGGCAGATGCTGCGCATGATGATCAACGGCGACGACTCGGCCACCGTCGAGGAGGCTAACTTCACGCGCGCGGCACAGGAATTGGGGATCGAGGTGGCATTCTCGCGGTTGCGTGAGGACGACAATATCCCCTACCTCGTCGTCACGCGCAACCCGAACTTCCTGCGGGCGCACCTGCCCGGCGAGTGACGCTACCCGGTGAGCGCCGCGCGCCGTTCCCGCACCGTGGAAACGATAGCCTCCCGCACCGCGTCGATGGGGGCGGAACCGTCGACCACGGCGATGCGCTGCCCGGCCGCGCGCAGCACTGGAACCAGGCGATGGAAATTGGCGCGCACGCGCTCCAGCGTCTCGTAGCGCTCGTAGCGCTCGACCGTTCCGCGCGCGCGCATCCGCTCCACGCTCACCTCGGGCGGGACATCGAGCAGTATCGTCAGATCGGGCGTTCGCGCGCGGGCGTTGACGCTGCGCAGCCAGTCAAGCTCGATGCTCAGTCCTTGGATGGCGTACGACGATAGGGCATAGCGATCGGAGACGACCGAGACGCCCTGCTCCAGGCGCGGCAGCACGTCGACGGCGAGGTGGTCGATGCGGTCGGCGGCGAACAGGAGCGCCATGGCCGTCTCGTCCAGCGGGTGGAACGCTGTCTCCGCCGCGCTTTCCGCGTCCGGGACGTGGCCGATGCGGTGGGTCAGGGCCAGGCGCAGCAGCAGCCCAATCGGCCCACTGCTGGGCTCCTTGGTGGCGTGGACGGGCAGCCCCTCCGCGCGGAACCAGGCCGCGAGGCGCGCGGTCTGAGTGCTGATACCGGAGCCGTCGGTGCCTTCGAGGGTGATGAAGAGAGCGGGCGTCATGCCCCATATAGTAGCATGGTAGGGGCAGCTAGCGCAGTAGGGCGAGACGCTGTACCCTTAGAAGGCCTGTATAGTAGGGTCCGTCATGGCGCGCGAGGCGCAAGGTGGCTTGAACGTGCGCGACCGCGCACGCGGCGAAAGGGAACGAAGGGCATGGGTGTGACAAGACGGAGCGGCGCCATCATCGCCGTGGCAGTGCTGTTTGCCGTGGCCGTGGCGGGGATGCCGCCGCTCGGGACACGTGGCGTGGAGGCCGCCCAGAGCCCGCGGACCGCATTTCCAACGGCATCTCTACGGATGAGCCTGCATGGCGTTGGGAGCGCCCCGCGGCAGGCCGTCTCCAGGCCGGAAGCGCCCCGGCGTAGGGGCCTTCCCGCCCCCGCTGCCCCGCTTGCCAACCCGCGGGACGTGCCGCCGACTCCAGTCCTCTTCGGCAATCCCCCGACCGCCACGCCCGCGGCGGGGACGGTTACGTCCCCGGCGGTGACGCCCGTGAGCACTATCACGTCCGCCCCCACGTCGACGGAGATTCCAACAGCCAGCGCGACCGCGACGGTGCAGCCAACGACCACGAACACGGCGACGCAGCAGCCGACCCATACGCCCCGCCCGACCCATACGCCCCGCCCGACGCACACGCCAACGCCGCGCCCGACACGCACCCCAACACCCCGGCCAACCCATACGCCGACGCCGCGTCCGACCCGTACGCCGACGGCCACGAACACGGCGACGCCGACGCCGACGCCGACGAACACCCCGCGCCCGACTGCCACGGCGACGCCTCGCCCAACGGATACGCCGCCGCCAACGGCGACAGCGACGCCGCGCGCGCCGAGCGTCGAGCTTGTCTCGGTCGGTCTGTACGTTCTCAGGAACGGGCGCGAGCAGCGCGTCAAGACGGTGAAGTTGGGCCAATCGATCCGCCTCAAGATCACGATCCTGGTCACGAACGCGCCCGTGGCCGGCATCGCGATTCGGGCGTCGTGGCAACTCGCGGGCAACCTGCACGGCAAGCCGTTCCTGCGGTATCAGCAGACCTTCACGCTGCGCAATGGACGCAAGGGTCTCTTCTACGATATCGTGGTACCCAGTCGTGGCTTCTCGGCCGGCGGCTACTACTTCACGGGCGCCATCGCCTACGGCGGGCAGCTACGGCAGTTGGCCGCGACGACGCTGTTCGGCGTGCGCGGCCAGATCGCGGCCCCGGCGCAGCGCGTCCACTATGCCCACCTCCACATCACCGTGCCACAGGGCTGGACCCTCGACCTCCAGCGCGATAGCCAGGGCCGCGCGGCCTCGGGCCCAAACTCGCTGATCATGTTCTCCCCGTCGCGGCGCGCGGCCGTCACCGTGGTCAGCGTCCGGCTCACCCGCCTCCCGACCACCGCCGAGCTACGGACCTTCCCCGCGGCCGTGCTCCAGCAGGAGTTCGGCAGTGGGATCAGCAACGTCAAGACGCTCACCGTGAAGAGCAGGATCGACGGACACGACGTCTTCGCGGTGCAAGGCGACGTCACGATCGGCGGCCGCGCCTCCCAGGCGGTCGTCCTCGTCACCGCCAAGGAGCGGCAGTTCTATGCGTTCACCGTTGTCAACATCTTCAAAGAAGCGCCGCTCGGCGAGCTCAACAACGGCTTCGCGGCGACCTTCGGGGCGAAGTTGGATTAGTTGTCAGTTGTCAGTGGCCAGTGGCCAGTGGCCAGTGTGTAGCTAGTAGACCGGTTGGCCGCCGGGGGCGAGGTGCGCCTTCGGTTTACAGCCTTTTTACAAACGGATCATAACGCGGTAACATCTTTGCCGTAGGATGAAGATGTAACGCGGGGTGAACGCGCGGGTTGTCGGTGAGAGGGACGCCACCGACGGCCTGGGTGAGCACCCCGCGTTTCATGTTGTGCCGAGGAGCCCTCACCCCAAGCCATCCAGGACGTACTCCAAGAGCGTACTGGGAGCGCGGGCGGCTCGCCCGCAGGGGTCAGAGGGCATACTGGGAGCGCGGGCGGCTCGCCCGCAGGGGTCGCCGCCGACACCTCGGATGTCACCAAGCAGCGTGGCCGCAGTGGAAGCGGGCGGGCCGCCCGCGCTCCCAGTGCATTCCAGGCCCCGGCAACGGCTCGCGGACCGTGCGGTCTTTGTCTTGCAAAGGCGTTGAGGTGTTGGATCAAGCGACAGGGAGCGGACAATGACGGGCGGGCAAGGACAGGGCCAGGGTGAGACCGTGGAGAGCGGGCAGGGGCACGAGCACACGCTGCGCGAGGCGCAGAGACGCGTCGACGCCTGGATCTCACAATACCGGGCCGGCTACTGGCCCCCATTGGCCAACCTGGCGCGTCTGATTGAGGAGACGGGCGAGTTGGCGCGCCTGCTCAACCACAGCGCGGGCTACAAGCCCAAGAAGCCGGGCGAGGCCGAGCAGGACCTTGGCCTGGAACTGGCCGACATCCTCTACACCGTCATCTGCCTGGCCAACTCCCAGGGCGTCGACCTCGAAGACGCCTTCCAGCGCGTCATGCACAAGGTCGAGACCCGCGATAAGGACCGCTACGAGCGGGCATAGTCGTTAGCGGGCGGCCGTCAGTCCTGGGGGCGCGGGCGTCCCGCCCGTCCCCGTGGTCATGCGAGGACGGGCGAGCAGCGCGGCGAGTGCCATGTACCTCCACCCCCAGGCCGTCCGCACCCTACGCGCTGACAATAGTCATCGTGACGCGTCGAGTACGCTGATGCTGGCGGGGATCGTGTGCGGACGAGGCGGCGCCAGGAACGGCAAGAGGCGGCGTACACCTCCGGGTAGCCAGGACCAGGGGTCGGGCGGCGTGACGCTGACGCCAAGGCTGCCGTTAGTGAGCACGAAGACACGGCCGGTGCGCTCGTCGACCCTGATCGCGATTGGGTTGGCGCCGACCGTGGCCGTTGTAAGCGGCGCATACGTGTGCTCGTCCAGGATGCTGACCGTTCCGGAGGTCGTAAACTGCCCTGTCGTGCCCAGAGAGCTGGCGTTGGCCACGTAGACCCGTGCCGTCCGGGCGTCGATGGCGACAGCTACCGGTATGGCCCTGAACGGAACGCGGTGGACGAGGGTTGCCGTCCGCACATCGAACACCTCCAAAGCGCCGACGCTGCTGGGAACAAGTGTTGTGACCCCGATCGGGGTGGGGGAGAGCGTCATGGTGTGAGCCGGACAGATCGTCGTGATGATCAGGCGTCTGGTTCGTTCGTCCAGGAACATATGGCTGAACGCGCTCCCCAAAGAAATGTTGTGCAGTAAGCGGCCACTGGCTGTATCGAGTACCAGCAAGCGGCTGCCGGTGGGGAGGCTTGTAGCAGAGGCGCCAGCGGGCCAGGTGGAGAGCAGTAGAAACGCGTGTCCTGAGCTGCCGTCGATGAGCGACGCATCCGATACAACGCCGCCGAGCGACAACGTGTGTACTGTGCGCCCGTCATGCTCGTCGACGATTGTAATAGTGCTGCGCCGCGATGGAGCAACGCCGTAATAGTAGCTGGATGAGGCGACGACAAGATGCTCCCTGGAAGGATCGACGGCGACATGGCTGGAAGGCTCGGACAGGTTGATCGATCGTAGAACCTGGCCTGTCTCCTCATCAATGATGGTCATTGTGCTCTTCCCAGCGGCGCAGGCAGCGGACGAGCATGACGCAAATCCCGCCGATGTGGTGAAGAGACGTCCCGTGCGTTCGTCGACCGATACGCCGTCGACGTAGCCGGTCAGCGTGATCGTGCGCCGGATTGCGCCGGTCTGGCCGTCAAGCACCATAACCTGCCCTGTGACAGTCGCGCCGGAATAGCCGCTGCCTACAACGACAGCGCCCGTTTGCCCGTCCACGCTGAGGGTGGTAGAACTGCCCGGCAGAGAGATCGTACGGAGCACTGCGCCGGTGACGCCGTCGAGCATGGCCAGGCGCCCTCCGCCACCCATGATGTCGTTATGCATGGCGACGAACACACGATCAGTTCGGGCGTCGAGGGCCATTGGCCCGGCATACTGGCCCAGCGAGACCGTTTGGAGCACCGGATCGGGATCGCGACGCATGACGGCGGTCACGCCGGCCACCACGACGAGCGCGGCCAGACCAATCATCGAAGCGATCTTCGTCTTCCCGGATGTCATGCGGCCCAGGCCTTCCTCCGATGCGAGCAGGGGACAGTCCTAATGCAAAATCAGGCGGTCTCCTTTGCGGTGCGCGATCACATCCGACCGCAGTCGGCCCGTCGTTTGCCATGCGACCGCAGTTGCAGGCCCGACCGCTGACACCGACTCCTCTGAGATAACACTAGCCCGTCCCCACTCCATCGAACTATTTTATCCGCGGCGGCAGCGGCGGCGGGGCCAGACGCGGGCGGGGCGGCGGCTGCGGGGCGTGGGCGGGCCGCGTCTCGAGCATCTGCCTGGCCTCGGCGATGGCGCGATCCAGTTGCGGGTCGCGGCCGGCCGCGTGGTCCTGCGGCGCGATCTCGACCTCGATGTCCGGGTCGGTCCCGTAGTTCTCCACCCCCCAGCCCACGTCGTCGAAGTAGAACGAATACTCCGGCTGCGTGGTCAGCGTGTTGTCGACCAGCAGTTGGTTGAACTCGATGCCAATCACGCCGCCCCAGGTGCGCTTTCCGATCAGGGGACCCAGCCCCATCAGCTTGAAGCTGTGGCTCACGATGTCGCCGTCCGAGCCGGCGTGCTCGTCGGTCAGCATCACCAGCGGGCCGCGCGGCGCCTCGTAGGGGTAGGGGACGGGCGCGCCCCAGCGCGGCAGGTCGTAGCCCAGGCGGCGACGCGCCAGCTTCTCCAGCAGCAGCGCCGAGACGAAGCCGCCGCCGTTCCAGCGCACGTCGACGATCAGGCCCTCGCAGTCATACTCCGACAGGTAGGAGCGATGGAACTCGGCGAAGCCGGCAGGCCCCATGTCGGGTATGTGGATGTAGCCGACGCGGCCGGTGGTCTCGGCGCGGACGCGACGCCGGTTGGTCTCCACCCACTCGCGGTAGCGCGCGTCACGCTCGCTCCGTAGGGCCTTGACGGTGACCACGCGCGCGTTGCCGCCGTCGCCGTCCGCCACGGTCATCGCTATGTCCTGGCCCGCTTTGTTGACCAGTAGTTGCGCGGGGGAGCGGTCGGGCCGCACCGCCTGCCCATCGACGGCCAGCACGCGGGTGCCCGACCGCACGTTGACGCCGGGCGCGTTGAGCGGCGAGGTTTCCGTGGCGTTAGCCGGATCGCCCTCCACGATTGACGCGACGCGGTAGGTCCGCGTGGCCTCGTCGTAGGCCCAGTCGACGCCCAGGTAGCCCTGGTCGTACGCCGGTCCCTTGCGATACTCTCCGCCGATCTCGTAGGCGTGCGAGGTACCCAGCTCGCCCTGCAGCTCCCACAGCAGATCGGAGAGCTCGGCGCGGGTGGTCAGGCGCTCCGTCAAGGGCAGGTAGCGGTCGTAGACTCCCTGCCAGTCGATCCCGGACATATCGGCGGCCCAGAACTGGTCGCGCTGCAGGCGCCAGGCCTCGCCGACCATCTGCCGCCACTCGGAGACTGGCCGCACCGAGACGCGCACGCGCTCGAGGGCGAGCCAGCCGCTGGCCCGTCCGGGTTTGTCCTTATCGCCGCCGCCAGCGCCACTGCCATTGCCGTCGCTGCCCTCGGGCTCGGGAGGCTTATGACCGGCCGGGAGCACGCGCAGGCGGTTGCCGGCGCGATAGATCAGGGTGCGCGCATCGGGCGAGAGGCGGACGTCGCCGACCCCCCCGATCAACGGCTCGTGCTTCTGTGTGTCGAAGTCGTAGACCTCCAGGGCGCCCGTGGCCGGCGGCGTGGGGTCGGCCCAGTCCTCGTCGAGGCTGCCCTCGATCGGCTCGGACACGAAGAGCGCCTTGCCCTTAATGCCCAGCACGCGGCTGTAGCGACCCTCGGGGACGGGGAAGGCCACCACGCGCCGCTCGATCCCTTCCAGGTCGATTGTCAGCGGCGTTGCCGTTGCACGCGGCGCCCGCTCCTCGTCGTCGGCCTGTGCCCTGGCCTCCGCCTCCTCGCTGCGCGGCGCCTTGGGCTCGGGCATGAAGGGCGAGCGCAGGTCGGCGCGCAGGGTCACGGCGTAGGGGCGCATGCCGCGCGGGAAGCTGAACTCGGCAAACTGCAGGTTGTCCTGCACCGGGTCGAAGACGCGGCGGCCCAGGAAGTAGAGATACTTGCCCTCGGGGTCAAACGACGGCAGCGCGTCGCGCAGCACCGGGCGCGTGACCGTATGCGTGGCGCCGCTCTCGGTCTCGCACAGGCGGATAGCCGTGGTCAGGCGCGTCTCGCGGAAGCCGTAGGCCAGCCAGCGCCCGTCGGGCGACCAGGCGATGCCATCGATGCGTCCGTAGGGGCTGCGGTCGAGCACGCGCCCGGTCTCCGCCTCCACATCGACCAGCAGCAACTCGTTGCGATGGTTGGTCAGCGCAACCTGGGAGCCGTTCGGCGCGGCCTCCAGCTCGATGGGCCGCCCGATGTCGACGCCGTCGAGCCGGCGCGGCGGGACCGAGCCGTCGGCCGCGAAGACCTCCAGCGCCTCGTGGTTCCCGGCGTCGGAGACGGCCACCAGGCGTTGCGGCCCCGACCACCCCTCCTGGCTTTGACCCTGGTTGTGATCCTGGCCCTGCCCATCGCCGGCGTCGAGGTAGCGTGTGAGCCGGTAGCGCACGCCATCGGCCTCGCCGTACTGCGCCACGGGGCCGTCGAAGGCGCCCATGCTGAAAGCCTTGCCCCGCGTGGTCAGAGCGACGCGGGCCCCGGCGCGGTCGAGCGCGTACGCGTCGAGATAGTCCGCGGCGGAGACGAACTTGCGGGCGCGCTGGGTGCGCGATCCAGTGAAGCTAACGGCCAGGCGCTCACCCTGGTCCGTGGTGGGGTCGAGCAGATAGAGGTCGGCCCCGGCGTGGTAGACCAGACGCGTCCCGTCGCCGGCGAGGTTGCGGGCGTAGAACTCCTGGTGGTCGGTGTGGCGGCGCGGGTCCTCGCCCGCCGGCGTGCACGAGTAGACGTTGCCAACGCCCTCGTGGTCGGAGAGGAAGTAGACGCGCCCGCCGATCCAGCAGGGGCTGGCCAGGTTGCCGTCGAGCTGGATCAGGCGCCGGAACTCGCCCGATCCGGCGGCGTCGACCCACAGGTCGCCGGCCGTCCCGCCGCGGTAGCGCTTCCAGCGCGCGGGGTCTCCGGTGTTGCGGCCCAAGACGACGCCGGGACCGTCGTGAGCATAGGCGATGGCCGTGGCCGGGCCGTGGGGCAGGGGCGCGGGCAGATCGCCGGGTCGCGGGTCGGGCGAAACGGTGTAGAGCACCGTCTGGCGTCGGAAGGGTTGGGCATCGTCCGTCGCGTAGGCGATGGCGCCGGCGGGCGTCCAGGCCACGGTCGTACAGCCGGCGCCCTGGTAGGTCAGGCGGGTGGCCTCGCCGCCGCCGGCGGCCATCACGTAGACCTCGGTCGGCCCTTCCTCGCGGCCGGTAAAGGCCAGGCGTGTCCCGTCGGGCGAGTAGCGTGGGGACCCAGCCTCGGCCACGCCGGCGGTCAGGCGCTCGGCGCGGCCTCCCCCGGTCGGGACGATCCACAGGTCGTCCTCGCACACGAAGACCACATTGTCGCCATGGATAGTGGGGTTGCGGTAGTAACCCTGGTCGGGCATCGGTAGGCGCCTCCTTCGGTTTGCATTTGGCGCGCGCGTAGCGCACCATCGTCATGTTAAACGTAGCATAGGTCTTTTCTAACGTCACCTGGCCGAAGAATTTTTGTTGCGGTCTGGCCGGACTATCCACACACTATGACCGGTTATCCCCATCTTTCATGGTGAGCGCGGCGGTTATCCCCATTATCCCCAGTTGCGGCCCCATTTATCCACAGCCGTCGCCCTATGCGGCGGTATTACCCACAGTTTGGGCGTCGTTTATCCACGTTATCCACAGCTACGCGCCTGTTTATCCACAGCTTGAGCGCCTCCTATCCACCTCCGCTACCCGCACCGGCGACCGAGCACTCCCTGATCTGTGAATTGTTGTCGATACTGTGGGCCGACTGGGAGCGCGAGCGGCCCGCCCGCTTCCGTCGCGACCACGCGAAGTGGTGCGCCAAACGGCGCGGATGCCGCCACGCTCGTTGCCTTCCTCCTCCTGGCCGCCGCGCAGGCCCTTCAAGGCGTCCTGATCGTCATCTACGACGTCAACTGGATCAGCCTGTTGCAGACCGTCGTGCCGGGCCACATGCAGGGCCGGGTGAACGCGACCCTTGGCGTCCTGATCTGGAGTTTGCAACCCGTCGGGGCCGTGCTGGCCGGCGTCCTGGCAACGCTGATCGGCCTGCGGCTCACCTTACTCATGACAGCCGTGGGCTGGAGTCTGGTCGTCCTATGGCCCCTCTGCTCTCCCCTGCGCACGCTGCGCACACTCCCCCCGTCGCCTGAGCCAGCGTCAGCATTCCCCGAGTAGAATAGAGCAAGCGCCACGACAGCTATCCGATGCACTGATGCGGTGACTGTACACAAGCAACAACGGCCTATCGTTGCGAAAGGGTACGACACGATGGTCACGCACACCAAACCCGCTATCGACTTCTCTACGTTTCCCGAGAGCGATGGAGAGCCCATGGCCGAGACGTATGCTAACGCACTCCAGATGGTGGACCTCCAGTATTCCTTGCAGAACCTTTTTGCCCTCCAAGGGCGCACGCGGGTAGCCGTCGGCGGCAATCAGTTCGTCTACTACAATCAGCATAGCGGCCTGGACCACTGCTCACCCGATGTCTACGTGGTGTTTGACGTGACGCCGCCACCGCTGCCCAAGTGGCAGACCTGGGTGGAGGGCAAGTTCCCCGATATCGTGTTCGAGATCACGTCGCCGAGCACGCAAGATGTCGATGTCAGCGCGGAGCCACGCGGTAAGCTCCGCCTGTATGCCGAACAAGGGGCGCGCGAGTACTATATCTACGATCCACAACAGGAGATGATCCCCGTGTTCCGTGGGTACGAACTGCGCGAGGGACGCATGGAGTCGCTGCCTCTCTTGCCGAGCGGGGGGATCATGAGTCCCTTGCTGCGAACGGAACTGCGGCCCATGGACATGGGGGCGACGGAGCGACGGCCGGCGGGGACGTGGCTGCGAGTCATCGACCCCACGAACGGGCAGCCCATCCGTATCGCCGACGAGGAGCATCGCGACCTTCTGGCAACTCGCGAGGAACTGACCGGAACCCGCGAGGAACTGACCGCGGAGGCGCAAGCGCGTCGCGCGGCCGAAGAACGAGCCGCGCGCGCGGAGGCGGCGCTACAGGCGCTGTTGGCCGAGCAAGCGGGTCGTCAGGCCAGGGACATGCCGGCGGAGGACGCCGAGTAACTCGCCACACACGACGCGATGACATGTTCGCTCTGTGTCTTACCCGGTGAAGCGGGCTGCGATCGTGTGAGCACGGCCAAGGGAGGCACGAATACAATAAGTCCATTTGCCGCTTGATGCCCCAGGAGAGGTGCGAGGTATGGCTGACCTGTACCGGCTCATGGAGCGCCCACCCGACATCGAGGAGTACCGCTCCCTCTGTAGCGCCGTCGGCTGGGAGGAAGTCGTCAACTTCGCCGCCGCCGGCGCCTCCCTGGCCAACTCGCTGTATCACGTCGTGGCGCTGCACGACGAGGCCGTGATTGGTATGGCGCGCGTCGTTGGCGACGGCGCCATGTACTTCTACATCCAGGGTGTGGCGGTCATCCCCCCGCATCAAGGGCGCGGGGTCGGCGCGCTGCTGATGGGACGCGTCATGGGCTATCTCAAGGGGCACGCGCCGGAGAAAGCGTTCGTGAGCCTCTTTGCCGTCGAGGGGACCCTCCCGTTCTACGCGCGCTATGGCTTTGTCGTCTATCCCGGCTTGACGGGCATGTTCCGCGTCACGCCCGTTTAAGGGCTCTCGTCACGCGGCGACCGCTTCGTATGGAATGGACGATTGTGACAAGGGTCACGACACATATAGCCCGCGACATCACATCCTGAAACGACATCGTGGCGGAGTTATCAACCAATGTCGTTCACTTGCATGCCGACCATGTAGTAAATCTGGAATCCTCCTGCTAAAGCGCCACTTAAGGTGGCATTCTGCCAGGGCTTCCAACTCTTACCTCCGTCGGTGGTGCGTAGGACCCTGTTAGTGGTGCCGATATACGCTGTCATCCGGTCCATCGGGTCCGCTACTACCTGCGTGGCGGCCTCACCGGGCTTCAAACCGCCCTTACTTCTGCTCCACGTTGTGCCATCATCCTCCGTGACATAGAGGCCAAAATCGTAGTGCGGCGTATCAGCGGCGAGGCCAACGTACACCCGGTTCGGCGAGCGCGGGCTAACTGCAAGGACGGGGGGGAACGAGAGGTACAGGTTGACGCCAGGAGCGGGCAACCCCCGGGTCAGCCGTGACCAATGCGCCCCACCATCGCGTGAGCGGTAGACTATGTTGCTCGACACCACGAAGATTATACCCGTCGTCGGCACGATGGTAATGCCATTGATTGAGGTGAGGGCGGGTAGGCCTGTTCTCGTACGGACTCGCACCCATGTCCGGCCGCCATTGTTGCTGTGGTAGAGACCACCGACGCCGTCCTCACCCGAACGGCCGGCCCAGATGCTCAGGGGATGACGGCTATCGATGGTTATGACAGAGATATCGCCTCCAAGAACAGTGAGCACATCCTGGCCGGCAGAGAGTTTATGCCACTGTACGCCGCCATCAGTTGTCTCAAACAGCCCGTCGAGCGCCCCTGCATAAGCGACATTGGCGTCTGTTGGGCTGACCGCGAACGCGTCTATTGAGTCGTAATCAGCGGGCAGCGATCCCCTAGTGCGCCGCCAGTGGTGACCGCCATCGTTGCTGCGCCAAACTGCTCCGTTGTAGGCTCCCGCGTACAGTGTGTGCCCATCGGCTGCAGCAGCCAATGACCAGATCGGATTGACGTCGCCAGCGTCCTGTGGACGCACTGGGGCTCGCCATATGCGTTGCCAGGAGGGTCTGCCATCCGCGCGCAGGAGTACACCATCGAGCGTCGTCGCGAAAAGGGCAAAATGGCGATTGGGCTCGCCTCTATGGCCGATCTCGCTCAGATGTTGGGTGTAAGGAGGTAACACTGCTATCCCTACCAAGACGAAAGACAGGATGCTGAGCCATCGCTCCGTTCTTCGGCTCGTCGCGTACCCTATACCCATCGTGAAGTCCTAGTATAGTGCTGTTGTTGCTAGACGTCAGGCGCAACCATTCCCTCTGCATTGTACAACGATGACGTTCTGATTATAGTTCCGCAACCTCCGCTACTTGCACCGACGACCGAGCACTCCCGGGTCTGTGAATTGTTGTTGGCGCGCGGAAGGTCTGGGACGACGGGGGAGTGCAGGCACTCGTTGCGCTGCTTGCCCGCTGGGTCCGGGCGGGTGGCCCGCCCACTTCCGTCGCGACCGCGCGCATTGGCGCCCAAACGTCGTGGACGCCGCCGCGTTCCGGTAGGACACGACACGAGACGGGTGAGCCGCCCGCGCTTAGCAAGATGTCGTACAAGTCACAGGCCCTGTCCACACATCCGCACATCCCTGGTTGTTGTCCCTGGGCGCCCGTGCCTGCTATACTGAGCGCGTAGTAAACGGATAAAGGAGGCTTTGACCAGTGGTAGATTAGGCCGGGCGGTTGTGGGTTAGATTAGCGCGTGTTACCGCATTGGTTGCCATGCCGTGCTGCTGTCATTACCTTCTCCCCCGGTTGGTCACTTTCCAAACACCATCCCGCGGACCGCCTTTCACCACGAGCGCACATCGCCCGTGGTTTTTTGTGCCCGCTCCGCCCCAGCGCATCTTCGACAGCAGCACGAGACCTACTGCCCATGGGCCATGGCCATGGGCCTCAGAACGGACTCACGGAAAGGCTGCCGCGCATGATGCGTCTATCCCGCGCCGGTCTCTGGCGTCATCCCGACTTCCTCAAGTTTTGGATCGGCGAGACAATCTCGCTGATCGGCTCTCAAGTCACGCTCATCGCCTTGCCCTTGACGGCGCTCTACACGCTGCACGCCTCCGTGGTCCAGGTTGGCCTGCTCAACGGGGTCGCCGCCGTGCCATCCCTGCTCTTCGGGCTGTTCGCCGGAGCGTGGGTGGACCGTCGCCGACGCTTACCCGTATTGATCGGCGCGAGCCTCGGCCGGGCGGTCTTGCTCGGCGCCATCCCTGTCGCGGCCCTCCTCCATCTGCTGAGCCTCTACGACCTCTATGCCGTGGCCTTCCTGACGGGCTTCCTCTCCATGGTCTCTGGCGCCGCCTACCAACCTTACCTGCCGACTCTGGCGCCGCCGGACCAACTCGTCGAGGGCAACAGCAAGATGGAGGTTAGCCGCGCGATCGCACGGGTGAGCGGGCCGAGTCTGGGCGGGGTGGCCGTTGGCCTCGTCGGCGCGCCGATGGCTATTGCGCTCGACGCCCTCTCGTACCTTGCCTCCGCTCTCTCCCTGCACGCGATCCGCACCCCGGAGCGCACGCTGGCCCCCCCACCCCAGCCGCAAAGCATGTGGCGCGACATCGGGGAAGGAGTGCGCCTCGTCCTGGGCAATCCCCTGCTCCGCGCCATTGCGGGACAGACCGGGACGGGCATCTTTATCAGCACGATCTCAACAACTGTCTACCTGCTCTATGTAACACGAGAGCTTGGGTTCACTCCGGTTGTCCTGGGCATCCTGCTCGCAATCGGCGGCGTTGGCGCTCTGGTCGGCTCGCTTGTCGCCGCGCCGATCACGCGGCGCCTCGGGGTAGGGCCCACGATCGTCTGGACCCAACTCCTGACCGGCGTCTCCGCGCTCCTCGTCCCCCTGGCCGGCCGCGGAACAGGCACGGCCGCGCTCGTTGCCTTCCTCCTCCTGGCCGCCGCGCAGGCCCTTCAGGGCGTCCTGATCGTCATCTATGACGTCAACTGGATCAGCCTGTTGCAGACCGTCGTACCGGGCCATACACAAGGCCGGGTGAACGCGACCCTGGGCGTTTTGATCTGGAGCTTGCAACCCGTCGGAGCCGTGCTGGCCGGCGTCCTGGCAACGCTGATCGGCCTGCGGCTCACCTTACTCCTGGCGGCCGTGGGATGGAGTCTGGTCGTCCTATGGCCCTTCTGCTCTCCCCTGCGCACACTGCGCACTCTCACTCCGTCGCCTGAACCAGCGCCATCGCTCCCCGAGTAGGGCGACAGCTATCTGATGGGCTGATGCGGTAGACTGTACACAAGCAACAACGGCCTATCGTTGCGAAGGGGTACGACACGATGGTCACGCACACAAGACCCACTATCGACTTCTCTACGTTTCCCGAGAGCGATGGAGAGCCCATGGCCGAGACTCTGGCCAACAAGATCCAGATGGTTGATCTGGAGTTCGCCTTGCAGAACCTTTTTGCCCTCCAAGGGCGCACGCGGGTAGCCGTCGGCGGCAATCAGTTCGTCTACTACAATCAGCATAGCGGCCTGGACCACTGCTCACCCGATGTCTACGTGGTGTTTGACGTGACGCCGCCACCGCTGCCCAAGTGGCAGACCTGGGTGGAGGGCAAGTTCCCCGATATCGTGTTCGAGATCACGTCGCCGAGCACGCAAGATGTCGATGTCAGCGCGGAGCCACGCGGTAAGCTCCGCCTGTATGCCGAACAAGGGGCGCGCGAGTACTATATCTACGATCCACAACAGGAGATGATCCCCGTGTTCCGTGGGTACGAACTGCGCGAGGGACGCATGGAGTCGCTGCCTCTCTTGCCGAGCGGGGGGATCATGAGTCCCTTGCTGCGAACGGAACTGCGGCCCATGGACATGGGGGCGACGGAGCGACGGCCGGCGGGGACGTGGCTGCGAGTCATCGACCCCACGAACGGGCAGCCCATCCGTATCGCCGACGAGGAGCATCGCGACCTTCTGGCAACTCGCGAGGAACTGACCGAAACCCGCGAGGAACTGACCGGAACCCGCGAGGAGCTAACGACGGCCCAGGACCAGTTGGTCGCGGAGGCGCAAGCGCGCCGTGCGACCGAAGATCGGGCGGCGCGAGCCGAGGCAGCCCTACAAGCGCTGCTAGCCGAGCAAGCGGGTCGTCAGGCCGGGGACATGCCGACTGGGGACACCAAGTAGCTCGTCACACACGACGCCAGGACATGTTAGGTCTCCCGCGGAGTTGGTGAATGCGGTTGAAGCTATACGAGGGTCAGATTCACCGGGTCAAGCTCGTGCGCCGGAGCATGTATGGCCGCGGCAAGTTCGACTTGCTCACGCGTCCTCTATACCACGTGACGGCGCCGTAGCCGTAGACTGAGGACGGAACCCGACGGGCGGACGCGCATCGTGCGGGGGAGGGGCGAATGATAGATGGGTCGCGCGGGGCCGCTGTCGCCGTGCGTGCGGTGAGGCCGGAGGATGACCCGCCGCGGTTGGCCGCCCTGCTCGCGGCGGTCGAGGCCGTCGACGGCGGGGGCGAGGATACGAGCGAGCATGCCGTGCGCGAGACGATGGCCTGGCCTGGTCATGATCCGCGGCGGGATCGCTGGGTCGTCGAAGAGCCGGGGCGACCCGATCACCTCATCGCGCATAGTTTCGCCTGGAAGGGGACCCAGGACGCGCATGCGGACATCGCCGTGGCTGTCCACCCGGCATGGCGTCGCCGCGGTCTGGGCCGTGCGCTCCTGGCAAGCGCGCTCGAGCGCGCCCGCGGCTTGGGCGCGACAGCGGCGCGCGCCTACGCCGATGAGAGCCACCCGGCGGTTGCTCCGTTCCTGCGTCGGCATGGCTTCACGCCGGTCGCGGCCTACATAGAGATGCGCTTCCCGGACGGGCATAGGCTCCCGCGGCCGGCGTTCCCCGACCGCTACCGGGTGCGCACCTACGACAACGTGCGCGATCTGACCCTGCTCGCGCGGGCGATGACTGACGCCTACAGCGGTCTGTGGGGGCACCATTCGGTGAGCGCGGAGGACCTAGCCCACTGGCTGCCCGCCTGGCGTCCCGATGGTGTCTTCCTCCTCTTCGACGAGCACGCTGATGTCATCGGCCTTTGCCGGGCTGAGGTGCGCGAGTTGTCGCCAGCCGAGGGGACAGGCAGGCCAGTTGGCTATGTCGATGCCCCCGGCATCGTCCCTGCGCGGCGCGAGTCGGACGCAACTCAGAGTCCGAAGGAGCGCGTTACCAGTTCCGTCAAGTCGTCCTCGCTCATGGATGTGTCGACGTCGATTGCGGGCAGTCCGAGTCGCTTGGTCTCCTCGCGCAGCCGGTCGGTGAACATGCGGTCCCGCTCGAGCAGATTGCGATAGGCCCGCGCTGGGTTTGAGGTCTTATCAGGGATATCCCATGTGGTTCCTCGGCTCTCGAACGCCGCCAGACGGAACTCAGGCGTGGGCAGCAGCCACACGACGTGGCGGGGATCCGCCACTAGTGGCTTGACCAACGCCGGCAGCAACCGGAAGCCTTCGGCAATCACGCCGGTGTCCGACGCAAGCGTGAGGAGGTCCTCCATGATCAAATTGAACCCCTCGCCCCGGAACCAGTGAAATGTATCGAGCATGGTGTCCGGACCGCGGTTTGCCCAGCGCTCGTCCATATCCATAGACTTGAACTGTGCGAGATACGGCGCGTCCTCGTCCGCAGCGCGGCGGGCGTGGTCCGACATCACGTCGTCAGTCGCGTAGACGTTCAACCCGTGGTCGGCCGCGATGCGCCGAGCAATGGTCGACTTACCCCCGCCGCTGCCACCACCGAGCCAGTAGACGTGCTGCAATCGCTCCCGCAGTGCCAACATCTCGCTGGGCATAGTGCTCTGGTTCATTAGCATCCTCACGTCACAAATATATCGGCCGACGACGCCACGCGCCGCAGTGCTGACTGATAGAGACTAATGTAACGGCCAGCAACGCTGCTCCAGTCGTAGACGGCCATCTAACCATGGTCGGGTGTCGGCACATCTCCGCCGAGCGCGGCGTCGAACTGGCGTCGCAGTCCTTCGGCGCCGTGCGGGGCGATGACCGGTACAGCGGGAAAGCGACGAGCGATCTCGGGCGCCTGGTCAGTGACGATCAGCGGGCAGCCGCACGCTATAGCTTCGAGGGCTACCATGCAGAATGTCTCCGTGCCACAAAGGGTGATATTGGTGGCGAAGTCGGATTGCACCCGTGACGACACCCACGATCCACCCACTGTCACGCGCGGGCATGATCCCGACAATGACTTCGCCACCAATATCAGAAATTCTGTCGACTAACCCCGAGATCTCGACGAATCTGGAAGACGGCCACCGTTAACCAAGGGAAGGGGCAGCGCCGACGGCGCTGCCCCTTCCCTTGATGTTCCGCGTTGTTCCGCGAGCTACCCTGTCCCTTCCGGCAACTGGCAACTGGCAACTCTCTCAGGACAGGGGCGACGCCGAGTGCGGGGGCAGCGGCACGCCCATCTGGTTGCTCATGTCGGCCAGCGTCTGCATCACCTTGGGGTGGATCGGGATGCCGGAGGTGAGGTAGCGATCGTAGGCCGCGTCCTCGGGCTCTCCGGCCACCAGCACGCGGTCGGCGCCGGGAGAGGGCGGCGTCTCCTTGAGCTCGCGCACGAACACGTCCATGCGCGACTTGAACTCGTTCGTGTCCATGAACAGGTCGGGCCGGAAGGCCATGAAGTAGTGGCCGATGTCGCGCGCGCCGCCGCCCTGGCCGACGTGCGGGCCGTAGCTCGCGCCGGAGAGGATACCGGCGAAGATGTCCACGAAGATGGCCAGGTCGTAGCCCTTGTGGCCGCCCAGTTCGCGCGTCCCGCCCAGCGGCATCGGCGCGCCTCCGGCGAGGGCGACGTTGGGGTCGGTGGTGGGCAGGCCGTCCTGGTCCACGGCCCACCCGAACGGCATTTCGACGCCCTTGCGCGCCGCGACCTCGAGCTTGCCCTTGGGCACCACGCTGGTGGCCATGTCCAGCACCCAGGGCCGCTCCGTGCCGCAGGGCACGGCGACGGCGATGGGATTGGTGCCGGTCATGATCTTGCGACCGAACAGCGGCATCACCAGGGGCTGGGTGTTGGTGAAAACCATGCCGATCATGTCGTGCTTCAGCGCCATCATGGCGTAGTAGCCGGCGATGCCGAAGTGGTTGGAGTGCCGCACCGTGGCCATGGCCATGCCGGACTGCCCGGCCTTCTCGATGACCGTGCTCATGGCGCGGTAGCTCACGACCTGCCCGAGGCCGTTGCCGCCGTCCAGGGCCACGCTGACCGGCGTCTCGCGCAGCACCGTGACGGTGGCCCTGGGGTCGATAAGGCCCTTTTGCAGGCGCTCCACGTAGTAGCTGTACAGGCGGGCCACGCCGTGCGAATCGACGCCGCGCAGATCGCCCTCGACCAGCACGTCGGCGGTGATATAGGCGTCGTCCCTGGGTACATCCAGCTTCACCAGCACATCCTGCACGAACGCGCGCAGGTCATCCGCCTTGATGTAGCTGGGCGCGTCCGACGCCTTCGGGTCCGTTGCGACTGCCTCTGACACTCGAGATACCCCTTTCACTCGACCTACCGGCCCTGTTGCAGCCTGGCGCCGGTTGCCGTGGTCGTTGACTATGGTGTGTGAGCAAGACCAAGGCAAGAGAGGGCGGACGGTCTTAACGACGCGCCCGCCCTCCCCATGCTCATTCTAGTGTGAGCGTACCACAAATACCCTCACCTCCCAACCTCCTCTCCCACGGTAGGGTGTACCCCAAAATTGTGAGACGCGGCCTGCGACGGCGGTCGCAGGGCACACCACGGACACTGCGGTGTCAGACCGGGGCCAGGAGCGGCGTGGCGGC
>JAABUX010003765.1_pt1 | contig 19809 bp, 26 predicted proteins | sample 5561851 | NCBI WGS metagenome assembly JAABUX01 (sample SAMN10711883, study PRJNA513361) | rock metagenome | isolation source: Antarctica rocks | place: Antarctica: Victoria Land, Richard Nunatak red sandstone | collected 2016-01-03 | reverse complement strand
GAAGCACAACATGCCCCGGGCCACAGCTACCTTACCTTACCTTACATACCAGACATATACATACATGAACAATCCAACCCTCCAAGCCCACCTCCCCTACCCTCCCGTTCCATCTCAACTCAAAATACAGCCTCGCTATTCTATCATACACCACCACCATCACTGTAGAATCCACCCATCCCATCTCAACCCTATCCCCCCAATCCCATCCCCCATCCCCCATCCCATCCCATCCAATCCCATCCCCACCCATCCCATCCCATCCATCCCATCCCACCTCATCCCATCCCATCCCATCCCATCCCATCGCCAGTCATCACACCCACCCCCAAACAAATATCCAACTCTCGAAACACTAGAGCTAGTTACCGTAGACGGCAAAACACGTCCGTATGAACTTACTTACCTTACTGGTAGCATAGAAAATGTTGTATGCAAAAGGAACGAAGCGAAGTGGGTATCCTATCATATGGAAGTAAGGTAGGATATGCGGCCAATCAGCTTAGCAAATAGCGAGAGATACGAGAGATGTTCGATTGGTTATGGATGGTGTGTGGGATGGATGGAGGAGTTGTACATGCTTGAGAGGGGTGGGGATGCTCTACGATGTTGGCTGTGCTGAGACGCCATGTATGTTGTACGGCTTCGGGAGAGGTGTGGTGCCTTCCATTTGTGAGACGGGGATGCTTTTCTACTTTATGGTATGTGGATGTGATTGACGCTGATTTCTACGCATTTCTTCATACGACCGTGCTAGATCGCGATTGATCAACGCATTTGTTGATTGGATTTAATGCATCATCAAAGCGGACATGAAGTGTGGAAAATGTTTCATGGCAATCATTTGTATTCATAGCTATGTACAATCATGCCCGTGCATACTGCATCCCAGTCGTAGTTCTAGTGACAGAGCAACAACCCATGGGTGATGCAATGTGCAATGGTATCTCAATTTTATCTCTAGTAAACTGACGCGTAAACTGACGCCGTTGAAGAGGCCTCAGTTCAGGTGGGGGTCAAGAGCCTTTGCGGTCCCTGTGATGTGGGGCCCAGGGTGAACAATGTCTTCTGGATGACCGTCACCGCGATGATGCTTCCCAATGCCCTCACCAGCCAAGCCAGAGCCACCGCCCATGCCCGAGCCAGTGGTGTTTGATCCATATCCTCCAGATCCAACACCTGTGGCACCCATGTTGCGGGATCCATCGAGATCTGAATCAATGCGAGGATCCATCTTGTTGCCGAGGTTCGAAGAGTGAGGACCAGTAGTGCCAGACGAGCCACCAGTCATGCCGGTCCCTGAGCCCATTGTGCTTGAACCGTACCCTCCAGATCCAGTACCAGTGGCACCCATGTTGCGAGACCCATCGAGATCTGAATCAACGCGAGGATCCATCTTGTTTCCAAGATTTGAAGAGTGAGGGCCAGTTGTGCCAGACGAGCCACCTGTCAAGCCGGAACCTGAGCCAGTGCCAGTCAAGCCAGAGTTGTGGCCTGAATGTCCAGATCCGAGCCCAGAGCCAGTCATGCCGGAACCTGAGCCAGTGCCGGTCAAGCCAGAGTTGTGGCCTGAATGTCCAGAACCAAGACCAGAGCCAGTCAAGCCAGAATCTGAGCCAGTGCCGGTCAAGCCAGAGTTGTGGCCTGATTGTCCGGAGCCGAGACCAGAGCCAGTCACGCCGGAACCTGAGCCAGTGCCAGTCAAGCCAGAGTGGTGACCTGAGTGTCCAGAACCAAGGCCAGAGCCAGTCGTACCCGCACCAGTCAACCCGGTGCCGGTGGAACCGCCGGCGCTCGTGCCCGTGAGGCCAGTATCACGACCATTTCCGAAGCCAGCAGTGTCGCTGGATAAGCCGGAGTCGGTGCCTGTCATGCCCGATCCTGTCTTGCTGCCTGTGACAGGATCAGTGTAGCCCGAGGTGCCAGCGTCCCGCTCGCCGTGAATGCCAGGCTTGGTAGAGTGCAGGATGCCGGTATTGGTGTTGGACGTAGACGAACCGTGACCCAGGGAGCTGTCGTGGACGCCAGATTGGGTTCCATGCTCGCTCTCAAGACCAGTGGCGTTAGGATCTGGAATTATACGTCAACGGCGTCAAATACTGAGGAAACGGAGCTTCTCATACCTTTGTGACCTCCAATGGCGTCCTTGACTTTGTTGATGAGTCCAGACATGACGGGTTTGTGGAATGAGAGAGTGTGTATTTGTGAGGTGAAGTGTGAGATGGTTGGGAGATGGTTATTGTTTGAAAGTGAGGTAGATGTAGACGGTTGAAGTGTTTGATGTGGTGAATCGGTGAAGAGAAGAAGGAGGGCGGGGTTCATATAGTGAGGACGTCTTGTGGGAGTACAGCTAGCTGCGGGAGTGACATCGTAAACTTGGCAGAAGCGAGGTGAAGCCAAAGTAGCCTCAATGGCGTCCTCATAGCGTCACCCCATGCACGATTCAGGGCAAGAGTCACCTTGATAGGCAAGAAGTGGGGTAAACTTCATGCAAGAATGATGTCATTCCTGCACCGCCACATTTGCACAGCCACATATATGAAGGATCGCCTGAGGCGTTGTCGATCTTTTGCGGGAATGCTTCAGGTAGCTATTGATCGTAAAGTCAAGGCTAAGATACCTGCAGCTTGGAACTTGAAGTTTACAAGCATGATCGATAGACGCCACCATTCCCAAAGTGGTGCCTTTGACAATCTGCCGGCTGTAAAGTTAACTTGGTCAGCCTTCCCCTTCCTGTCCAGTGCCGATCAAGATGATCCCTCAAGCAGCACCGGTGTGCCGGAGATTACCACCTTCTGCGCCAGGTGCAGCATCGTAAACGTCCGTGGATGCCCCAATTGGCTTCTGTAATTCATCCTGTTCTGGTGAGAAGCCTGCGTCCTTACGACCTCCTTTCATGGCAGTAATCATCTTGTGCCTTCCTTGGCCCGCCGCTGTGGAATCAGGGTAGATCTTGGGTCCATCAGGATCGTAGTATTCTTGATCGGTCGTCTCTTGGACATGTCCTTTCCGAGCGAGACCATCCTTTGTCAATGTGTCATTTGAGGACTGGCTTGGCTGGATACTGACAACTGGTGGGGGCCGAATTGGAAGCTTTTCCGGATCAAAGTTTTCCTTCTCATGCTCGTCAAAGTCTTGTCCAGGGTTCGCAGTCTCATACTCGAGCATCTTCATGATTTTGTAGAGGGATGACGCCAGCAGTGAACCCAAAATAGGACCAACCCAGTAGATCCAATGATAATGCTCAAAAGAGTGAAGGATGACGCAAGGACCAAAGGAGCGTGCAGGATTGAGAGAGCCACCAGTATAGAAGACGCCTGGAGCGAATTCAGAAGGGTCTCACTCGCCAATCGTGTGAAGGACTTACCTGACAGCTCTGCGATAAACAACGATAGTCCAATGCCAACGGGTGCGATAAAGGTTGCCTTGTGCTTCTCCGCCGCTAACATAAATATGGTGAAGACCAGCTGAGCAGTAAGGAACATCTCGATGAAGAGCCCTTGCGTGATTGAAGCCCCTGGCCGTAATGTTGTCTTCACGCTCAATGGTCCGGGGAATAATACGGCCACGATTCCCGCAGCGGCGATCCCACCGAGAAGTTGAGCGACGAGGACCAAGCTACCTCTCACGTAAGGTACCGCTCCCACCAGACAAAGGCCCAATGTTACTGCAGGGTTGAAAAGGCCACCACTGATGCGGAAGAATACCCATGCATTGACCGCCAGGGAGAATCCAAAGCACAAGCTAATGTACAGGAGCTGGGCAGGGTTGGCTGCCTGCGAGATATCGCTGCTCGTCGGTGGTTTGGTCTGCGTGTTGGCGACTTGGGTTCCGGAGAAAGCGAAGAAGAGGAAAAGAAAGGTGCCGACGAATTCCCCAGACATGGCCACAAAGTGGGATCGGAAGTGGTGGGGTAGATATCTGAGGATGGGGAGACGATTGACGATGGTAGAATCAGTCCCATGTCGATGTCGTCTTGCCATCCCAGGTAGGATGAGACCACCATCAGTTGGCTCATCAATGTTCATCATGGCTGATGCGATCCGAGTGTGACTTATGTTTTAGGGGAGGAGGTCTTTTCAAGATGAAGTAAGGAATTCTACGAGCGGGGTTTGTGATACAGAAGACTGAGAGAAATGATGTTGCAGAAGGAAATTGTTTGGAGAGGGAATTAGGAGAAGGTGGGATTGCCAAAGTCCCTCCGTTCAAGTCGATCGAGCCTGCCTGAGACCTCCATGATAAGTCGGACTCTGACATCTAGAGACATCTTAATTAGTACCACACGCTGCCAAAAGCTAACTATGACAGTTGTAACAAATTGAGGAGATGCTCTGTTTCATATATTCATGAGCATGAGGGCAGAGATGCTAGATAGTTCGACGAATCATATGTTTTAGACGCTTATGTACATTATCAACAATTGATCGGTGATGCACTCGATGCTGAGGTTCGTAAGGCTGACTGCTGAATCCGCTTGCAGGCCAAGCCAAGATTTGGCGGAAAGTCGGCCGAGAGGCGCTTCCGAAAGGAGCAAAGCGCACCCAACTCCCACCTGCATGACCACTACTCCCACAGCCAGCGACATACACCACTCGTCACTTGCTTGCCACTCGTAACTCCCTACTGCACAAGACTCACTCGTTGCTACATGTCTTTACACAGAGGCGATCCGCAATCTGCTGTTATAGCAGCACCGTGAACGTTTATCAGATTTCTCTACAAGCACAAGCACGAGCACAACCACCTCGACTTCGACATGCATCCCCACCACTTCGTCCTCGTGTGTCTTGGCGTTGTCGGTCTCCCGACTCTCTTGACCTTCTTCTCTCTCCTATATTCCCATCCTAGAGGCGATGTTGCCACCGAATCCGCACCAGATTCGCCAAAGAGCGGCGTCCGAGCGCTCTTCTCTTTCCACACGCCCGCTACGCTTTTCCCTCCTTCAGCAATAATCAGTCTCACAGACGACAATTCTACCTTCTTCCTGGCGCGTCCCGCTGACTTTGGGCCGTCTCTTGTGGCAAACGGTCTTAGTGGGCAGCTGTGGATCGGGAGCGGCTTCGGTGACGATGGCTTAGGCAGAGGAGGAGCCGGCACTGGCGCGGAAGGCGAACTTGGCTGCAGCGATGTACCGGGGTGGGAGGAAGGCAGCCAACTGTCTCGCATAGACAACACTGCTGATCAAAGCACGACCGGTCTTGATGCTAGCAAAGCTGAGACCTACTCCGGCCAAAAAACCATCCCTATCGTTACGGCATCAGATGGGCAAGGAGGACCTTCTGAAGGCGACGGTACCGACGACCATTTACACCATCCGCTAGCTTCATCGCCTGTTTCCAAGCCTGCGGATCCTGGATTATCGGCCCAGCACCCTCCCCCAGAGAACGGTCAACCATCCACACATGCAGATATTCAATCGCTGCAAGAAGGCGCCGAAATAGCTGGCAAAGTCGTGCTATTGAGCCGAGGGGGCTGTGGCTTTCTCGAAAAGGTGAAATGGGCTCAGCGACGAGGCGCAACCGCTCTCATAGTCGGCGACCTTACCCGTGGTGGACCGCTTATCACGATGTACGCCCGAGGGGATACATCGAATGTCTCGATTCCGTCCTTGTTCACGTCGCATACGACTGCCCACCTCCTCTCATCGCTGATACCCTCCGAAAGCTTTATGGATGAAGATGACGCAACGGTGGGAATAGGACAGGGCATTTCTGGTCATGAGGGTCCCAATATGATGGGCAACAACGACGGACCTACCTTTACTCGCGAGTCGGCTTCGAAGTCGACGTCTGCAGCATCACATCCTGCCAGAAGACGATCTTTCAAGGCGAAGGGGACAAAGCAAATAGCAATGCCGGAGAAGAAGCCAAGCTGGCTCAGAACTGTCTTTGGTATGGGCAGCAAATCTCACAGATCTAGGAAGGCCGAGGATACCAGGCGTCCGCCCAGCAGTGGCCGGCATGATTGGTTCAGCGAAAAGTGGGCGGACGAGTGGCCAAAGGGTCGGATAGGGAGCTCTTCTCCGAAAGCAAACCCTGATGAGAAGGGCAAGGCTAAGATCGAACCTCCAGCTAAAGAAAATCGGAAGGCGGGATCACATATCAGCTCCAGTGACGACTTTGTCATTGGCGTCCAAGATTGGCGAGACCCTGACATGGCAGCCAAGCCTTCATCCAGTACACACAGCATACCTATGACGGAATCTACTGCACGGATTCCCCTAGCCACAAAGGCACTTTACTCCAAGGGTGGCGAGTCAGCGGAATCGAAGCTCGAGACTGCCCTCCGAGGTGGCAGCATTACACCGGGAAGTGGGCAGTATCAGAGGCCGGGTATGGAGGGCGAGTCCCAGGATCAAGCGCCAAAGGCACTTGAATCCCCAGATCAGAAGCAATCAGCCACGAAGTCGAAGAGCGCTCAAGCAGCACCGCGACCCAAAGCTGACCTTCTCGAAAGTGAACTCGATGAAGATCATGAAGGCTTGTGGGTCACACTTACACCAACAACGATGTCTACAAGCCCATTCTTCGACACTCTGTTGGTCCTTGTGGTTAGCCCACTAGTTACACTGACTGTTGTCTACGCCCTTCTACTCCTTCGCTCACGTATCCGCCGCAGACGATGGAGAGCGCCGAAGTCTGTAGTCGACCGCCTTCCTATCCGGACCTACCACACAATGTCGTGTGCTTCAACTACATCGTCTAGCAGGATTGCCAGTCCGCAAAGCACGTCGCCTTCTTCTCCTCTTCTACGCTCAAGCCCACCGTCTGTGACAGCTCGTTCAAGACCACGGTCAGTCACGGCTTCGGGACTTGCAGATGCTGTCTCGGCGTCCTTGGATCGCGCCACCAACGCGTCTGTAACGCAAGGGGAGAAGCGCGCTGCTCCTGCGAGGACGAAGCGAAAATACAATGGGAAGCAGGTCGAATGTGTTGTGTGCCTTGAGGAGTATGTAGATGGTGAGAGTAGAGTGATGAGCCTTCCCTGTGGCCACGAATTTCACGCCGATTGCATGTAAGCTGCGATCATCACGAATGCTTGAATATTTCGACTACTGATAATCTTACAGAACGCCATGGCTGACTACTCGACGACGAACATGCCCTATATGCAAGGGAGATGTTGTTCTATCAATGGCCCAACCATCATCGACGGCCTCAGCTGACTCAAGCACTCACCAAACCCACCGCGACCATGGCGATAGTGCTGACATCCAAGCCCAAGCTGCCGAGACTGCAAACGAGTCGCCTTCCGCCGCGATACCCATCCCACGTGATATTGATTTAGAGCAGGGAGACGATATGGCCGCTACCCTGGTCAATGATCAGCCTCAGGCTTCGTCGTCGAGGAGTGGATGGCGGGGTTTGGCAGCCTCGATGAGTCTGTCAGCCTTCAGTGGAGAAGCGGCATGGAGGCAAGCGCAGGAGGATAGGAACAGGTGAGACTGAAGCCGAAGCCGAATTGTCAATGGGGTCAACCTGCACATAGCCTATTGATCAAGGAGTATTGGGTATGCATCGGGTTTGGCATTGCGCGGAGTCTGTTCATAACGCTATATTCCTGAGACTGCCCGTGTGTTGTGACATGCAAATTACGTGGTCTGTCACGATCGTAGCAACAATCATTCAACTCAAGCGGACCTGCGCCTCTTTGCTCACAACCTCATTCCTTGGCGCAAGTAAATAAATGACGTAAGCACATCCCAGAATCTACCCTGTTTCCGCTCAGACAACGAAGTTCTTCATTGTACCAATTGCTTGCGCATATTCTGTGCGCTTCAATTCTTCAAATGGCGGACAAAGTAAAGCACATTGCGCTTGATGAGGCAGAGCGTATCAAGGCTCAAACAATCCAAGCTGCGCGCTCGGCGGCGTACCTATATCCCCTCAGAGTATGTTCTTCGTCCCAGTGCCCAAGCAACACAAGCCTCGCCCAGCGCTAGAGTGTATAGCTGACAACGGAACATATAGGGCATATACTACTTCATCTCTCATCGTGACTTATGGTAGGCTTCCAAATGTACTTTTCAGGACCTAGAAGCTGTGAGCCTAATTGTTCCTTGATAGGAAACCTCTCCTCAACAAGCTCGTCCCAACCATGACCCTAGGCCTCGGCGTCACAACCTTCATGTTCGTCTTCACCTACCTACCCCAAATGGCGGTTATGGCCTTAACATCAGGTCCCCTAGCCGCCATCAGCGCCGCCCTCCTTGTTCTTTCGGAATCTTCGACCCTTTTCACCATGCTGAGCAAAACGTTCCTCATCGACGACGCTCTGACCGACACCTTCGATGGTGTGCTCGTATCTAAGAATACTACAGACCTGGTCTCCGAAGGCAGGCAGATAAAGGGTGGAAGTGGTGTCATGGGGAAGTTGGGCAATTTGACGAAGACGCCGTTTCAAAAATTTACGCCTACGGCGATCATACGGTACTTCATGTATTTGCCGCTCAACTTTATCCCTGTGGTGGGTACAGTAATGTTCGTGATCTTGCAGGGGAAAAGAGCAGGTCCAGCGAGTCATGCAAGGTATTTTCAGCTGAAGCAGTGGAATGCAAGCCAGAAGGAAAAGCACATCGATCAGTACAAGGCTGCATATACGAGGTATGTTCCATAATCCGGCAAACGACAGCATCGAAACTGTGCTTACAACGTCCAGCTTCGGCGTCGCTGCTGTTCTACTGGAACTGGTCCCTTTGGCGTCAATTCTATTTGCTTTCACGAATACTGTGGGAGCAGCGCTGTGGGCCGCGGATATGGAGAAAGGCAATATCACAGAAGAGGGTACTGCACCAAAGTTGAAGGAGCAAGCGAAGAAGGCTCAGTGAGCACCTATGATTCTTAAGGGATCTAGTGCATCCAAGGCCACGGTCAATGAAGCAGCGACGTTCAAGCATACTGACGATGTCCTTGAAACTTCCACCCTGTTTTGAAACCATGCTTGTTCGATTTCCCTAGTGAGGTTCTCGTTTGGTGATCGAGGTTTCTCTTCTACACGCCTACCCGCTGTTGAATAAGATGCAGCCGACCGTGCAAGGAAGCTAACGTCTGACTGCATGTACACTTGTGCAGTCAGACGAATGTGGTATCTTGTTGAATGTAACACCATAATAGCACCCATGCTGAGCTTCTTCATTAAAGATCCGATCCTCACAACGAACATCCTACTAATGCAACCTGATAGCCCAAGCTTCGAGTAAAACACCCAAGTATAATCTATGGTTACCAACGAACACCCGTCCAGGTGAGTTTCGCGATTGATGAAAGTCGTGCCAGTACTTCTATCATTGCTTTGCTGATGCCTTGATACTGAATTCTCTAGCAAGCAGAATTACTTTTCGTAGTGCATGATCAGCCGGGCCAGCGCCTACTGGACAGGGTCATACAGTTCATTTTATGACAATACGGCCGTACGCTGAGAGCCGAACGGCGGAAATTGGATGTGAGAAACGTGACTGCCGTAGGCGCGGGCCATGATATTCGCCACGCGTGGTAATTAACTAGCGCCTACAATAATCACAACTTCTTCCTCTGTTGATTTCCCATCCATCTCACAACATTGACGGGCAGCCGCAACCACACTCATTTGAACAGTATTGCATCCCACGATCCAGGTCTTCATCACTCATTCACTCTTCACTTCAACACTGTCGTTCCCCCGCTGATTCTACAATTACGTTTTTCCTTACTCTTCACACGTAAGCCACCCTGTATCTTTCTGCGGCCACAATTCCTTGACATCGCTGACAACCCACATTACGCAGGCCAGCATGAAGGTGAAGCCCTTCGTTCATGGCTCAACCATCGTTCTAGTCGCTGCATTGGGGCTCGTCAACGGCCGCATTCAGCTTCACGGTCATCAACACGGCGATGTTCTCGCTAGGATCTTGCACAAGCCAACAGCTAGCTCTGGTAGCAGCATTTTGGTGACGGCAACGGACCGTGAGATACGCTTGCTATGCAAGGTAATGGCCATGCTGACAAGAGCCCCAGAGTCGATTGCAACCCTTCCAGATCCTACGGAGATCGCCCACTGCTTTGGCGCAGATTGCAGTGTACCGAATGTTACGATTCACTCGCAGATTTCCTCGCGCGTCACACCTGTACCTCAAATCCAGGTCAAGGATCTGAACCTTGGAGATGCTCAAATATCAAGCCGTCATCGCCAGCGCTCTCACGTTAGAGCTGCCACTGGTAGCGAGCCTTCAAACACAGACTTTGAGCGGAGATCGTTCCCATCAGGTGAATCGGAGGAGTCAAACAGTGATCATTGGCATATGCTCAGCATTCGGGTGTCTTTGCTAATGTGTGACCCCAGGCGCTGACTCTACGTCGGATTCAACTTTACAGCGAAACGCTTTCAACATGGACACAGCTATGAAGAGCACTTTGGTCCAAGGCGCTGAAGATCACGGCTTCCCAGCCTTCGGCATCCCCAACTTCCATCGTCCTAAGTCTCTCGCTCCTAGACAGGACGATGGCTACCAATCTTTCGTTTTCGGCGGCTTCACCGCCTCAAATCCAACGAGCTCGATCTCTGCCGCAATTGCATCAATGACTGCTTACGGAGGTGGCCTACCAGCTAAACAGCTCACTCCATCTTCCTCGATATCTGCCGCCACGGCATCAGTGACTGCATACGGAGGTGGCTTACCGACAAAACAGCTTATTTCATCTTCCACCTCGGCAGTCTCAAGCTCGAGATCTGTCGCCATGGCATCAATGACTGCTTATGGTGGCTTGCCAACAATACAGCTCACTTCATCTTCCACCGCGGTAGTCTCAAGCTCTGCCACCAAGTCAAGTACATCGACTTCTACAATTTCAAGCTCCACTGCATCCTCAGTCTGCTCAACCGGCAATGGTACAACGTATACGTCTGCTGCTGGTATCAATTACCAAATTGTTTGCAACACAGACTACACGGACAATAACCTTCCCTTTCAGTTAGCGAATAGCTTCGCGGGCTGCCTCGAGAAATGCGATGCGTGGAATTTCGACAACCATGATGTTGATTGTATAGCAGCTATCTACGTACCAAATAGAGGTGCAGATACAGATGATTGTTACCTGAAGTCGAAATTGGTCAATCCCAGCGCAGCTCCGGGCTACTGCGGCGCATTACGAATCGGATATATTTCCATCACCTCGTCTACTATTGCAGCTAGCAATACAGCAGCTGTCTCCAACTTGGCTGCTACAACTTCGACCTCGGTTTTCGCGTCCGCCACACTGACAAGTGCTTCTTCTTCCACTTTACCTCCTGCAGCTTCATCCACTGTTTCCAGCCCAGGCATTACGTACGCCTTTGGAAATGCGGTCATCGTGCCAAAGGTATTCACATCGCACTTACACGGGCCAAGCCAGAATACACCAACTCAGCAGTTCCTCGATATCAAAGCACCTGCTGGTGTCACACTTGCCAGCAGTCTCCTCACACTCGGAGACAATGGGGATCTCACTACCGGCTATGACATCTCTGGCCAAACTGGTGTTCTCGATGTCAATATCTCTACTCAGTCTTATTTGGCGCCCCTGACCAATACACCACATTTGTCTCGAGATGGTGGCAGAGGAGGCATGGTAAACGGAGAGCATCTCTTCATTTTCTGTGATACGGGCTCTTACTCGACGACTACATCATCATCAAACGGCAACTTTCTTGGCTTCGTCTCCAGCTCAGTTGCCACTGATGTCGGCATGAAAGGTCTGACTGGCGATGCGCTCAGTTTACAAGATGGCATTGGACAGTGGAGTGACAACGCTGGTCGGATGCGAGGCTTTGCACCTCTGACAGAAGGCGAGGTGGCATACAATCAGGTCATGCAAGGTCAAGGGCAGCGTTATGCCGTCTGGCCTGAAGCCGATATCATTCCTCTCGATGCCAGATCCGGTATCATGTATGCTCCAGTCGTCTATGACAATGTCAATGAGTTCACCAAAGCCGCCGTCTTTACCTACACTGGCGCAACACTATTGACCATTACTGCGGGCGGCAAAGGAGGCCCCGTGGCTCAGCGTACTGTGGAGAAGATCTTTCAGAAGGATGAAATTGAGTGGGGCTGTTCGGGGGGCATCCGCTCTTGGGGACCCTCTGGCATTGGGGGCGACGATGGGAATGTCTATCTCTTTGGCAATGTTCAGGGTGGCATTCTTCTAGCCCGGGTCTCACCAGACAAAGTGGCTGACCGAAATTCTGTGAGTACCGCGTTACCGTATCAATACTGCAGTTTCTGACGTATTTAATAGATCACATACTGGAATGGCGGCTCGTGGACCAACAGTATGTTGACCAAATCTTCGACGTCTTACTTCATCGAAGGTGCTTTCATGGACGTTGCTGTCTTCTACTCACCTCGACATTTGACCTTCATCATCGTGTATCTCACCTTTTATGCCGACAGCACCTTCTACTACCGCATTCTTGAAGCCGACCACGCCATTATCCCGCCCTTTGCTCCTGGAGGAGATTCCTCCTCAGACTACGTTGAAAAAATTCTCAAGTACAAGTGGTCAGAGCAACAGGTTCTCTACAAAGCACCCCAAGGATTAAGCGGGAAATACATCTACGCTGGCGGACCTCATCTAGGATACTATGGCTCTAATGATATCATTAACGGTGGTACAAAGATGTTGCTCAGCTGGTCTGCTCCTACTGGTCTTGATCCATCCACACTCCTAAGCGAGTACCAGATTTTCACTGCCGAGATTAACTGGGTTTGACATCTGGAATCCTGGTCCCACCCTCTTCCGGTCTGGCATGTCTGAATTTCAAACGTGGCAGCGGCCAATTTTCTGGATATTTCCTATGGATATCCTACTTCGAATCTTGTACCTTTTGAATGTTCGGTCTCTACTTCTACTTTCTTCATGGAGCGAGATCACAGTGAGCTATCAACGAGCTTCGGCGGATCTTGCTTTGTCTATTATGGTGGGTTCATTGTCTTGACTGCTGGCAGTACTACAACATCACTTTATGCCGCATCACGGATTTAGCGATGAATGTTGTATCAAGAGATTCACATTACACATTGATTGTGTATTTTAACAATGTCACTTTGAGTGACAGCATAGATTACAAACCTGTGTCTTTTCATCTTTCCTTTCCTTTCCTTTCCTTGACGTTCTTCACAATCTCTCATTCGGCCAGTGTGAAATCAATATTACATATATATATAATGATTCTCTCATCTACCATCATGCCAGAACATCCTATGAATAACACAGCCACATCCTTCTTCATGAGATGGATGTATTGGTAATTGATTAAATTTGATTCATCTTGAGAGGACTTGCTATTCTGTTCGCTTCGGAAGCGCGTTTCATGAATGTCACTTGATCGTGTCGATTTGGCATCACGGCAGAGTATGGCTTAATAGCGGCCTTCACTGCTGTGCCGTCCATAGTGTTGCTTCACTCTTGATGAGGGGTTTCCGCGCATTTAATGGGTTTTTGAAATCCATGCTTTTATGAAATTTGGCAGAACCCTTCTTGCGGATTCGCGACCAGCAGCGCTTTCTGTTCCTGCTCCTTGAAGGTTATTTCCGTGGACACCTTCACTCTTTTCTAGGCCCTCCGAACGTCACCTCAGCCATTCGGAGTGGTTCGGTATTCATCTGGGAGCACAACGTCTCTGCTGCCCAACAATGGGACGATCATAGGTCCTGGACTGTTCTTGATCATGTCGGTGTCGATGCTATTGGTACTGTTCTCTTCTCTCTGGAGCGATTTATTCGTTCCATTCCATGCCGTGCGTTTGGAGGAACTGGGGGAAACTTTTTTGCCGATACAATCACAGTAAGGTTTGGTGTTTTCGTTGATGCTATTGATACTACTTCTTCTCCCCTGATGATTGTTTATGTGGCAACGACAACGATTCCGACGACGACGACCACTTGGAGAAGATGCAGGAATCGATGGGTTGGGAGAACTAATCGCGCCGTCTTACTTCTAAACGCCGAATTCCTGCTAGTTCTACTTATCTCCGGAATCCCTATAATCAATCGACCCGTTAATTACGCCGGCCTCCTGAAGCTCATCTTCTAACTACACTTCGCGCCTTAACCCACCCGACTTGACCTACTCTGACTCGGAAGATGTCGAGATGGGGGATGAGACTTCCGAACCCCCAACCACAGTGCAAGCTCCCTTCGCCCAGTCACCTCCATCCATTCCGTCCCCCTGCCAAGCCCGTCGCTGCTTCGAATCCATTCGCGCCAACGTTGTGGATCTCGGTCCGCTCTTGCCACTACGAAACCCTACCGGCTACGTGCAGAACCCTCTTGGTATGATCGGTCCTGCACAGTATGTTTTGATCTGTCCGCTGACGTGTCTCCACTCCACAGATGACGGGGATTGCCAGCACGTCATTCTCGTTTGCTTGGCGTTTTGGGAGGTTGTGGAGCGGTTGCACCCTGGTGGCGGAAGGGGGCTTCGGCGCCCGACGATAACTTCGAGAGATTTAATGCGGCCTACGAAAAGGGCACCCTAACTACAGTTAACTTCGCTAAATATCACCACCTGCTCGAGCCGGACGCATTCCGTTCCCTAATAAGAGGCTCCAGTGGCGAGCCCGTGGAGCCCGAGAGAGCGTACACCATTCTAAGGCCCCTCCTGCGCATATTACAGCTCCGTCGTATAATGGCCCACCATATCCTCGTTAACGACGAACAGATCTAGATCGGACAGAATATCCCCCCTTATCGTATCTAGACCGTTGAGCTCGATCACCTCCGGTATCAATTAGAAGAGTACTTCGCCGTCCACCGGACTACCGGCCGTGGGGCTTCTAGAGGGGTGGATGAGAAGACCGGCGAAGGACAACTGGACATATTAAAGCATCGGCGCCTCTCTTATAACGTCCTAAACCCCTAGCTGGATTCCTTAACTAAGCACTCCTATATAAAGGACGTTAACCGCTGGTTCGATCGCTTTAACGACTTCGGTGCGACGATACTATTCTAGGCCTCGCGCCCGGCTCTATACCTTAAGCTATATTTGGAGTGGGCGGACATGGCATAGTATATGGGGGCGCGGTCGGCTAAGCTCAGCTAGCTCGCCGGCTATACACATCACGCTGTTAATAAAGTATTCGGCGCCGTAAGCTGTTGATCTTTTATAATTAGCCGCTTACCCTTCTTAACCTTAGTATACGATCGGCCGACTCGCCGCCAGAGCGCAGCAACGCCCGCACCGCCTTTAATAACCCTAACGACCCCTCCTAAATCCTGATTACGAGCATCGCCGTGAGCGGAGCCTCCGTTAATCTTTTTTATGCGTGCGCCGACTATATATTTGTCGATGTGCCGCCGAGCGCTAATAGTATGCTGTAGGCTATCCATCGACTGTTTCGTCTTGGGCAACGCCGCACATGCAATATGGTCCTCTTGACGTTAGACCACTCCTACGACTAGGCGCTCTAGGCTCGAGCGGCAAACAAAATGATTGGATACATTGGTATCTTGCCGTCATCTGCCGTTCGTATAATCCTTACCCAAAGTCTGTTGCTAGTAGAGAAAGAGCGAGGGATTATGGGAGTGGGCAGAGCACTCTTGCCGGTTTGCACCCAGCAGTACTTGGTGTTGTACTGCTGTTCTTGATAGTGTCACTCGTTTCCGGAGAAATATCTCGCGCATTGATTGATTTCTCATATTCCTAACAATTCCTCTGGAATAGCCTGTCTTCCGATCCTTCATTACGCGAACACATGCCGCCTGACAGTGTCGTATTCCGTCTATACCTAGACCTCAACGACTTATTTGATTTCAAGGCTACAGATCTGAAAGGACTTTTTACTTTTCACTCCATGCAGATTTTAGAGCTGCCAAAAGTCTTGTGCAGATTCTCTTTCAGTAGCGTTTAGTACTGCGTTCTACATCGTTGTTACTGTTTCGATCCATCTTGCGAATACACTGATACATCGAAACCCTATCTTCTCCCTTCGATCCCCTGACCTCAATATCACATCATACCTCAAGCCGACTAACTTCAAAACAATTTTCTGCTTTTCAACCCATGCCTTTCATGGATGCTGTTGTAAGGCAAGTGCAGATAGGAAGTCGCTGTCAGTCTCGAATTTGGTGAGTCAAGTTGTGTGAATCATGCTTTGGCACCGCTTCGCCGTCGATAATGTGAGGTGCCCAATTAGCTAACGAGATTCATCTCTGTTTCATTCTGGTCTACACTTATTGATGAGCCAGCTTGATCCGTCTGAATATCTGAAGAACTTTGGTCGTGTCTGCTTTCTAGATTTACGAACTTTGGTGTTTCACTATGTCGCAGAGATGCGATAGGGAGTTTTCCGGAAAAGAGAGCCATATCTCAGACTCCGTTCGAATACTTGTGTACTTCGCTACTCGAGACGTGATCTCAACCACCTACAGCTGCTTCGAGTAAGGGACTTGGATGCACTTGGATTGGGAAAGGCAGTGGCGTTGGTAAGAAGTTTTCAGATCTGGGGTTCATTGGTCTTTGAGTTCCTGGGATATATTGGGTTTGGCTTTCACTTTCGTTTTGATCTAGAGTGGATTATTCGACTTCGTTAAGTTCTTCGTGGAATATCGGTTTTCGCTTTTCTTATGGTCTGGAGTGGATTATTCGACTTCGTTAAATTCTTTGTGAAGCCTTAATGTCTAGGAAATGGACGTCATCATGAAATTCGATATCTATAGCCGACGCCTTTACGGATAGTCCTTGCATCTCTCTGGCTTGAAGATATCGACTTATGACGGAGTGAAAGAGGAAAATGCTGGGAGCAAAAGATATGGGTCTTCAAATGGTAGATCCTAGGTGCCACTTTTCGTCAATGTCGGCGAAAAAAGTAACCACCTGGAGAAGCATAAAGCCGAGCTCGCCGAGAATGATCGTCGATATGTGATAAAGAAATAGACCGATCCGGTCACCGCCGAGAAGGAAAAACGCAGATCGCAGAGTCTTTTGAATTGGTATCATTCCATTCGCTGAGTTTCACTCATTTTACCTTTCTTTGTGTGAATGCTGAGGTTGAAAAAGCGTGGAGGTTTTATTCACCTTCACATCCATTTGTAGGACGGAGAAAACGAAGTTTTCCTACAAATCATCTCTGCTCCCTAATGGCAAAGATCTTCAATCCTTTTCGATAAGCGGAGATTGTTGTGGTGTGACTTGTATCTTCGGCGCTCTGAGTTGGGTAGTTGAAGACTAGAGAATCTCTCACAGCTTTCTTTCGTTTCCGAGCTTCGGAGTCAAGAGTCGTATATTGTCCACCCAGTATTTGTTCAAGGTGACTTTGAGTTAAGATTCCTCGGGCCAATCAGTATAGGCTCGATGTTGGACATCAAAGACTCGGACAAAGAACAGGCCGCAAGGGCGATGTTCTACAAAACATCTACTTTTCTATATGTTGAATACATAGTCAGAGGTGACAAAAAAGCCATTAAAAGGTCGGAGACTCTGTTTGAGACGAGAGAATATCTCTATATTGTGCTCAACCGTAAAGCTTCTCAAATCTTTCTTCTTTCTCAAACTTCAGAGACGAAAGTCCTTGAACGAGGGACAGGCCGCAAGGGCGATGTTCCGCGAATCATCTACGTTGTTGTTCACCTTATGTGAAGCGAGTCAGGAAACAGAGAGTTGAGAAGAGAAGGGGGAAGAGTGAATGGGTCTATCAGTGTTTAAGCGTAAAACTTCTCAACCCTTTCTTTTATTCTTGCATACCAGATCCGACAATGGTTGGATGGGGGAGGAATAGCTTCATAATTCTCATATCACAACATTGTTTACAATTTGAAGCATTGAATACATAGTCGAAGAGGTAATTAGGAAACATCTGGAAAACCTGAGATTTTGTTTGAGAAGAGAGAATATCTCTATATTGTGCTCAACCGCAAAGCTTCTCAAATACTTCTTTCATTTTCAAAACCTATTCGTGGCAGTCATTCATCGAGGAGACAACCTGATCGCAAAACTTCGCAAAGTTTTCTTCATATCTGATGTCCGATACCAGTTTATTTAAATTAAAGGACAAGCTGCAAGAACAAGGATGGGCTAGACGCATATAATAATTTAAAGCAAGTCGTGCGGGCAGAGCTGAGGGTTGAGCAAGCGGAAGGGATCGAACAATAGGAGCAACGGCACATCGAAATGGTCTATCGAAATACGTTCACATCATGCCACCTCACATACATAGATGAGGAGCTGATGAGAATAGAGAATGTGTCTGCGAATATTCATATTATCACGAGCTGAAAGCAAAACTACCATCTCTTTCATCAAGGAACCTGATCCAGGTATGCGAAGATCTTACACCCTCAAACCGCTTCGCCCAAATGGCCCAGTTACGTACCGCTGCGTGACTATGGATGCTGTTGGGGATTCCACCAACACGTGGACGGATAGGGAAGTGGGAATTCCTGTCGTACGCCTTCCTGAGAAGCCAACGACTACTCGGGCACTTCGGCAGTACAGACGGCAAGGTTTCGTCTTGTTCATGGATCTGTCTCCCGAGTTGCGCAATGGAGTTTATGGCTACGCCATCTAACAAGGACGATTTGGGATTTCGTGGGCTGAAGATATATCTTTTCAGGCCATACCTGCAACGTTTCTCAACCTCGTCTGACGCAGAATATGTTGAGCCTAAAGTATCAGAGTAAGTCCATCGAGGTGCAGCTAGTATCGGAAAACTTTATCTCGTGACCTAATGGATGATCAAAAGGTCACTAGAAATCTCTTGAGAAAGTTGTCCCTCTCTGATGGTATAGCCTCGTCTATGGAAGGCAATATAATCGAGCTTTGGACAAATAGATGGACAGCATTTGAAAGTGAAGAGCGGATTCATGGGTGTGGGGTTAATTCTGTTTGGTCTCATATGGTGAAAGCCCACTGTTTACTTTTCAGGACCATATCTCTATTTTAGGCATACATACTTTTGCGAACTCATCCGATGCAGAATTCAACGGCTCTCAGATGTCTAATCATACACATCGAGGTGCAGCGAGTGCTACATTGCCAGTTTTCATGCTTGGTGACCTAATAGATGGATATCATTCAAGCATACCTTGCGAATTTGAACGCCTTGTGCGACTGTATCATCCCTTGCGGACGTCTGAGACATCAAGTCATGGGCCGATCACTGTCTCGGCGGCTGAGAGAGGAGCAAAGATTCACAAGCGGGTGGTTTTCATTGAATGGTTTTCCGTTTGTAGTCAGCTTGAGGACGACAATCTTACCAACAGCATCTGACATACAACCTTTTCTACCACAGGTCTCGGACGTTCTTGGACTGCGTGGTCCGCTACACCGTGATTCGAGCATATAAGAAGATTTGGTCGCAGCTTTCTATGATCATGCGTCTATTTCCCGCCTCAATTTTCTGTTATCTATGGCTTGGCTTCAGGAGCTTCCAGTCAATGCTGTGCTAATATTATGTTTGGAATGCATACACATAGTCTCACCATTTGAGTTTTATCGTATCGATATTGAGAAACGGAAGATTTAAACTTGATAGAGATAATGAGCTGCTCGTAAGAAGAGTCAATATCGCCCCAAGGAGTGACTTTTCAATGACTTCTCTACATTAGTTCAACAGTCAACATAGCTACCCTTTGAAGGAAAGAAGAGAGGACTGGAGAGTGATACGATTAGCTATCCTTTATCGTTTCAGATTTGCATTCTTGCAGGCATATTGAAGCCATGGTTTTTGGGGGCGGTATGGTGATTTCTTCTTGAAAGATCAGTGACAAAGCTTATGCTGTTGACTACTAGAATACTGATCCAAATCCGTTCAAACATTGAAGTCTTGACTGAATGTATTCTCGAACTGCCCATAATTATC
>JAABUX010003763.1_pt1 | contig 19810 bp, 22 predicted proteins | sample 5561851 | NCBI WGS metagenome assembly JAABUX01 (sample SAMN10711883, study PRJNA513361) | rock metagenome | isolation source: Antarctica rocks | place: Antarctica: Victoria Land, Richard Nunatak red sandstone | collected 2016-01-03 | reverse complement strand
CAGTGTCCGCGCTCATCCTGACCGGCACGGATCACGTCCTGGAAGGCGCGCTGGTCGCCGCGTCCCCTTCCTGGCTCACCGACCTGACGACCCGCTTCTAGCGACTTCAACGGCGCCCCAAGGTGGGCGGCCGCAACAAGGATTCAGCTCCGAATGGCCATGAAGCCACGCACCAAGGTGCCCGCCGTCAGCCTGCCAACAGTGGGTGGCGGCCAATTCGAGTTGGCGCAGAGCGCGCCCAAGACGTTTACGCTGCTCGTCGTTTATCGGGGTCTGCACTGTCCCATCTGCAAAACCTACCTGCGCGACCTCGACCGCAAGCTGGGTGACTTCGAGGCGCTCGGCGTCAAAGCCATCGCGGTAAGCACCGACACGCAGGAGCGCGCGGAGCAGTCGAAGGCCGAGTGGGGAATAGGGCACCTGCCCATCGCCTATGGGCTCGGCATCGAGCAGGCGCGCACGTGGGGCCTCTTTATCTCGGCGGGTATCAAAGACGGCGAGCCGCCGTTGTTCGCCGAGCCCGGCCTGTTCTTGATCCGGCCGGACCAGACGCTCTATGCGGCGTCCCTCCAGACGATGCCGTTCGCGCGGCCGTCCTTCTCGGACGTGCTCGCCGCGGTGAAGTTCGTGACGGAGAAGGACTATCCCGCCCGCGGCGACGCTTAGGAACGCGGACCGGGGGAGACCTGCTCGCGGGCTCCCCCGCCTTCATGCGACGATGTCGGAGGACATGACCCAAGCCATACGCCCGCGGGACGCAATCGCTACCGACCCGGCGGAATGGGCGGCGCTGATGGTGCATGCGCAGGGCGGCGATGGCGCGGCCTACCGAAAGCTGCTCGTAGGCATCACTCCCTATCTGAGGGCCATCGCCAGCCGGGCGCACCGCAATCCGAGCGACGCAGAGGATACCGTCCAGGACGTCCTCCTGACGTTGCATGCCGTCCGGCACACCTACGATGCATCGCGCCCGTTCAAGCCGTGGCTGGCCGGGATTGCCCGGCACCGGGTAATAGACCGCCTACGCGCGCTGGGCCTTGCCTCTGCGAGGGAGGTCGCGTTGGAGCTGGAGCACGAGGCGTTCCCCACGGCGGGGACGGACGAGAACCTTAGCTTCGAGGCACAAGATCTCCACGCCGCGATTGGGTCGCTGCCGCCCGGGCAGCTGCAAGCGGTGACGCTGCTCAAGCTGCAGGAAAAGTCCCTCAAGGAGGCTGCTTCGGTCAGCGGGATGTCGGTGGGCGCGCTCAAAGTCGCCACGCATCGCGGCATCGCCGCCCTGAGGACGTTGCTGCATCAGCGGGGGCCCAAGGAATGATGGACACCCCCGACCTGATCGAGAGCCTGGCCGCCGATGCCCGGGCGATAAGGGCGATCCGTCCCCCGCTGGTGCGGACGGCGGGATGGCTGGCGCTGGCGGCAGGCATCCTGCTGCTGCTTGTCGCCGAGCATGGCCTTCGCCCCGATCTGGTCGAGCAGCTCCGGAAGCCGTCGTTCCTGGCGAGCTGCATGGCATCGGCGGCGACCGGCATCCTTGCGGCCGTCGGATGCCTGCTGGGCAGCCTGCCCGACCGCTCCCGCCGCTGGCTGCTGCTCCCGGTGCCGACGCTGCTCCTATGGGTCTCCACCATCGGCTATGGCTGTCTGACCGATTGGGTCAGCGTGGACGCGGGGGCGCTGCGGATGGGCGAGGCGGTCCGGTGCTTCGCGACCGTGCTCGCCCTAAGCGTGCCGCTGTCGGTCGCGATGTTCGCTATGCTCCGCCATGCCGCGCGGCTGCGCCCCAAGCTGGTGACCATGACGGCGGGCCTGGCCGTTGCGGCGATGACCTCCACGGCGCTGTCGCTGCTGCATCAGATCGACGCGACGGTGATGATCCTGGCCTGGAACCTGGGCGTGGCCGCGCTGCTGGTGGCGCTCGAGGGCGCCCTGGGCCGCCGCGTGCTGTCCCGGTTGGCGCGGGGTTCCGCCCCGGGATAGGCGAGCGGCCTGCTACGCCCGGCTGCAGGCCGCACCGCCGAGCACGCAAAAGGAAGCGCAATGCGGGTGGTTCAGCGCGACCGGGCGGCTCGCCTCCGCCAGCGTCGCGCCGAGCTCGAAGCGCATGTCGTAGGGCAGCAGGGTGCACGCGACCACGGCGGGTGACGCCGCCCCCTTGCGCTTCACCACCATGCGCGAGCCTGCACACATGATCTCGTCGGGCGAGCGCCCCAGTATCCCCCAGCATGCCTCGGTGATTTCCGGGACATCCCGGGCCGCATCCATCTCGGGGAACAGCATCAGCCGGACCGGATCCAAGGCGTCGATGCCGACGCCGAGCCCGGCGAACAGCCGAAGGAACCCGGCACGGACCTCCCCTTCGGTCTCTCCCGAGAGGAGGCGGGCCGCGACATGGACCTCGAACCCTTCGCGAGCGAGCCAGACCAGGCCGTCGACCGTGGGTTGCCAGGTGCGGACGCCCCGCTCGGCCTCGTGGACGCCGGAGCCGTAGTGGTCGAGCGAGACGCGCACGGTCAGGCGGGCGCCGAACCGCCGCCGGAGATCCAGCAATCCGGGCTGAACCTTCTGCATGGGCTTCATGGCGTTCGTCAGCACAAGGGCTTCGAACCCGCGTGAAAGCGTCTCATCCAGCATCGCAATCATGTCCGGGTTCATGAACGGCTCGCCGCCGGTGAAGCCGATCAGGCGGGTGGGCAGGCGGTCCCGCGCGATCTCTTCGAGGTAGCGGGCGAGCTCGGCCCGGGTCAGGTACTCCAGACGGTCGTTCCGCGGCGAGGACTCGATGTAGCAGTTCAGGCAGGTGAGGTTGCAGAGCGTCCCGGTGTTGAACCACAGCGTCCCCAGCGCTTCGAGGCTGACCTTGGCGCGGATCTCGCCCCGGGCGGTGACGTCGGGGTCGCGGAATTTCTCCGTGGCGAGTGCCGGGGCGGGGGCGAGAGCGGAAGCGGTCATCGTCAGGACATCTCCTGGGCAAGTTCGGGGAAGGCGGACGGGTGGCGCACGGCTCGCAGCCAGTTGCCCAGGCTGGCTTGTTCCGGCAGGGGGTCGCGGAGGGCCTTTAACGCGGAAGCCAGCCCGGGCAGGTCCGAGACCTCGTCGGTGTCGGCGAGAGCGGGAACCCGGCTGATCGCACCGAACGGCCGGAGCGCCTCCGCCAGTCTCTCCCCGGTGTCCGCCCGGGAATAGGTGACCGAGCGCCACACCTCCGGCGGCACCGGAGCCCGGCCGCCGAACAGCCAGAAGCCGCCGTCGGTTGCCGGTCCGATGGCATATGGCGGCGCGCCGTCCCGGACGATGCGTGCCGCATCGCAAAGCAGCGCCGGGGTGACCTGCGGTGCATCGGCGCCGATGAGCAGCACCGAGCCATGGCGTTCGAGCAGCTCCGCGTAGATTCGATCCAGCCGCGCCCCGAGTTCGCCATCGCCCTGCCAGAGCGTCGGGGATTCGCGCCAAGCCGGGTGCGCCAGGGCCTCGCGCTCGGCCACCGCCCAATGCGGCCGGATGTCAGATCCGGCGGCGTATGCGACTGCGGCGACCGCCGAGGCGGCCCGGCGATGGAACTCGGTCGCGCAGGCGCCGCCGATGCCTTTGGCCAGGCGTGTCTTCACCGGGCTGAGGCCGGATGTCTTGACGAAGATGGCGACGGCGGTCATCGGGCACCTCCGCGCAGGCGGCGCCACTCGGGCCAGGCCTGGGCGGCGGTCAGCCACAGATGCCGCGCGGTCGTAGCGGCCCAGCCGCCGCGCTGGTATTTCCGAGCGCTCGTGAACAGGCGGGCGCCGATCCGCCGGAGGGGGATGCCCGCCCGTCGGGCGGCCCACGCCAGGAGATGGTCCTCGCCGTACGGGGCGTCTTCCTGGAAGCCTCCCAGGGCCGCGAAAGATCGGGACGGAATGACGAAGCCCTGGTCGCCAAACGGCATGCCGAGCCAGGCCGAACGCAGGTTCGCGCCGCACGCGTTCAGCCGCATCAGCGCAGGTCCACCCGGGCGGAACGCTAGGTCGAACCAGCCCAAAGCCGCCTCGCCCCGGGCCAGGAAGGCCAGGAGCGCGGGCACGGTGTGCGGCCCCAGGCGGGAGTCGGCGTGCAGGAACCACAGCCATTCGCCCTCCGCCTGCCGGGCGCCGTGGTTGAGTTGCCGTGCTCGACCGGCGCCCCCATCGAAGTGGCGCAACGGCAGATGCTCCGGCCAGTCCGCAGGTGGTTTCGGCACGGGCGGCCCGGCGGCAACGATGATGACTTCGCTGCCGTGCGGTAGGGCGGCACCCAGTTGCGGGACGAGCCGCGGAACGATCACCGAGAGCTTCGCGACGGCGCTCACGAGCCGCCCCGCATCCAGGCGTGATAGCGCTTCAGCCCGCCAAGCAGCCAGGTCGGCGCATGCCGGTTGCGCCAGACTCCCGCCGCGTCCCGGTTCGCTTCGGTATAGGTCGGGTAGGCGTGGACGGTGCCGAACAGCTTCTTGAGGCCGATGCCGTGTCGCATAGCCAGGACCATCTCCGACAGCATCTCGCCCGCGCGGGGCGCCACGATGGTGACGCCGAGGATGCGGTCTTTGCCGGGCGGGGTCAGCACCTTCACGAATCCCTCTCGTGCATCGTCGACGATGGCACGGTCGAGCTCGTGCAAGTCGTAGCGCGTGACCTCGACGGCGATACCCCGGGCCTCGGCCTCGCGCTCGTTCAGCCCGGCCCGCCCGACCTCGGGCTCCGTGTAGGTCACCGCGGGCATGACGGCCCGGTCCGGACGGATGCGGTGGAAACGGCCGAACAGCGCGTTGACGCTGGCGTGCCATGCCTGATGGGCGGCCGCGTGGGTGAACTGCCAGGGCCCCGCAACGTCGCCGCAGGCGTAAATGTGCGGGTAGAGGGTTTGCAGGTAGTGGTTGGTCTCGACGGTGCCGCTCTTCGTGAGCGGGATGCCCAGCTCCTCGAGGCCGAACCCGGACGTCCTCGGAGTGCGCCCCACCGCGACGAGAACGACGTCGAACGGCACGTCGAGGCTGCCGCCATCGTGCTCAAGCCGCATGCTGCGCTCGCCATCCCGCACCGCGGCAGCGACCGCAAGGTGACCCGTCAGCACGCGGACCCCCTCCTGCTCGAGACGTTGACGCACCAGGGCGGACACTTCGTCGTCCTCGCGCTCGAGCAGGCGATCCGACTTCTGCGCCACCGTGACGACGGAGCCGAGGCGGGCGAAGGCCTGCGACAGCTCGCAGGCGATCGGCCCCCCGCCCAGGATGAGCAGCCGCTTAGGCACCCCCTCCAGCCGCCATAGGGTCTCGGAAGTGACGTAGCCTGTCTCGTCCAGGCCCGGGATGGGCGGCACGGTGGGCTCGGCGCCGGTCGCGATGATGATGGACCGGGTGGTCAAGGTTTCCCCGCCCACCTCGACCGACCAGGGCGAGGTGATCCTGGCCCGGCCTTGCCGGACATCGACGCCGAGGCCGCGATAGCGCTCGACGGAGTCGTGCGGGGCGACGGCGCCGATGGAGGCCCGCACATGGGCCATCGCCGCCGCGGACTCCACGGCACCGACGGGTCCGAGCAAGCCCAGCTTCGCTCCCGCTCGGGCCTGGGCGACAAGGCGGGCGGCGTGGATGAGCGCCTTCGAGGGGACGCATCCGGTGTTGAGGCAGTCGCCGCCCATCTCGTGCGCCTCGGCCAGGGTGACCTTGGCGCCAGCCTTGGCGGCGACCAGGGCGGCCACGAGCCCGGCGGTCCCGGCGCCGATGACGACGAGGTTGCGGTCGAACCGGCGCGGCCGCTTCCAGGCGCGAGAACTCATCGGCGCTTCACCATTCGCTTGATCACGCCCCTTGCGACGAGGGGCAGGCAAGCCAGCAGGACCAGGGAGACGAGCACCCCTGGCGATAGTATGCCGGAGAGGCTGGTCAGGTGCTCGATCTGCGTGCCCGCATTCACGTACACCAGGGTCGCCGGGAGCATCGCGGCCTGGCTCACGGCATAGAACCGCAGCACCGGGAACGCCGTGACCCCGAACAGGACGTCAACCACGAAGAACGGGATAGCGGGCACCAGGCGCAGGCTGAGCAAATAGAGCCAGCCGTCGCGCGCCAGACCCCGGTTCACCTGGTCCAGGCGCCTGCCGAAATGGTGCTGAATCCAGCCGCGAAACAGGTAACGGCTGGCAAGCAGGGCGAGGGTGGCGCCCAGCGACGACCCGAACGACGCCAGCACCGTTCCTTCCACCAGGCCGAAAACCGCGCCGCCTGCGACGGTCATGACCGGGGCGCCCGGGATGGCGAGCGCGGCCATGAGAATGTAGGCCAGCAGATAGCCTCCCGCGAACAGCACTGGGTTCCGGTCGCGAACCTGCACCAGGTCGTCCCGGTGCGACTGGAGCAATTCGAGCGTGAGGGCGTGGTGAAGCCCGAACGCGAAGACCGCGCCCACGAGCCCCACCACTGCGACAAGCAGGACTGCTCGGGGCAGCCAGGCGGGACGGCTCGGCGCGGCTGCGCTCATGCGGCCGTTGGCCAGCGCAGCGTCTGGGGCGCAAGCGCCTGCCCGGTTCGCGCCAACTCCTCCGGGGGGAGGACATCCAGGCTGGGCCATAGGCCTGAGCTCAGCGCTTCGGCATACCCTTCCGGGAGGCGCGCGTCCCGCATCGTCGAAGCCGCCGCGCCGTAGTCGTAGTCGAGTGGGAGGTGCCGGATCTCGATTGCACCGTGGCCGGGCTCGAGCACGCTGAACCAGACGCGTGGCGTGCCGTCATTGGCCGGAACGCCGATGGCGCCGGGGTTGTGCCACAACAGACCGTCGACCATGCGCGTGAACGGGATGCCGCAATGGCCGCCGATGACGCCGTCGCATCCTGCGTCTTGGACGAGCTGCCGGAGGTCGTCGTCCGGCTTGGAACCGAAGACGAACTCGTTGATCCTCTCCGGGCTGCCGTGGATGACGGCGAGCCGCCGCCCGTCGATCAGCAGGTCGATGCGGCGCGGGAGGCTCCTCATCCAGGCGCGAGCCGCGTCGTCGAGCATGGCTTCGGCGTAGGAGTACCAGGCGGCGGAGAGCCGGTCGCAGGCCGATCCGGCTGTAAAGCCGCAGCCGCAATCCTGGGCGCGAGCCCCCAAAGATTCCTCGCAATTCCCCAACACGACGGAGACGCCAGCATCACGGACAATGTCGACCGTCGCCGCGGGATCGGCGCCGTAGGCCACGACGTCGCCCGTGCAGATGGTGCGCTCGGGCGGGATGCCGAGCCGTCGCGCCTCCGCCAGGAGGGCGCTCGTGGCCTGCAGGTTGCTGTAGCAGCCGCCGAACAGGAGTACGGTGCCGCGCGCTTCCACCACGGGGACCATGTTTGGCGTCATTCCTGGGGCAGCCCGGCGACCGACAGGCCCGTCCTGGGCGCCAGGACAGCTCCCGCGACGAAGCCTCCACTGCAGAGAGCCACGCCCCAGGCGTTGACGCCGAGGTCGAGCGCAAAGGGGCCTGTTCCCAGGGCGAGGCTGGCGGAGAAGATGTGCAGCTGCCCGAAGGTCTCCACGGCGCGGACGACGCCGATGGCGACGCCGGGCCAGAGCGCCAGGTGGAAGCTGGCGGGTCCCGCTGACCGTATCCAGGAGAGCAGGAAGATGGGTGCCAGTCCCATCACCATCGTCCCGCTGATGGTGGTCGCCGCGATGATGGCCGGACCGACCCGGTCGCCAAGGTAGATGGAAAGCAGTGGCAGGTTGCCCACTACCGCGACCGCGACCAGTGCGATGCGGCCCGTCGCGAGCTGGCGGGGTGTCGCCTCCGCCGAGCGGTTCCGCCAGTCCCGCGCCGAGAGCTTGGCCACGCTGGTCAGCGTCGAGTCGATGGTGGACCCGCCCGTCATCAGCATGATGGCGTTGAACGCCAGCAGCATGGCCAGCCCGAACGAGGCGGGGACCGTGACGCTGGTCGGCTTGCCCAGGCCGAACGACAGGCCATAGAGGCCGATCAGGCTGAACAGGAAGATGAAGCTCCCGCTCAGCACGCTGGCGAGCAGGAAGCTCCGGAGCGCCTGCTTCGGCTGGTTCAGGAACCCGCGGTCGGTAAGGACCGGGTCGTGGAACGGGTATGAGAGGACCTGGACGAGGGCGAGCAGGCAGAAGGTTAGGCCGCCGTCTCGCGTTGCCTTGGAGACCTCGGGCAGCCCCTTGGCCTCGAGCCCAGGGAACAGGACGGCCAGCACTAGCGCCAGCAGGACGAACGCCAGGACGATGTGGACCCGGTCGGTGGTGAGGCTCGCGCGCATGCCGCCGCGCCAGGCATAGGCGACGGTGAAGGCGGTCACGAGGATAACGGCCAGCCAGTAAGGGCTGCTGCCCTCCGGCCCGAAGTAGAGCGACATCACCTTGGTGTTCGACCAGATCTCGTTGGCCAGCCTGAACAGCACGAGCAGCATGAACAGCTTCGCCGCGGCCACCCCGTACTTGCTGACCAGAAAATGTGGCAGCGAGCGGTATCCGCCCCGGGTCCGCAGCAGGTAGATGGCGAGGCCCGCCACCACGAAGCTCAGGTAGTAGACCGTGTAGCCGATGCCGCCCGTCAACCCGTAGCCGTAGGCGAGGTCGGAGGCGTTGGAGATGGACTTGGCGAACACCCAGGTGACGGCGGCGCTCATCGCCACCATCCACACGCCCGGGGGCCGCCCGTCGCTCTGGCGCCCATCGAAAAACTGGGCAGCGGCGACTCGCCGAGGTGTTACCCACCAGGTGAGCACGCAGAAGGCGAGCAGAACGAGCCAGGGTGCCGCTGTTTGCAACCGTCTTACTCCTTGCAGGCCATCTTTGGAGGCCGACCGGCTTCGCCTACCCGAAGGCTAGGCCTCGTGGCGGCGGGGCATGGGGACCCCGCCCCCGGAGGGGAGGGGCCCGTCCAGGGTCGATGATAGAAGCCAAGGTTCACGCAGCGGGTACCCAGTCGGCAACATCGATTGTCCCCGTGCCGGAGGTGGACGGGGTTTCCCACAAGGTTCGGGTTCCGGCGCAGAAGGTTACGGCACCCCGACCGTAAGCGGGGCAGATTCCCGGGCACGCAGGTGCAGCAGAACAAACATCTGCATGGGTGGATTACGCTATCACTCTGAAATTACGCCGTTTTTTAAGTTACGAGCTCGAGATAGAACGCTTTAAGTTACGTTACTGCCCGGGAATCTGCCCCGGTTACACCCCGACCGCACCCGTCAGCCACTCGGTGCGGGCCTCACCTGGTCGGCATGGCGGCAATTCCGCGGGCAACATCGGCGAGGCTCTGCCCGACGATGTCCGGCGCCGCCATCGTGGCGGGGAAGCTCTGGCCGCGGGCGACGAAACCGGTGAGCAGCCCGGCGCACTTGGCCCCGTGCACATCCCAGGCATGCGTGGCCACCAGCGCCAGTTCCGCAGACGCTACGCCAAGCACATCCGCGGCATGCAAATAGAGTCCGCGCCGGGGCTTCCATTGCCGGATCTCGGCGACGGAGATCACGCGCTCCACCTCCGAGACGAGCCCCGCGCGCTGGAACAGCGCCTGCGTCGTCTCGGCCGCGCCGTTGCTGAGGGCCGCGACGCGCACATCCGCGTTTCTCAGGATGCGGATCGCCTCGGCGGCCTCGGGATGGGGGTCGAGCTGCCCGAACTCGTCCAGCACCGCGTCGAGCCCGGCCTTGCCCAGGTCCAGCCCGTTCTCGCGCCCCACCTCGGCGAGAGTCGCCGCTGCAATGTCGCGGAACGCTGCATACGTGTCGGTTGCGGCCAGCGCGAAGGCGTCCCGCAGGATGCGGGCGAACCAGGTCTCCAGGCTGGTGCCCGGGATGCCTTGCGCCGCGAGCCGGGGGCGCAAGGATTCCAGGGAGAAGGTGGTCTCGACGATATCGAACCCTACAGCGCGCGGGCGAGCGGCCACGGGAACCTCCACATAAGTGAGGACGTGCAACGCCCAGGAGCCGCCGGGTTCCCGTGTTTGCTTTCCCGGCCTACTGCGTCGCCTCCCGGGAGATGTCGCTCAGGAGCTTCGCGAGGCCCTGGGTGGGCGCCGGACCAAGGCTGAGCCCGTGCCGTCCGTAAACTTGTCGACCGACGAACTCGGCCGAGTTGTAGGTCAACCAAACCTTGCCGCTGTCGTCCTCCCACACGAGGGCTTTTAACGGGAGGTCGATGGCCAGGGTCGGATTGGTGCGCATGGCGGGGGTGCCGCCTTTCGGATTCCCGAAGATTACGACCGTTCTGGGGCGGAGCTGAAGCTCGGCAGCCTCGGCCGCGGCAGCGTGGTCGAGCTTGGTGAAGACGGCCCATCCCTTGGCCCGAACCGCCGCCTCGAAGCGCTCGATCGTCTCCGCTGCGGGATGGGGGCTCGCGACGGTGACGAGACCGCTCTCAGTCGCGGGTGGCGCCTGTGGCGGCGTGGATTGCTGCGCGCGGGCGGAGCCGACCGAGCCTATGCTGAAATACGCCAACATGGCGATCGGGCTTAGCCATGTCGTTCTGTCCATCGCGGTCTTCCGTGGGTTAGTTGGCTCATATGGGTCCGTGCCGCGCATTCGCGTAGGAGGCTGACGCGTCTTGGAGCGACTGGATCAGCATTCGGCCGCGATGCAGGCAATACGTGCCGAGCGATCGTGACCGACAAGCTGCGCAGCTACAGGGGGTCACCTCACGGTTTGCTCGAAATCGCACGCTAAGCGGAAGCGGCAAGGAATTCAGGGGCTTTCATAAACGGAGGTATGCGGACGATTGGTCGCCTTCACGTCAAATCTGGCGATTGCCGTTGCAAAACCCTCTTTCAACATCTGGCCGAAAGGCAATCCCTTCTTGCATGAGGCCTTGCCGTACATTTTTGAGCAAACCGTGAGGTGACCCCACCTACGTGCGCAGGCGCCGCGTCAACTGCGGCAGCCCCTGACGCTCCAGCGCGTTTAGATAGTCCCGGAAGGACGGCGCGCTTCGGTTGAGGTTTGCGTGCGCCGCTTCCGTTGACGCCCTCAGCAGCTCCGGGTCGGCATCGTGTAGCCCGCACAAAAAGCTGTCTGGCGGAACGGCAACCACGCCGTGCGGTGCCAGCGCCGATGCCGGGAAGTCTCGCAGGTTCATTGTCAGGATCGTCTCGGCCCCAGCCGCCAGCGCCGCTGCAAGCACATGACGATCGTCCGGATCGGGCAGCGTCAGGCCCTCCATGCAGCCCTCCCAGCCTGACACTTCTGCCTCCGGCAACGCGCTGTTCATCAAGTCGAGCGTGAGCAACAGGCGATCCCGTGGCACCCTGCCCGCTGCGACCAGATTGCTGGTCCACTCCTCATTGATGCGCGCGGTCCACCGGGGAGCGATGACCGAGTCCACGCCGAACTGGACCAGTAGATTTCGGAGCTGAAAAGGGTAGAGCAGGTTGGCATCGAGGACGACGGGCGACGGCGGGGCTGGCCGGTCAGAGGCCATACGTTCGCTCGAGATCCTCAGTGTCGGCAGCAAGCGCCTCCAACGCTTCGCGCACCGGCTCCTCCCGTGCGCGCAGAGCCAGTACGTCGGCCAGTCGGATGCGCCGATGGGCACCCACGCGACGGAACGGCAGTGCGCCAACATCCATGCGCCGCCGCACGAGCGGGCGGGAAATGCCAAGAATGCTGGCCGCGTCTTCGGGCGTTACCTCCGCATCATCGGCGAGCACGGTAACGCCGTCGGCCGTGGAAAGCCGGTCGAGAAGATCGGCAAGGGCAGGCAGGGCGGAGGCCGGCAGGGTGAACGCCTCTTCCGTCCCATCGGCACGCACGAGGCGAACGTCCGCCTGTGTCGCCGCGCGTAAGGCCGCAGCTCCACGCGCGCCACTTGGCCGCTCAGCAAGCGGTATGGAATGTCGGACAGGCGACTGGATCGGCATGACACCACCCTACTTTTTATCTGGAACATCTGGAAGGATTTTTGATGAGGCCGGGCGTCTCCCTTCGGGCCGCGTGCTACCGAGGGCGCGACCGCATTTGCCGGAAAACCCGGGTTAAGCACGCCGCATCCGTTCCAGGTCGAAGCGATATTGCCCGAATGGGTTGATGTGGGCGTGCAGCAGTGGCGAGGTGCGGGCGAGGTCTTCATCGGTGATCACGTTGTAGATCGGCGTGGAACATTGGCTCATCCGCAGCCTCGGTGCAGATCGTTGTCATGCTGCACGGACCAGGCGCGCCCTGAGCAGGTCGAGCCCTGCTCGTCCGTAGCCCTGGCGCTTGATCAGCTTCAAGCGGCTGACCTGGCCTTCGACCTGGCCGCTGCTCCAGGGCAGCAGCAGGGCTGCACGAACGGCCTGCTCGTCCTGACGCAGGCCGGCGGCAAAGCCGCGCAGGTCGCCCTTCTCGGCCTCGGCTAGCCAGGGGGTGAGCGCATCCACAGAGCGGTCACGAACCAGGGCACCGAAGCGTCGGGCAAGGGCGTAAACCACGGCCAGCGCCGGCGACAGCGCCAGTAGCCGCTCGACGTAGCTGCGGTCCGGCTCGGCAAGCACCGCCAGGTCAGCCGCCAGCATCCGGGCCACCCGCCGCGCCGGGTATGCCGCAGGCCGAGTGAGAGGTTGCGCGGCCGAGGCTCGCGTTGGTCCGGGTTGCTGCTCCGGCGCCGCCAGCCGCTTCCGGCTGGCCCACTCGGTGACGACGCGCATCCCACCCCTGAACCCGGCATCGCGCAGGTCCCGCCAGAGCCGGGCGCCGTTGCGGCAGCCCTCCACCCAGCGCTGGTCCAGCACCTCCCGCCAGGGGTCGAGCGAATGCGTCCGTGGCCGGTGCAGTTGGGGTTCCGAGGGATTCTCTGCAGCCTTGTACGCTAGGGAAAGACGAAACTCTTTGGGTTGAAGCGGTTGGCTTGGATGGGACGGAAGCGTTCGAGGGGTTGGTCAATTTCGTTCCAGAGGTAATCGCCGGTGAGCGCGATATGACTCCACGGCAGGGGAGCGACCTGGGCGAGGAACGCGTTGGGAATGTCGATGCCCTGTCCCTTTACGAAGCTGACGGTGCGGCTGAGATAGACGGTGTTCCACAGGATGATGGCGTTGACGACGAGGTTGAGGCCTGAGGCTCGATAGGCCATGGTTTCGGCGATGCGACTGCGCAGTTCGCCAAGCTGGTGGAGAAAGACGGCGCGGGCCAGCGCATGGCGGCTTTCTCCCTTGTTGAGGATGGCATGCGATCGGCGGCGCAGCGTCGGGTCGAGCAGCCAGTCGCAGATGAAGATCGAGCGTTCGACGCGGCCGATCTCCCCGAGGGCCTTTGCCAGCCCGTTCTGGCGCGGAGAGGCGGCGATCTTCTTGAGGATCACGGACGGCGGCACGAGACCGGCGCCAACGGACGCTGCGACGCGCAGGACGTCGTCCCAATGGTTCTCGACAACCGTCAGGTCGGCGGTGCCACCGATCAAGGAGCTGAGCGGAGCATAGTCCACGCTGGGCTTGATCACGAACAGCCTGCGGCTGCCGAGATCGCGGATGCGCGGGATCAGCCGGTAGCCGAACAGGTGGAACATGGCAAAGCTCAACATGGCAAAGCTCAACTCGGTGGCCCCGGCTGTACCGGTCGCGTGCTCGCGGATCTCGACCGAGCTTTCGTTGTGCACGAGCCCGTCGAGCACGTAGGGGGCCTCGTGTTCCGAGGCTTGGATCATCCGGGAGAAGAACGAGGCGAACCGGTTGGACAGGAAGCCGTAGAGCGACGCGCCGGGCTTGGCGCCGTATTTGGCGTTGTAGTCGGCGGCAGCCTCGCCACGGCCGCCGGCCGGGAAGAACTGGCCATCGGAGGAGGAGACGTGGCCGTCACCCCAGACCGCGGCGAAGGGATGCGCCTGTTGGGCATCGACCAGCACGGCGGTCCCGGTCGCGTAGGTTTCTGGGCGGATATGACGCTCGATCATCAGCATCATCTGATGGATCGTGACGCCGCGCGAGCTTTCGGCCATGCGCTCGATGCCGGCATTGGTGGCGTCGGCGAGGATCGCGGCCATCAGCGCGGCTTCGTCGCCGGCGGTCTTGCCGGTGCGGTAATGCGTGAAGCTGTCGAGGAAGCCGGTCCAACTGTGGACCTCGGCGAGCAGGCTCGTGATCCGCACGCGCGCCACCAAGTTGTAGAGCCGGCGACTGAGGGCGGTGACATGATCTCGCTCCTCTTCACGGATCGGCGCGATCGACAGCCCCTTGTCGGTAAGGGTCGCATCCGACCGTCGCCGCAATCGTCGCCGCAATCAGGGACGAGGTGATCGGGCCGATGCCGGGGATCGTTGCCAGACGGCGTGCGGTGTCGTCGTGCCGGGCGTGGGCCACGATCTCCGCTTCGCATGTCTCGACGCTCTCATTCAGCGCGCGGCATTGGTCATCCAACGCGCTCAGCGCCTGTCGGGCCTTTTCCGGAACGACTTCACCCGCATCGACGAGCTGCATGAGCTCCCCAAGCTTGCCCATGCCCAATGGAACGGTCAGGCCGAACTCGGCGGCTAGGCCTCGGATGGCGTTGGCCAGCATCGTCTGCTGCTTGACGAGCAACGACCGCGCCGAATGCAGAGCCAGGACGCCTTGCTGTTCCAGACTCTTGTTCGGCACGAACCTCACCCCCGGCCGGGATGCGGCCTCGCAGATCGCCGCCGCGTCGGCCGCGTCGTTCTTCTTGCCTTTCTTCACAAACGGCCTGACCGCCTCGGGCGCGATCAGCTTCACGTCGTGCCCCAAACCAATCAGCACCCGCGCCCAGTGATGCGCCGCGCCGCACGCCTCCATGACGACCATGCAGGCCTCCTGCTTCTCAAAGAACGCGATCAACTCAGTCCGTCGCAGCTTGCGTCGGATCACCACCTGCCCAGCCTCGTCTATAGCATGGACCTGGAAAAACGACTTGGCCGTATCAAGGCCGATCATGGTAATGCTCATCGCGGGCGGCTCCCTTTCTGCCGGTTCTCACGACCCGCATCTTGGCACATCGATGTCGTTGGGGGCCGTCCACCCCATCTCCCCAGTCAGGCTGGGCATGCGCCGCAGCCAATCAGGTGCCGCGACGGCCAGGCTTTCCAGCGCGTGGCGCATCGTCTCGATGACGCATTCCAGCCGGTTCAGGGCGCGCACTGCGGCCAGGACATGCGTGGAGTCGGTCCGTTGCCGCCCACCTCCGGACAGCAGGTTCCGTTCACGGGCAAGCGCCAGCACAGCGTCGAGCAGCACCTGCCCCGCCCCGCCCTCGACCAGGCGGGACCGGAACTCGCTCAGCACGGTGCTGTCAAAGCCAGGGTCAGTCAGCGACAGCGCCAGGGCATACTTCCAGTCGATCCGACCGCGGACTGCCTCGGCCGCCAAGCGGTCGGGCAAGCCCTCGGCGAACTGGAACAGGGTCACCAGGGCAAGCCGCCAGGGCGCCTCCGCCGGGCGGCCGCGGGCGGGGAACAAACCAGCGAACCGGGTGTCGTCGAACACCGCGCCCAACTCGTCGCGCAGGCGCATGTAGCGACCGCCCTTCGGAAACGAAGCGCGAGCGACACGCACGGTCTCCTCGGGGATAGCTGGGGAGACTTCAGGGCGAAGGGACATGATGCTGACCTCCGGCAAGATACCGCAACGTTGCCGTCAACCAGCGCCTCGCCCCAGGTTCCAGCGCCAAACTGCCGCAGGGAATTCGCCAACAGTATCAGTAACGGGAAAGAGCCCGGCACGCGGGAAATCCGCACCGGGCGGTGCCCAGATAATTCTGCCTTAAACGAGCCGGGCCAGAATGCACCCTTGAAGGAGACCACTATGGGTTTCGCCTCGCTGCTTGCTGTCCTTGCGTCCACTTTCATCCTCGACGCGGTGGCGCGCACAGACAGGTTCGGCGGCAAGACGGCTCGAGCCGCTGCGCGGCCGGCCTGCGGATCACCGGGCGTGCAATGGGCCAAGCGTCGGCCAGGCCGTGATGCGCAGACGCTGCAGCCTGCTGCACGCTGGTGGCCTCGGAGCCGGCGCTGTGACGCCAAAACTGGCCGCTCTCTCGGGTGGTCAAACGCCCGCAGCGCTAACCCGCCCCGCTCTCGCTGCGACAGAGGTTTCGCGCTCCGGCGCAGGCCGGACCCAGGAGGATGCATGTTCGTGACCCAGACGGCGGCTATGAATGCCGTGGAACAGACCCGGATGCCCCCCGGGGTCGTGATCCTTTACTCGCCCAATGAGCTTTATGGGTGCCGCCACGAACAAGCCACCCACGTCGAGGCCGCCAGGCGGCTCGCCGTGCTCAAGGGCTTCGACTTCGCGGGGGAGTACGACCCCTCGAGCTGCTACCCTGGCCCGGTCTACTTCGTGCCGGGCGACACGCTCGTCGGCGTCGAGGCGGCGGAGACGCTCGGTATTCGCAGCGAGCACGACCTGTTCGGGGGCGTCGCGCCCCACGCCTTCGTCGCGACGAAGGCGATCACCCATTCGCTTATCGAGCCGACCGCTCTCGCCCCCATGGGCTGGTCCCACGAATTCGGGCGCAGGGTGCGCGACGTCGCCCTGCGCGGATTCACCGCGTTCACGGTCGAGGATGCACGCCTCGCGGGCTTTCGCCTACTTCAGCACGGACCGGTGCGCCTCAAGTCCGTGCGGGCGACCGCGGGCCGAGGGCAGGCCGTGGTCCACGATACTGCCGGGCTGGAGGTGGCGCTCAGCGCGATGGACGGAGCGGAGCTGTCCGGCTACGGCCTCGTGCTCGAGGAGGACCTCGCCGAGGTCACAACCTACAGCGTCGGCCAGGTGCGCGGGGCCGACATCGTGGCGACCTACTACGGCACGCAGCGCCTCACGCCGGACAACGGCGGCGCGAGCGTGTATGGCGGGTCAAACCTCATCGTCGCGCGGGGCGGCTTCGGAGCGCTACTCGCGCTCGATCCTCCCGAGGAGGCCCGGCTTGCGGTGGCGCAGGCGCGCACGTACGATGCCGCTGCGATGGAGTGCTTCCCAGGATTGTTCGCGTCACGCCGCAACTACGACATCGCCCGAGGCCAGGACGCCACGGGACGCTGGCGCTGCGGCGTCCTGGAACAGTCTTGGCGCATCGGCGGGGCGAGCGGCGCCGAGATCGCCGCGCTGGAAGCGTTCCAGGCCGAGCCCGGTCTCCGTGCCGTGCGCGCCGCCACCGTCGAGCTCTACGGCGAGAGCGAGGCACCGTCCCTGCCGCCGCACGCGACCGTGTACTTCCGCGGTCTGGACGAGCGGGTCGGAGCCATAACGAAGTATGCGGTAGTGGAGGCATATGACGATCCGCGATGACGCGATCGGCATCGCGGTCGATGGTCAGTGCATCCCCGGCACTCTGGTCGTCCCGGCGACCGTGGTCCCGGGCGTGCTGTTCGTACAGGGCTGGGGCAGCAGCCAGGAGCAGTACCTCGCACGGGCGCGCGAGATCGCGGCCCTCGGCTGCGTGTGCCTGACCTTCGAGCCGCGCGGGGTCGCGCGAACCGACCCGCGGCACGACACGGTGACGCGCGAGGACAACCTGCGCGACGTCCTCGCCGCCTACGACGTGCTGGCCGGCCAGGAGACGGTGGACGCGTCAGCCATCGGCGTAGTCGGCAGCAGCTACGGCGGCTACCTGGCGGCGATCCTGAGTTCGCTGCGCCCCGTGCGCTGGCTCGCGCTGCGCGTGCCCGCCCTCTACAAGGACGGGGACTGGGCGCTGCCGAAGCAGCGCCTCGACAAGGACGAGCTGGCCGCCTACCGGCGGGGTTCCCTGTCGGCCGCGGAGAACCGGGCGCTCGGTGCGTGCGCGGCGTTCCGGGGCGATGTGCTCATCGTCCAATCCGAACACGACGACACGATACCGCCTCCAGTAATCGCGAATTACCGCGCCGCCTTCGAGCGGGCGCACTCGCTGACCTACCGCGTGATCGAGGGTGCCGACCACGCCCTCTCCAAGGAGCCTTGGCAGCAGGCCTACACCTCGCTTCTCGTCACCTGGGCGACGGAAATGGTGCTCGGCGTGCGGGAGGGCGGCAGCGCTTCGGCGGCGCATACACGCTTGAAGCCCTCCCCGCAGCGAGGGTCGCCGACCCCGGCCTGAAAGCCGGTTCGACAGCCCGGATTGCGGAAGACAACGAGGTCCGGCCGGCGAGACGTTCCGATGTCCCTGCAGCGGACATCGGGAATAGCCCGCCATGAGCCCGATGCCGGACCTCCAGCGAGTGCTATGGAGCCGCGCCCTGCGTGCCTTCGGCGACGGCTACGTGGCGATCCTCCTGCCCGTTTACCTCTCCCTTTCCGGGTTCGGCGCGCTCGCCGTTGGCATCATCTCGACCGCTACCCTCCTCGGCTCCGCCCTGCTCACACTCGGGCTCGGCGTCGTCGCGCACCGGGTGCGGCGCAAGCCCGCGCTGCTCGCGGCCAGCCTGCTCATGGCTGCGACCGGCCTCGGCTTCGCCACCGTCGAGAGCTTCTGGCCGCTGGTCATGATCGCCTTCGTGGGCACGCTCAACCCGTCGGGCGGCGACGTGAGCGTGTTCTTGCCGCTCGAGCACACGGTGCTGACGCAATCGGTCCCGGACCAGGAGCGCACGTCGGCGTTCGCGCGCTACAGCTTCGTCGGAGCCGTCGTCGGCGCGCTCGGCGCGCTCGCCTCCGGGGCGGTGGACTGGCTCGCTCCGTTCATCACCCGCCCGATCATCATCGACGGCTTGTTCGCCCTCTACGGCGCTCTCGGTCTGGGCAGCTTTCTCCTCTACCGCGGCCTCTCACCCAGGGCAGAGACGGCCGGTGACGCGCAGGCGAAGCCTCTCGGCCCGTCCCGCCACCGTGTCCTGGGGCTCGCCGCCCTATTCGCGGTCGATGCCTTCGGCGGCGGCTTCGTCGTGAACGCGCTCGTCGCGCTGTGGCTGTTCCAGCGCTTCGGGCTCGACGTGGCGACCACGGGGGCGATCTTCTTCGCCACCGGGCTCTGCTCGGCGGCGTCGTACTTCGCGGCCGTGCCGCTGGCCCGGCGCTTCGGCCTTGTGAACACCATGGTGTTCACGCACCTGCCCGCGAACGTGTTCCTCGTGCTCACGGCCTTCGCGCCCACCGCGTGGGCGGCCTTCGCCCTTCTGGTCCTGCGCAGCCTCCTGTCCCAGATGGACGTGCCCACGCGCTCGTCCTACGTGATGGCCGTCGTCGAGCCGGAGGAGAGGCCGGCCGCCGCCAGCGTGACGGCCGTGCCGAGGAGCCTTGCTTCGGCGGTCGCACCCCTCCTCTCCGGCTGGCTCCTGAGCGTGAGCATGTTCGGCTGGCCGCTCGTCGCCGGCGGCCTGCTCAAGATCGCCTACGATCTCATGCTCCTGAGGAAGTTCGCCAAGGTGAAGCCACCCGAGGAGGGCTGAGGCCCGCCGCTGAGAGACCGCCCGGCGGTGACTGCGAGAGGCATGACGTCGAATTGCCGGAAGCTGCGGAGCTGCCGGACGTGGTGGCGCCACCTCGAGAGCCAAGGAGGGGTAGGTTCGGGATAAGTGTAAAAAGTGGTCACAAGAGACCAGCCGGCCAAAGAACCTTTGTTGGTCAAGCACTTGATGTGTCACCGCGGGCCAAACGGTGCCTTCGTATTCGGACGCTTGCGTCAGCGGCCGCCCTCGGTGTCCGGAAAGGGGTCCGCCACCGGCGGCAACCAAACTATGCTATTTCAATCGGATAGCGGGACCGCTCGCGCGTCCGGTAAGGCGAGCCTTTCCGGACGACGTGCCCCGCTACTGCTTGTGACCACTTTTTACACTTATCCCGAACCTACCCCAAGTCGTCAGCCCCCGCGACGGTGCCGCACAGCAGCAGAAGCAGCAGCTCCGGCAAGGGATACAGCACCTTGGCCGCCTGCCGGGGGTCTTGCAGAGCTGTGAAGTGCGCCAGGAAGGGCAGTGTTG
>JAABUX010003762.1_pt1 | contig 19817 bp, 18 predicted proteins | sample 5561851 | NCBI WGS metagenome assembly JAABUX01 (sample SAMN10711883, study PRJNA513361) | rock metagenome | isolation source: Antarctica rocks | place: Antarctica: Victoria Land, Richard Nunatak red sandstone | collected 2016-01-03 | reverse complement strand
CGTCGCTGCGACGTCCGCCGCATCAGGCGGGTTGGAGGCAGGCGAAGGCAGGGTGGGCGCCACGCTGCTTGGCGCAGCTGCCGGTGTTGATGCAGGTGCAGCCTCGGCCGACACCGCAGGACGGACCGGGGCCGGAGGGGCTGGAGGAGCTGCGGCCGCTTCAGCCGGAGGCGAGGGGGGAAGCGCTGCAGCGCTCGTTGCTTCCGGGACCGCAGGCGGAGATGGGGCGGGAGCGGCAGCCTGCTGCCCCCCTGTGCGCAAGCTCAGGATTTCCGCGGCATCGCCCTGCACCGACGGCACGGGCACCCGCTGCGCCGACGACCGCGGCTCAGTCCAGGGCGGGGCGGGCGTGGGCCGCGCCGGCAGGGCAACACCCGGCGATGCCTGGTCGGCCTGGTTCGCAGCCAGCACCTGGGACGGGCGAACAGGAGCTGGGATGACCGTGCCGTTGGAGGCCATGCTGTCAGAGGCAGCAGGAGAAGGCGCCCTCACCGTCCAGGCGTAGTAGCCGCCACCTGCGGCGAGCATGCCCAGCGCCAGGGCGGCAGCGGTGCCGAGCAGCGCGTTGCGGGAGGAGCGCTGCACCGTGGTAGCGGAAGCGGCTTCCGGCGTCGCTGGAGTGTCCAGGTCGCCGTCGTCCTCGCCAGGCATGGTCAGCTCGGCGCCGGGCACCATCGCCGGTGGCGAGATGGCGGTGGGCATCGCAGGAGCGTGCTGCTCCAGGCGCTCGCCGTGGGCCTGGTCGGAGCGGGAAACATGGTCGTCTGACTGGGGCGCGTGTGGTGCTGCGCCAGCAGAAAGGCGAGCATCCTCTTCGTCATGGTCGTCTGACTGGAGCGCGTGCGGTGCTGCACCAGCAGAATGACGAGCATCCTCCTCGTGGGTGTCGAGGAGCTGGTCCTGGTCGGGGGAGGGATGGGTGTCAGGCGGCAGCATGTCCGAGCCTGACAGGATGTGTGAGTCCATGGATCACCTGCGCATGTTGACGCAGGAAGTGTCGCCGGAGGCGATGCGAACGGCACCAGCCCCGTTGCGGCTTATTCCGGCTCCTCAACAGTAGCCAGGAACACCACGCCGACCGGCGTGTTGGCGTCTAGATAGACGGTCGCCTTCTTGGGCGCGGACTGCTGCAGCGTTTGGCCGATCTGCGCGCCGCTGGCGCCGGCCGCCACGCCAAGCTGCTGGCCGAGGTTGAGGCGCGTGAAGCCGGTCGCACCGCCGAACGGGCTGAGCACCGATGTGGTGTTGGACTGCGCCAACGCCTGGCCCAGCCCGGCCACGAATGCCGCCGCCGCCGGCAGGGCGAAGCGCTCCAGGTAGTGCTGCTCGACGCGGGACGCGACCGTGGTTTCCATGGTGTCCGGCGTGACCACGATGGCCTGGATCGGGATGTCGCGGCCGTTATGGGTCAGGCTGGTCAGCATGACGACCAGGCGGTCGCCCTTCTGCTCGAAGGCGCCGCGCATGCGGTCGCCGGTGATGGGGCCGGACCCCGCCTCGACGATCACCGGGCCACCGCCGTCCGAACTCACCGCCAGCTTGTTGACGGCATACACGCCGCGGTCGGCCGGCATCAGCACGCGCCCTGCACGCCGCGATGCGGGCGAGGACGAGGTGGAGGACCCCCCGGTGGTCGAGACGTTGCGCGCGCGAGCGAGGCCGTCCGGCCCGTTCTCCGGTTGCCCGCCCCGCTCGGTCTGGCTTCCGCGCTCCGCGGCTGCCTCCTTCTGCTCCCAGTTCTTGGTTTCAGCCGCCTTGCCGTTCAGGCGGGTGAACAGCGCCTTCATGGCGGCGTCGTAGGCCGCCACCTGTTGGTCATCGACCTTGGGCTGCGGGTTGGTGTCCGACACGCGCTGCACGGAGGCCGATGCGGGCGTGCCCGATGCCGACGGCGCGAAGGGATTGGCCTGCATGGTCACGGCCGGGGGCGGGGTCGGCCTGCTGCGCGGCACCGGCACCGGGATGACCGGATCGGCGATGACGATGCGCGGCGTCGGCTCCGGGGGCGTGCTGCCTTCCAGCGGCGCCACGTAGGACCGGCCCGCCGCCTCCGCTTCCCGGCCCTGCTCCTTGGCCTGTTCGCGCGCCAGCTGGTTGAAGTAGGGCGAGCCGTTCGGCCCGCCCGGCAGCGGGTCGGCGTTCGGCACCTTGGCCGCCTTGCTGACGGGTGCGGTTGGGGTGCTGACCAGGGCGAACCCAGCCACCGTTGCGAGGATGAGGGTGGCCGCGGTGCCCATGATCGCCAGCCGGCGCGGTCCGTTGCCAGCCTGGCCGCTGAACACGCGGTAAGGGGTGAGCTTCAAGGACATGGATCACTGCTCCGTCAGGCGCGCGGAAACCGAGCGGCCATTGGCTGACAACAGGACGATGGGCGTGGCGGGCAGGGCGTAGATCGACACGCCGGAGGGGCCGGCCTCCGACGCCACCCACTCCGGGAAGATCAAAGTGTAGCGAGTGCGGAGGTAGACACGCCCTCCCATGCGCCAGGCCCGCACCTCGTCGGGCGACACGCCGGATACCACCAGCGGCACCGCCTCGGCCGGTGGCGTGCCGTCCAGCATCGCCGTCAGGTAGGCGGCGCCGGTTTCAGGGGTGTTCGGCCGGGTGATGATCTGCACCTTGGCATTCGGCCCGCGGTCGGCGACGCGCGCGTCCACGCGGGCGTCGTAGCGCTCCCGGCCGGCGATCACCATGAAGGTCAGGGGCACCGGTGCGCCCTTGAGGTAGACCAGCAGTCCCCCGCGGGGAGCGGCCGACCGGGGGATGATCTGCATGACGTTGCTGCCCTTCTCGGGCACGCTCACGTCGAAGCCGCTGTTGTCCACGTTGGGGTTGCTGTTGGTGTCCCAGATGATGGGCCAGGGCTGGCCGGTGCTGTCCAAGAAGGCGATTGCGGTGGGATAGCCCCGCACCGCCTCCAGGATCGGGGTGGCGCCGCCGGGGCCAAGCGAGATATTGACCGAGCGCGTCGCCGGCAGCGCGATGCTGCCCTGCATCGCCCGCTCCTCGGCGTCGCGGACCTGGCCGTGGGCGCGGGCCAGGTCGTCGATCATCTCGCCCGTGAGTGGCAGGTTGCGCCGTCGGGCGATGCCCTGCGCCTGGCGGTCCAGGTCGGCGTCAACGTCCCCCTGCGACGGGCGCACGGTGATCTGCGACTGCGCCCATCCCTGCAGCGGAAAGCAGGCCACCATGCAGGCAAGGGCGGCGGCGGATGTTCTGGCGCGCACGGTGTCTGCTCCTGAAGCTAGATGGGGATGGCGGTGAGCTGGTCGATGGCGACGCCATCCGGGTGGTCAGGCTCAATGGTGCGGATCACCACGGCGCTGACGATCAGGTGCTGGGCGTTGTTAACGTTGTCGTTCTCGAAGGTTAGAATCAGCGGGATCTCGACCTTGTAGGTGTACAGGTCACCGATGACGCCCTTGCCCCTGATGACGGCAGCACGCTCCGGCGTGGCGGTGCCGATCAGCCGGGCGCTCTGGATCTTGGCGAGGTTGCCAACGCCCTTGAAGGCGTTGGCGTAGGCGTCCCAGCCGCGGTCGGTGAAGCGCTCGCCGGCCTTGTTGAGCTGGGTGCGATAGTCCTTAAAATTCACGGTAAATACGGCGCACACGGCGCTGACCGTCCAGATCAGCATGTCGGAGTCGCTCATCACCGGGCTGTCGAGCGGAAACACCTCGCGCGGAGTGTCCCTGCCGTTGGTGTAGAAGTAGTGCGGCTGCGGCGGATGGTGGTCGCGCCAGATGCGGTCGCCCACGAGCGCCAGGATGGCCCCGCCCTGGACAGTGTTGACGAGAAAAGAGCGGCGCAGCAGCTTCTGCGAGAACTCCGGGTCGGAAAGCCTGCGGCCGACCGCAGCGGATTGGTTCATCATGGAACCAGTGTCTCCTGGCAGGACGCGAACAGGATGCGATTTGATGGCGTTGCGTTCGGATTAGCCGAACATGTCCATTCTGTGCTTGTATTCCCTGGTTCCCCGGTAAGCTGGGCAGGTCGAGAAGCGGTCGCCGGGCTGGACCACAAACACTCTGCCCCACTCCTTGCAGTACTTTATGGTTTGTGTAGCGCGCAGGGCCTTCGCTTCCGGGCTGTCGGGGCGGTAGTCCATGGTCAACAGATTGCGGTCCCGGTTATTCGGCAACCCGAGGACCGCTATCTTGGAGCGCACCTGGCCGGGGGTGAGGTTCAGGTCACGGGCAACAGCGACATAGTGCTGGTAGGCCAGAATGCGGTTGATGACCTCCATCGATAGATCGTTGTCCCAGCGTGTGCGCCTGGTCTTGGCAGGCTTGACGGGTACTTCTGTATAGTCGTGGACGATGCTGCCGCGGGGACGTCGTGGCAGGCCCAGCCAGCGCGACTTACCGCGTATGCTTCCCTGGGAGCGTCCTAACTTGACCGAAATATGTTGGGAGCTGAGGCCCAGTTCCCAGAAGGCGATAAGTTGCCTGATCTCCCCGATCTGCCAGGCATTGCGAACGCCGTTGGTCCGACGGACTGCGCCATTGTGGGGAGTGTAGAGGTCCAGCGCCACAACGCGCGCCAGCAGATCAACCTCCAGTAGGTCCAGAAAGAGGCAAAGCGCCTCAACGCTACGCCCCTTTGCAACCATGCTGATGAACGTGCTGTCACGCACACCCGACGAAGCAGCAAGACCGCCACTCTTGGGCAGAAAAGCTGCAACCGAGAAGGAGATTCCCGGTCCACGAGTGGCAATTCTGTCCCAAGCCGGGGTGATAGGCATGTCGTCTCCGGTTCTGCAACCGAAGGTAAGCTAGCTTTCACGATTCCAGGTGTCACTACGGAAAAAGCATTAAGAAACGCTATCAAAATGATTACTTTTCGTTACGCATTCACCGTTCGCATTTGCTCTAACGATCGCTGGAGGAGCCGGCTTCACTCTCGTAGTCCAGGGACTGGGACGCGTTGAGCATCGCCACGAGCAAGGCGTTGAGCATCGGGCGGGTCATGGGAACGGACCCGTGCCTGCGCTCCATGGCCTCCAGGCGCCTGTGGACCGCGCCGGCGATGTGCTTCGCCGCTGACAGGTTCAGGCCCTGGCCAAGGGAATTGAGGACAGCCTCGGAGCCGGGCGGAGTTCCCGCTCCCTGGGGACGGTCCCGGGACGCTGCCTTGCTGCGCTCCTTCCCGGCAGGATTACTTTCGGCACTGCTGGACGCCCGGGGAGTGGCTGGTGGCTGGGGGCCTGCCTCGCTCCCTTGCTGCAGCTCTTGGTCAGCAATCTCAGGGTTCGTCGGTTCGGATTGCGACTGTTCGGCGGAGGGCGCACCAGGTTCCTCCATGCTGGGCGGTGCCGACAGCAGGGTCATCGGATCGGTTCCGAGTCCCTGCGCGACCCTGGTCAGCGACCTGAGGCTGGCGTCCACCTTGGCGACCTCCAGCACGGCAACCTGAGCCTGGCTAATGCCGGTCAGGTAGCCAAGGTCGGCCTGGGTCAGCTTCTGCAGCTTGCGAAGGCGCTTCATGTTGCGCGCAATGTTGTGGCGATAGACGTATGTAACTTGGTGGTGGTCACTGGGGGCCTCCTCCTCAAGTTCCTGTTCGCCGGCCTGCAAGGCGCTGTCAGTCCAGGCGTCGGCCCCTGGCGTTACATCCTGTGTCGAAGATGCCGGCAGGGGCTGCGGCTCCTTGTCTCGGGTCATGGCAGATCTCGCCTTTGAAGGTCTGATATCATTACGCTCTGTCCATCTTAGATATTCGCGCCGGCTTCTATAACCATGGTTAGCGACGCGAACGAAAATGCTGTGTCCAGCTGGCATGGGGAGAGTTCCTGTTCGCGTGCGGGGGCCTCAGTAGGACAGGATCACCCGATGAGGCCCTCATGCGCGTCCCAACCACGTTGCTGCTTCTGATCGCTGCCTGCCTTTGCGGGCACCCGGCCAACGCCGACTTCCGCGTTCAGGGGGCGGGACCGGAGGCGGATGCCACCCCCTTCCCGGCCAGCCCCCTTCCCGCTTCGCCTGACCTTGGAAGGCGGGTTCAGGTGCGCGTCCGGCCCAGGGTTCCCCTGGCGGTCGGCTTCGGGCGGCAGATCCCGCTGGCCTTCGCCGCGCGCCAGATCGTGCCCGCCAGCCTGCCGGTCAGCTTCGCTCCGGAAGTGGACCAGGACGCATTGGTGGACTGGTCGGGCGGGCGCCCTTGGAATCAGGTCATCACGGCCGTCGTCCAGCCGCTTCGCTTGCGCGCCGTCGTCACGGATCGAGGCGTCCTGATCGGCCCGTAAAAATCTCGCTGCCGTTCGCGTCCGCGGGTCCGATCCTGTCCTCCCATCACAGTGGACAGAGGATCATGCCCAACCTGAGTGCCGAAGCGGTCGCCGAGTGGCTGGCCACACGAGACCCTAACAACACGGCTGCCCTTCTCTCCCCGGCAGCCTCCATGCCGGAGGGCGCCGAACCCCTGCTGGTCCAGCTCGGACAGGCGTTGGATGCCGCCCAGGCCCGTGACCCGCAGCGCCTGAGCCGCCTGTTGCGGGACGCCCCAGTGAGGGAGCGCCTTGGCGTGCTGCTGACCCACCTCGACAGGCCGCGGTGCCTGCGGCTGCTCGACTGGTTGGGGTCGCCACCGATGCGGGACCACAACCTGGTTGCGGCGGCCTACCTCACCGGCGACCCATCCGGAGAGGCCACGGCTCTGCGCCGCAACATGCAGGTGTTGTACCGCAACGCGCTGCTAAGCCGCATCTTTGATCGGGGGCGCATCGCCAGCCTGCTCACGGCCTGCCAGGTCGCCGGGCAAGCGGAGGGAACGGCATGATGCGCCGTCCCAGCCTGGCAGTGCTGCTGACCTGCCTTCCCGGCCTTGTGTTCGCCCAGGGCGCTTCGGACGACACCGCCGGCTGCACCGCGCTTGCTCAGGCCGCAGCGGCAGGCATGTCAGGGCGCGTGAACGCGGACGACCAGTCCATCAGGCCGCCGCAGAGCGTCACCCAGCTCAGCTGCCTCGACAACTTCTTCAACGGCGTTGGCCTGAACGTGCTCACCAACCTTCTCGATCCCACCTCGCTGCTCAACTCCGTAGAGGGCAAGATCTGCTCGACCGTGCAGAGCGCGTGGCAGAACGCCATTGGGTCGGCGCAATGCGGATTGACCGTAACCGGCTTCAACATCGGTTTCGGCGGCCTTGGCGGCGGCACCTTCTGCCCGAAGCTCAGCTTCGGCGGCGGCGGGGCCGCGATCGGCAGCGTCAGCGTGGGCGTCGGCAACAACGGCGGCGGTTTGTACATCAACGGCAAGGCGCAGGGGCCGACTGGCTACACCCTGCCGTCCGGCAATGGCCGATAAGGAGCCAACACCATGACGCGCAAGTATCTTCTCGCAACAACGGCAGGCATGGTCCTTGGCGCCATGATTTCCGCAGGCCCCGCCTTTGCGGACCTGCCGATCATCGACGTGATAACGCATTTTCTGCTGGATCAGGCGCAGAAGATGATCACCAATGCGGTGACGAAGGTTGAGGATGCCGTAACCAACATAGGCACTCAGATCAGTGATAAAGTCACCGACATGGGCAACCTCATGGGTGACAAGCTGACGGCTGGCTTCACGCAGAGCGCCAACTACGCCAAGGCATCTATTGGCGCCCAGGAGCAGATTGCGGACGCATCCAATACCGTTATGGCTCGCAATGCCAGGGACCTGCGCAACGCGCAAATCCGCGACGAACACGTCGTGACGCCACAGGCTTGTGCGGCCTTAGATGACGGGCAGACCATCGCGGTGTCCGCAGGACAGTCATGGAAGGTATCCCAAGGAATCAGCGATGTAACAGACAAGCGCAGTCAGGGCAGACCTGGCACACCAGCTTGGGCAGGACAAGGCCAAGCTACCGCGGCTGCTAATCAACTGCATCTATCGCGATACTGTTCACAGAATGAACGGCAAGCGGGACTTTGCACCATTACGAAAGTTACCTCTGAAAACAATGACCAGAGTTCTACCAGTCTTTTTGGTCGATTTTCTTATGCTGATCAAGATGCCATCAATGCTGCTAATGACTATGCGCGCACACTAGTTGAGCCTGTTCCGCCCGCTGCGATGAGGGGCGGACAGCTCACGTCTGTTGCCGGTCAGGAGGCAGAGGCAAAGCGGCGAGGCTATAATGCTCAAATGTCATTGGCGAACGGTGTTCTGAACGACGTCATTGCTTCGCGCACCAGTTCGGTTGTTCTAACTTCAGGCCAGAAGCAGCAGTTACAGGCTCAAGGGCTGCCCGCAGCGGAAACGGCGTCGTGGGTTCAGGCTCAAGACCTTGAGGTGAACCGGCGCATCAGTGGAGTTGCATGGCACGCAGGCTTGCAGGGCATGCCAACCAAATCTGTTTTGATCGAGATAGCTTCTGAGCAAGCCATGACCAATTACATTCTTTGGCAAGTGTTCGGGGTTCTCCAGAGGAATGGTGCAGTAGAGGCCGCCCAATTCGCCGCGACCGCGACGGCGAACCTTCGTGCAGCACCCGCTATTCCGACGCCCCAAATGGCATCGCAATAGGCCGGGATGGGATATGTTTTAACTAAGCAGGCTTGCGTGGCCTGTCACACAGATGGCCTGTGGCCGTGCGAGGCCGCGCAAGCCTGCTTAGCTTATCATCTGTGCGCGAACCTTCAGAGGTTTGCTTAGATATTGAGGGGAGATTAAGTATGCCTGATGGATCGAACGATGCAGCCCGACTGCAATTGCTTTCAAAGGACCTCTCGGTGGAAACGCCGGCAAGGCCAACTGACCCATTGCATGAAGTCGTCACTCTTCTGAATCGGGCCGCAATCGATTCCAAGCTTGCCCTGCTTAATCCAGACCTCGCCGGAATGGTTGGAAGGCTTGCAGAACAGGCAACGGAGCCGGGACGTCTCGATCAACCATCCTACCGCACCGGAGCGGCTTATGCGGTGCAAGACATGGAAAAACACGCAGGGGGGCAGCCCATCGGCATGCCTCCAGAGCTACGCGCGGAGTTGGTGACGCTCGCGAGCACCAGCCCTGGTTTGCAAGACGAGCGCATGCAGAGCCTGGTCGCCAAGACAGCCGGACTGGACGACCGCGAGCTGATCCTGGACATCCGGCGGACCGCACAGCAGGTCGCCCGACTTGATCCCCACCAGGATGGCCCGGAGGTGATCGCCAAAATCGAGGCTCTTGAAAAGCGCGCCGGCATCGTCCGAAGCCCGGACATCTCCACGAGCAATGACGATCCTGCTCACCAAGCAGGGCAGAAGATTGCCATGCCGGTTGGCCAGGATAGGCCCGCCGCCGAACAGACCGTGACCGTTAGCACAAGCCATGACGTCAACAAGATGCCACCAGCCAAAGAGCCGGGAACACCCACTGGCGCGGCCAGCATCGAGCAGCGCGTCAACGCCGTGCCGTCTCCAGGCAGTGGCCAACCACAAGCGACGGCTACCGTGGAGGCTGTTGCGGTAAACAGAGTCACTGACGCAACCGTAACCACCCAACCTGCTACAAACACAGCCGCTGGACAGCCCCGCTCACAGATGGAGGCCATGCAGACGCAGTCCCAGGGTGTGGCTGAGAAGATCGTATCCTCGACGCGCAACCCGCGATCCCTCGATCCCGCTCCATGGAGCGTGCCGGTTCCGGCCATCGGCCAGCGCATCGCCCAGTTCGAAGAGCGGCTAGCAGATGGTAGGACAGAGCGCCTAGTCCAGAATGCGGAGAAGTCTGGAACCGCCATGTTGGCGGCAATGGAACAGTTCACCAACGGTCCCGGCCGCGGCATCATGAGCAAGCTGGAGGGGGTGGCTGCACAGGACCCCGGCGGTATGCCTGCTGTCATCAGCGAGATGCGGCCAGGAGGGCGCTATGCTACGGAGCGTGCCGATTTCGATGCCGCGCTCCGCAGTCCCGCGGCAGGGGCGGCATACAAGGCTGTGACCGACAGCGCCGACAAGTTCGCAGCAGACCGATACGTGGTGGCCAACAACCTGCACAGCCGCAAGCTCGATCCAGCCGCGGCAGATGGTCGCTTCGAGCAGATGGACGCCACGCTTGGCGAGCAGGCGTCCAAACTACCCGGCCGGGAGGCCGGCAAGGACGCCATGGCGGAGATGGCACAGAAGCTGGCCGACCTGCTGCGCAAGGCCGTGGCAAAGGTCGAGCAGGCATTCGGCAAGGCGGCCGGCGTCGAGGCGCAGGCGTCGGCTCGGCCAAGCCCTTCGCCCAGCGCGTCGATGTAGCAGAACCAGCGGCACCGTTCGCGTCCTGTCCGCGCATCCTCGCAGGTAACATGCCCTGCGAGGATGCGATGCGCCGTTTCTGGTCCCCCCTATTCCTGCTGACGCTGGTGTGCGGCCTCGCCCAGTCCGCCTATGCCCAGAATGTTTCGCCCGGCTCCGCTGCCACCTGGTCATCCCTGCAGCCTGCTGACGACTGGTCTGCGCAGATGCTGGCAAGCGTGTTCCCGACCACGGCGGCGACGGGAGCGACCTCGATCGGCGCCGAGCAGACGGTGATCGGCGTCATGTTGGGCCAGCTCACGCGCTACGTCATGGCGCTCGCCGCTGCCTTCGTGGCCTACACCACCATTATCCAGATCGTCCGCGCCGGCGAAACCGGGCGCGTGCTGAGCAATACGACCAGCTCGTGGGCGCCGGTCCGGCTGTTCTTCGCCATCATCCTCATGCTGCCGGTGAATAGCGGCTTCAGCCTGGGCCAGAGCGCAGTGGTGCAGGTCGCCAAGTGGGGTATCGGCATGGGACGGGCGGTGTATGCCAACGCCATCAAGGCGGTCGGCCCCGACGCCATGCCGATAGCGCAACCCATGATCCCTGGAACCAGGGCCATCGTCGCCGGGCTGATCCAGACGGAGTTCTGCCGCGCCATCATCAACCAGGCGTCCGGAAACCCCAACATGGTGCCGCTGCCGAAGGCCACCAAAGGCGGGCAAGCGGGGCAAGGCGGCTACGTCACCTGGTCCTACTCCCTCGCGACCGGGAACGAGACGGCTTCCCCCGTTTGCGGCACCGTCACCGTGCGGGTGCCCGGCACTGGCAACACCCTGGCCGGCGTCAACGTGGACATGACCGGAACCCAGCAGGCGACCCTGAGCTACGTGCTGAGCGAAATCCGCACCGACGCCGAGAAGGTTGCGGCCAACATCTGGAAGACACGGCAGACCTCGGCGCTCAACGATCTCATGAACACCTATGTCCAGGCGACGAACGACTACACGCAGCAGCTCACGACGGCCGCCACCACCAGCGCGCTGAACGCGGCCATGAAGGATGCCAGCCTTGCCCGCGACGGCGGCATCGGCCTGCAAGCAGGCCAGAACAAGCTCGCGGCACTGGGCTGGACACAGGCCGCAGCCTACTACCTGGAGATCTCCCGCCTGAACGGTCAGACACTATCGTTGCTGGCCGCCACCCCCACGGTAAACACGCCCAGCTACCAGGGCCTCGGCGAGGGGCTGCTGGCCGATCTGCTGCCGATCCTGAACCCGGTGCGGGCGTTCCAGGCCAAGCTGGACACCTACGTACAGACCACGGACACCCGCGACACGCCGGCCGGCAACGCCACACTGTTCTCCGGCGCCACGCCCGGCGAGGACGGCGCCGGCGCGATCGAGCAGGTCGCGCGCAAGATCGGCTTCAACGAGGGGTTCCTGCGCAAGCTGATGACCCTCAGCCAGATGGGCAAGAGCCAGTGGACCGATCCCATCCTCGCCATGATCTCGCTCGGCCACCTGATGATCAACACCGCCCTGACAGCGCTTGGCCTCGCGGGGCTTCTCTCCTCAACCGTCGCCAGCACCGGACTGACCGCGGTGCAGATCATAACCTTCAACTGGGCCGGCGCCGCCGCGACGGCCACCGGCCACCTCCTGATGACCTTCCTGGCGACGCCGATCTTCTACGGCTGCATGGCCATGCTGATCCCGGGGCTGATCCTCGCCTTCGTGCTGCCGATGATCCCCTACCTCATGTGGATCGCCGGCGTTGCCGGCTGGCTCATCCTGGTGTGCGAGGCCGTGGTCGCGGTGCCCCTCTGGGCGTTCGCGCATCTGACCTGGCAGGGGGACGGCCTGCACGGGCGCGGCATCGAGGGATACGGCCTGCTGTTCAACATCCTGTTCCGCCCGGTGCTGATGCTGTTCGGCCTGTTTCTAGGCTACTTCATTTACACCGCGATCAGCTGGCTGACGCTGCAAGGCTTCGGCGTAGCGGCAGGCTTCGTGCTGCAGAACGGATGGTTCGTCAGCAACCTGCTCGGCGTCGTCGTCCTGCTCTGCATGTTCGTGCTGCTGCAGATGACGGTCGCGTTGATGTCCTTCCGGCTGATCTCCCAGCTTCCCCACCAGGTCGTGAAGATGATCGGGCTGCAGCCGGCCAACCGGGTCGATATGGACCGCTTCGCGGCGGATGCCGGCATGGTGGGCATGAATGCGTCCTTGCGCGGCATCCAGGGCGGCACGGGTGCGATGTTGGAGAGTGCCACGAAGGCCGGCCGATCCGGGGAAGGCGGCGGCGGCGGCGGGATGCGCGCTCTTGCCGACGGCAGCAAGTCGGCGGAGAACGGGGGACCCAAGCTTTTGGGCAACGACAGCACGCTGCAGGCGGCGTCCGAGGTGACGCCCCCAGCCGCGAGCAAGGGAGGCACGAGCAGTGACTGAGCTGTATGTCAGCGATTTCGCATGGGGTTACATCGCAGCAAGGCGGCCGAAGGATGACACGGCCAGGCGGGTGGCCGTTGCACGGCAGCACCGCGCCGAGGCAGCGCTGCACGATGCCAACGAAGACCGGCAGCGCTTGTGGGAGCAGCTCAACCAAGTCGCCGTATATGCTGACGCGTTGATCGCGGAGAATGCCGGCCTGAGACAGGACGGCGCGAATCTCCGAAAGCATGTGGCTGACCTGATAGCCTGGGGCGAAGGCTTGAAGGATCGGCTGGCCGAAGCTCAACGGGTCGCCGAACACAAGGCTATCTGCGACGACCTGCGCAGATGCCTTGATCGGCTTCAAGGCGGCTGACGCCGTTCGCATCGCTCTCACGCATGGTGCGCTCCAACCTTGGAGAGGCATTATGTGGAACATCTTCGCGCCAGCTGCTGCGACAATGCTTCTAACCCTTGCCGCTTGTGGCAGTGGCGGCAATCTCCGGTCGGTGTCCGACTACACGGCACCAGCCGCGCCACCCATCAGGCACCCCTTCTACGATCCCACGGCCGCCTATGGCGACGCCCGCGCGACGTGGCGCCCGCCCGTGGTGGATCGCAATGGAGGGATCGTCCGCCCGCGCGAGCCAGCGACCGAATGGGGCCGACCGGACTATGAGGGAGCGCCATGGGCGACCGGGGCAGGACGGTCCCCTTTCGGGGGACCGCCAGGCACGTTCTGACACGACGTGCGGAGGATACCCTACCCGTCCGCTCCTGCGCCCATCTCAGTGCGCCAGCAAGCCTCGACCCGGGCGCGCGCTTCCTCGTGGGTCCGGGCCGCTCCCTTGGTGATGGCCAGCGTCCGCCCTTCCCTGCTGATGGACAGCATCCAGCTGTGCTTTGGCACTTCGAGGGGCTGGGTAGCCAGGAAGTCGTCGCTCAGCTCCACCAGGGTCAGCAGATAGGCAAACCACTGCGTGCCCGGCGTCTCGGCACTCTCCTCCCGCACAGCCTTGTCTCCGGCGGTGCAGAGATGAGACACCCAAGCAGGTGCGTCCACTCGCCGGGGCTTGGTCCGCATCTCCTTGACCCGTTTACGAACCAGAGCGAGCGACTGAAGGAACATCTCCCCTACAGCATCGTCCACGCGCTCCGTCAGGGGCGGGAGAGGGGCCGGCCTGGGCTTGCGCGCCCGGACCGGCTTGACCAGCGCAGCCATCAACTCGGCCACCAGCTCTCGTCGGCGTGCAGGAACTCGCGCGCCGTGCCGAGCCGCCGGGTGCGGATCTGCCAGTTCACTAAGGCATGGTAGAAGGCCAGCAGGAGAAAGCAGGAGCAGATGGCACCCATGCCCACCACATAGGACAGGCTGGGCGAAGCCGGCAACGCCGCCGCAGCGTGGTAGAACCCTACCACCAGGAACAACACGGCTCCTGTGAGATAGCACAGCGTCGAACGTGCCGATTGCTTCCGCCGGTTGTCGAGCTGACGCTCGATCTCAGACGGTGGCACCTGCGCGTTCCAGGACATGGACAGGACATCAAGGCTCCGATCTTTGGACAAACGGACCCGTGGGTCCGTCCCAGGTCCAGTCCGGATCATCTGCACCAAGTCGCCTATGTATTCCGCATTCTCACGGATCTGCTTGCCGCCGAAGCAGGCGGCGGGTGCGCTCACGACGAGGCGTATGCCTCGCCACAGGGTCCGCCGCTTTGCCTTGTCCGGGGCGTCCTTGGTGTTCTTGCCCACGGGCCTCATCCCCCGGTCGGCGCGATGGACGCGATCATGGCCCCGATATCGGTTGGCAGGCCCTCTTGGTGCCCCTCCGAACCGTCGGCCTTGCGCCAGTAGAAGGTTGGCGTGCCACGCAGGGCCAGGGCTTCGGAAACCGCCATGTTTGCCTGTAGTGTCGCTGCCGACGTGGCATCAGGCTCTCCAGTCAGCATGTTGCTGGTCCAGGCATTGACCATGTGCTCCGCTCCCTTGCTGAGCATTATCTTGGATGCGACCGTGCTGCGAGGACCAAGGAACGACAACGGGATGGCTGCAATCTGCACCTTGCCGGATGCGACATAGGGCCGTAGCTGCTCCATGGCACGCACTGAGAATGAACAAAGCGGGTCGATAAACACCCACAGCCGCGGTGCGGTAGCCACGCCGATTGTGCCGTAGGTCGTGCTTGCGACGGTCTGAAGCACGAAGGCGTCCGCTGCCTCAAGCTTGGCTTGAGATGCCAAAGCCGGGGACGTGCCGATGGTCACGGTCGGGATGGCCCCGTCTATCGAGGACACCTGCTGGCGGGTGACGTTGCGGCCGGCGGCGTCCCACATCACCCCTCCGAGTGCCCCCTGCCCGTCAGGGGTGAGGTAAAACACTTGAAAATTCTGGCCGTTACGGGCAAACACGGTGCGCAACCCGTGCTCTATGCCCAGATCGGTCAGCTGTGCTCCGGCAGAGGCAATGCGCCGCAGTGCTGGCACTCGGCTGATCTCATCAGCAGAGATGGTCCGCATGCCAGGCAGTGCCGCGGTTGGCTGAAGTACTTGAGTGCTTGACAGTTGGGTGGCAGCAGGGGGCTGCTGGGCAGGTTGAGTAGTACCACTCGGACCAGATGCCTGCACCATGCATTGTGATTGTGCCAATGACAGTGTGGGCATAAGAAGTATTGGGGTAGCAAGAAGTACACGGCGCATGAGACTCTCCCTTGAACGCCGGGAGAGTCGCAGGGGTGGATGCGAACGGGGACAACCCTGGTCACTTGGTTGGGAATAATGAGCCTGGAAGCTCACACACCGTCAGGTGGTTCCTTATGGATGGGCAGACTAAGTTTGCTGTGGTAAATACGTCGTAAGCTTGGCATGTCGGATATCGGAGCAGTGGAGCATAGACCGAGTGAAGGCAAGCCCTAGCCGCAAGTTGGTCAAAGTAACTGGAACTCCGATCTTGGCACGCCCACCTCCACCACGCCGTCCAGCCACTGATCGAACAATCAATGCTGCGTCTATCGATGTCACAATGCCGACATGGTTTGCGACAGCCTTTCAAGAACTTCTAAAAGAACAAGATGTGCATGTATACGTTAAAAGGAAAGGACGTATTGTAGCGCGAGACCTACATGAGAAGGCAATAAAGGACTTAGTGAAGCAAGTTACTGATGGTAAAAGGGTAATGTTCTTAGCCCCACCCACGCGAGATAGTGTACGCAAGAAGCTTCAAATCGACGGAGACTTGAAGTGCGCTGTAGAACGTATTGCGGATTCTGCCCGTGTTACTAGAGCATCTGTTGTGATGACAGCCTTTCATCATTTCTTCGAAACGGTTAGCTTGTTGAGAACGGGAACAGCTTCGATCTCGGATGGCGCGTGATGTTGGGCTAGACAGGACCGCTCAAGCAAGGCAAGTTGACCGTGTCGAGACCGGGTCGCCCGGCTCAAGCCTACTCTGCAACAGTATTGGAACCACAATGGCGCGCTGAAACAGAAAAGGCCGGTGCTGGAAACACCGACCTCTTTTGAACTTGCTGACACCTATACAGAGCACCGAACTAAGCTCTACGTAGGCCAGAGCCTTCCCCCTGTCAACCGAGCAATCGGTGGGCGACAGAGAAGGCTTGTCCGAAGTTCGCCTGCGCGCTCGCTAGGAGCGAGCTATGTCTGAGGCTTATCCACAACTCCCACCTTCGGCGCCTGATCCGGAAGTGTTGAGTGAGCGTCCACGATGCAAACCGACAGGGCGTCGGACAATGACACTTTCCAAGTTGGCAGCACTCGACTATCCTCCCCCTCTTCCAGGCGGTCCCAGCCGTGGAGAGGTACTCTCTGCCTTCCGCCGAGCAGTTCCCGCCTTGGGCATCGTCCAGCTTCGTGATTTGATCGAGCTGCTGATGAGCAGGTCGTTCCCTCAGGACTGGACAGGTCGTCACAGGCCTATGGTCTGGCCCTCAAACGAGTGGTTGTGTGTCCGGCTCGATATACGCGAAGGGCGCTTGAAGGAGCTGATTGGTTTAGCCTTTGAACATCGGCTGATTGCAATGCGTGAGGCGGGGAATGGTCATCGCCGGGGCGTGCGGGAAAAAGGGAAAGTTGGCTACATCATCAGTGCATTCGGTTTTGACCTTTCACCACTAGCAGCTCGCTACTCGGAGTTACTGGCGGTTGCCGCTGATTTTGAGGCCCGAGAAGCTTTAGCCCGGCGCCTGCGGGCTGAGATGTCAGGTCTGCGCCGGGATGTGCTCACGCTCATTGATTTGGGAGGAATGACGGCGGATGAGGTCACGGATTGGAAGGAAATGGCCTATCGTGCGCGTCAGATAGCGGGTCAGGGTCGAAACCAGAGCGATCCCGATATGCTGCGATTTCTGATAGAGTAGTTGACGATGATGAGAGAGACAATCCGAGCACTTCTTGACGTTGCACCACCCCTCGTAGCGGCTGAAGGTGACCCCTGGGGGTCCTTGGAGCGACCCCTTAATACAGATACTAATCATATTATAATTCTAAGCGAAGATGCAGTAGCTGACGGGGAAGCAAAACCCGGCCCCTGCTCTGTCCAACCAGTGCTAGAGTTAACGGAACCACTGCGTGGGTTCCCTGTGACCCCCGCCCTCATACTCAGGATCGCGCCACAGTTCCGTGACCTACTTCCAACAGCCAAGCCATCATACAGAGACATCATAGACGTTGCGTGGCATGTGTGTCGTCACCTCAGCATTAGCCAGGATACGTGGGGAACTGCCTGTCTTACCCTCGGTAGATGGGAGGCGACCGCCGCGCTCGCTGCGGTCGCAGGTCGCCACGCAGCAGGTGAAGTGCGATCGCCCAACGGCTTGCTACGACGAATGGTTCAGTTGTATGAGACTGGTGAACTATACCTGGACCGAACGTTGCGTAGTTTGATGACACGAGCTTCACAGGTCGCGGAACAGTCGCCTACAAAGCAGATGTCGTCATACATTCAACCGAGCATCTATTAGTCTGAAACTTCTCATGCTTGCAACAGGAGATTTATATGATACCTTCGGCCTTGCTTTTGGTGTTTTTAAGCATAGCTGGACCATTCGAATTTGGAGTGGGTGAAAGCTTCCATAAAGTCGGAGCTGCATTCTCCAACTCGCCTGGCCTATCGTGCCGGACCATAACGGTGGCATCAGTCTATGAAAAGCCATCTCTTTCAGCGAAGATACTTGGTAGAACGCAGAATTTTATTGCGGTTACTGGTGTGGAAGTGAATGGCTTTGTGCCGATGATAACCGGAAGAAAGATTCGAGGTTGGGTCGAAGCGTTAGAGACTACTACAGGAAAGCCAACTGATCTACGTGGTCCATGTGTTGTGCAAATGCAGCCAGATGGCCGCCTACTATTTGGCTGGCCTTAACATGATATGCTTGTCTTAAAAGACGCGACCGAGACACCCGACTTGGCTGATTTGTGACCTCCAAAGATAAGTAGCGGAATTTCCTCGTCGCTATGTGGCGCGTTGCTGCTGACTGAGGATGTTGTCGTCCTCCTGAACTACCGTACGCCGGCTGGATGTCCGTAAGGGGATCGCTCAGCGGACGGCGCGATCCCTGCGGGACGATCCTTATGAAACCACGCGGAACGGTGTCTCACATAGCTGGTACGGCAACTCTATCATTGGGGGGAGGCTTACCGTTACACATTTGGCCATGACGGCCACCCTGATCGGCTACGCCCGCTGCTCTACCGACAAGCAGGACCTGGCCGCCCAGAAGGCCGCCCTCGAAAAGTTCGGCGTCGCCGCTGAGCGCATCTACACCGATCACGGGTTGACCGGCACGAACCGGTCCCGGCCTGGGCTCGACCAGGCCCTTGCCGCCGTCCGCACGGGCGACACGCTCGTCGTGCCCAAGCTCGACCGCTTGGCGCGGTCGGTCCTCACACATTAACCACGCATCATCGGCCTTAGCCCGTCGATTACTGCAACGACCCCGCCGGGATCAACAACCTCTTCCTGCTCCGCCGACACCAAGTCCCAGCCGCCCAGTATCAAGCAGCTCAGACCCGAGCCTTTCAGGTTTGGGCCGAGATCACCGGCGTCACCGCTGCGGCGTAACCACGGGCACGCCGTCCTAATCGCGCCCCATCGCGACCCCAATCCAACAAGTTGACGGTGCCAGGGCATCACCCTGAGCCCCCGGATGCAGGAAGGCGTGCGCGCGATGGAGGTCGGGATCACGCCATAGGCTACTTGTCCATCGGCACAAAACGACGTTGGTGCCGCGCTTAACCCGCTACAACAACGTGGCCTGCAACGCGACGTCCACGCCGGCATCCCGACCTACGTTGCCGCCCCCTCTCCACGCCGAAGCCGGGCAGCGTCTGCGGCCGGCGGCATCCCGAACATCCGGCGGTAATCGCGACTGAACTGCGACGGGCTTTCGTAGCCCACGCCGAAGCCGATCCTGCCCGCGTCCTCCGAATCAACAAGCATAAGGCGCCGCGCCTCCTGCAGCCGGATGCGGGTTCGGTATTGGAGAGGGCTCATCATCGTGATCGCCTTGAAGTGGCGATGGAACGATGTGACGCTCATCCCCGCTTGCCCGGCCAAGGCTTCGACATGGATCGGTTCGGCGTAGTGCGAGCGTATCCAGTCGGCGGCCCGGCCGATCTGTGACAAGTGGCTGCCCGCCACCGCCGCCTGTCGGAGAAGCCCGCCTTGCTCTCCCTGAAGCAGGCGGTAGTGGATCTCGCGCTGGACGAGTGGCGCCAGCACGGCAGCGTCGCTGGGCCGGTCGAGCAGCCTCAGCAGCCGTGCCACAGGGTCCAGCAGCTCCTCGCCGAGCGGACTGACAGCTAGCGCGCTGGCGCAGTGTTCCCGGACCGCGGCAGCCGACGGATCGGCCAGCAAGAGGTCGGCTACGCAGAGAGGGTCCAGGTCAATTGAAAGCGATAGGTAAGGACGCGTTTCGTCAGCCTCGACGATGCATCCGGTAACGGGTAGGTCTACCGTTACGATCATGTAGTTGCTGGCGTCGTACTCGAACAGGCGCTCCCCGAGCGCCACCTGCTTCCTGCCTTGGGCCACCACGCAAAGCGTGGGCCGGTACATGGTGTTGACCTGTGGGCTGCGGGCTGCCGCACGGAACAGCGTCAAGCCCGCGACCGCCGTGTCGTAGCGCGTCATCTGGCAGTGACGGTCTATTAGCACACGGATGTCGTCCATCAGTC
>JAABUX010003761.1_pt1 | contig 19818 bp, 18 predicted proteins | sample 5561851 | NCBI WGS metagenome assembly JAABUX01 (sample SAMN10711883, study PRJNA513361) | rock metagenome | isolation source: Antarctica rocks | place: Antarctica: Victoria Land, Richard Nunatak red sandstone | collected 2016-01-03 | reverse complement strand
TCGTTGACCTGCATTATCTTGTCGGTGTCGAGCGTGTTGTCGAACGGGACCAGCACCACGCCGCGGGCGTTGGCTTGGCGGACCACCCGGTCGAACCCGGTCGGGCTGACCGCCTCGATGACGATCGCGTCGTAGCCCTGGTTGATGAAGTCCTCGATGGCGCCAAGCTGGGCCGCCGCGTCATTGCCGACCGAGACGATCTTGAATTCCTTGAGGTCGGCCTTGACCTCCGGCAGCTCGGAATATGCCTTGGCCGTCTTTATCATCTGGATGCGCCAGGTGTTGCCGACGTAGCCGTTGACCAGCGCCACGCGGTAGGGTCCAGGCTTGGCTGGCCACTGCAGGAACTTGGTCTGCGCGGTCCACGGCTTGAAGCATTGCTCGTTGCTGCCCGGGCCGGACACCGTCTTCGGCCCGGCAGCCAGCGCGGTGCCGGCCATCAGCATCGCCGCAATCCCGAATGCCGCCGTACGCAAGCTGGTATGAAACATGTGGGTCTCCCTGAACGCCGCCTGTTCCGGCGGCTACTGCCGAACAATATTCAGGCTCATTCACGGCGGCGTGGCAAGGCCTTTGCCGAGAGCGTAATGGTTGGAAGGGCGCATCGTTGAGCATCGAATGGGAAGCGCCGGCCATCGTGCTCGACGCGCGCGGCTACGGCGAGGGCGACGCAGTGGCGACCGTGCTGACCGAGGCGCATGGCGCGCATCGCGGCCTGGCGAGGGGCGGCAGCTCGCGGCGAGGGGCGGCGACCTGGCAGACCGGCAACCTGGTGCAGGCGCGCTGGACCGCGCGGCTGTCCGACCAACTCGGCAGCCTCGCGGCCGAGCCGGTCCACCAACCCGCCGCCCTGGTGATGGACGACCCGCTGCTGCTCGCCGTGTTGGCCGCCGCCTGTGCCGTCGCCGCCGGGGCGTTGCCGGAGCGCGAGCCGCATCCGCGCGTGTTCGGCGGCCTGCTGCATTTGCTGGCGACGCTCGGCCGCGGGCCTGAGGCGCTGGCCGACCTGGTGCGGTGGGAGGCGGCGCTGCTGGCGGATCTCGGCTACGGGCTAGACCTTGCCAGCTGCGCGGTGACCGGCGCGGTGGACGACCTGCTTTACGTCTCGCCGCGCACCGGGCGGGCCGTCTCCGTCGCCGGGGCCGGCGCGTTTGCGGACCGGCTGCTGGCGCTGCCGGCGTTGCTGCGCGACGACAAGGCGGCCGGCGGCGCGGCGGCCTGGCGCGACGGCCTGCGCCTGACCGGCCATTTTCTTGCCCGCAATGCGTTCGGCCACCGTCACCTGCCATTGCCGGCGGCGCGCGCCGCGCTTTATGACCGTGTCGGCGCTTTGGCGGAGACGAATCCGGATGGCTGACGACGCGGCTGGACACATCGAGGACACCCGCCTGACCGACGCCCTGTCGGAGCGGTACCTCGCGTACGCCCTGTCCACCATCATGTCGCGCTCGCTGCCCGACGTGCGCGACGGCCTGAAGCCGGTGCATCGGCGACTCGTCTACGCGATGCACCAGCTCCGCCTCGATCCCGCCTCCGGCTTCAAGAAATGCGCCCGCGTCGTCGGCGACGTCATCGGCAAATATCACCCGCACGGCGACGTCTCGGTGTACGAGGCGCTGGTGCGGCTGGCGCAGGAGTTTGCCGCGCGCTACCCGCTGGTCGAGGGCCAAGGCAACTTCGGCAACATCGACGGCGATAACGCGGCGGCGATGCGCTACACCGAGGCGCGGCTGACGCTGGTGGCGCAGGCGCTGCTGGCCGGCATCGATGACGACGCGGTGGACTTCCGGCCGACCTACGACGGCGAGGAAAGCGAGCCGGTGGTGCTGCCGGGCGGGTTCCCCAATCTCCTGGCCAACGGCGCGGCCGGCATCGCGGTCGGCATGGCGACGTCGATCCCGCCGCACAACGCCGGCGAGGTCTGCGCCGCCGCCATCGCGCTGATCCAGAACCCCGACGCCACCACCGCCGAGCTGCTGGCGCACATGCCAGGCCCCGACTTCCCCACCGGCGGCATCTGCATCGAGCCGGCGGAGTCGATCGCCAGCGCCTACGAGACCGGCCGCGGCGGCTTCCGCCTGCGCGCGCGCTGGGCGGTCGAGCGCGGCAAGAATGGCCTCTGGTCGGTCGTGGTGACCGAAATCCCCTACCAGGTGCAGAAGGCGCGGCTGATCGAGCAGATGGCGCAGTTGCTGGAGGAAAAGAAGCTGCCGCTGCTGGGCGACGTGCGCGACGAGAGCACCGAGCTGGTGCGCCTCGTGCTTGAGCCGAAGACCCGCGCCATCGAGCCGGAGGTGCTGATGCAGTCGCTGTTCCGGGCAACCGCGCTGGAAACCCGCTTCCCGCTCAACATGAACGTGCTGACCGCTGACCGCACGCCAATGGTGATGGGCCTGCGCCTGGTGCTGCGGCATTGGCTCGACCACCGGCACGAGGTGCTGGTCCGCCGCTCCCGGCACCGGCTGGCGGCGATCGAGCGGCGGCTGGAGATCCTCGACGGCTATTTGGCGGTGTTCCTCGACCTCGACGAGGTGATCCGCATCATCCGCACCGAGGACGAGCCGCGCCCGGCGCTGATGGGCGCCTTCAAGCTGACCGAGACGCAGGCCGAGGCGATCCTCAACATGCGGCTGCGCAGCCTGCGCCGCCTGGAGGAGATGGAAATCCGGCGCGAGCACGCCACGCTCTCCACCGAGCGCGAGCGCACCACGACCCTGCTTAGCAGCGACAAGGCGCGCTGGAAGCGCATCACGCAGGAACTGGCCGAGGTCAGGAAGAAGTTCGGCGACGGCCCGCTAGGTGCGCGCCGCACCGAGCTGGCGCTGGCGCCGCCGATTGCCGACGAGGCGCCGCCCGAGTCGTTCATGGAGCGCGAGCCGATCACCGTCGTGCTGTCGCGCCAGGGCTGGCTGCGCGCAGTGCGCGGGCATCTCGCGTCCGGCACGGAGCTGAAGTTCAAGGAAGGCGACGCGCTGCGGCGGCTGATCGCCTGCGAGACCACCGACCGCCTTTGCCTGTTTGCCACCGACGGCCGGGCGTTCACCCTGCGCGCCGGCGAGTTGCCGCGCGGCCGCGGTGACGGGCAGGCGGTGCGCGTGCTGGTCGATCTCGCTGGCGAGGACGATGTGGCGACGCTGTTCGTGCTGGCTCCGGCGCAGCGCTACCTCGTGGCCGCCGACACCGGGCGCGGCTTCGTGACGGCGGGCGAGTCGTTGCTGGCGGAGAAGCGTACCGGCAAGCAGGTGCTGAACCTCAAGCCTGGCGAGCGCGCGCTGTTCTGCGTGCCAGCCACCGGCGACACCGTCGCGGTCATGGGCAGCGCGCACAAGCTGCTATTGTTCCCACTCGATCAGGTGCCGCAGCTGACGCGCGGGGCTGGCGTTGCGCTGCAAAAATACAAGGACGGCAAGCTGGTCGATGCCCGGGTATTCAACCTGGCGCAGGGCTTGAGCTGGCCCGCCGGCGAACGCACGCGGACCGAGACCAATCTGGCGCCATGGCTGGGCGAGCGTGGCCAAGTCGGGCGCTCGCCGCCGAACGGTTATGCCAAGGCACGCTCGGGATAGGCGCTACCCGACCGGCTCAGAGACAAGTTCGGCGGGTTCCTGGGCTGCGGTCTCGATGTCTTGCTCGGTCAGGATTCGCCAGACCCCACCGATGAGCACCTCGCTTGGCCGGAACCGCGCCTTATACGCCATCTTCGGACTCTCCGGCACCCAATAGCCGAGATACACGTAGGGCAACCCACGCTCGCGTCCACTCTGCAGCAGCCACAGGATGGTGTAGGTGCCGAGCGAGCGGCGCTCCAAGCCGGGCGCGAAGAACGAGTAGACCGCCGACAAGCCGTCGCCCAGCCGGTCAGTCAGGCACACGCCAACCAGCGATCCGTCGGGATCACGAAACTCGACCAGGCTGGTTTCGATAGGCGTGTCCTCGACCATCGCGCGATAGTCGTAGAAACTCATCGTCGCCATGTCGCCGCTGCCGTGGCGCGCCTTCTGATAGCGCTGGAATAGCGTGAACTGCTCGGCGGTGGCGCGGGCCGGGGCCTCGACGACGCGCACCTGCTCGTTGGCGCGGGCGAGGCGGCGCAACGTGCGGTCCGGCTGGAAGGTCGCGACCGGAATACGAATCGGCACGCAGGACTGGCACTGCGGGCACACCGGCGCATAGGCGATGTTGTGGCTGCGTCGGAAGCCGGCGCGCGACAGGCGGTCGTGCAGGGTCTCGGCATCGACCCCGGTCAGCTCGGTCACCACCTTACGCTCGGTGCGGCCGGCGATATACGGACACGGCAATGGCGCAGTGGTGTAGAAGAACTGCGGCCGGCGCGGCGGCTTATAGCTCATGCGAACGGCTTTCCCCTTCCGGCTAGTCTCTCAGACCGGGGCCATCGCTGTCAAAGCCCGCGAACGCACGACAACCAACCCAGACAGCATATCGTGCAGCGCACGGTGGCGGACAGTGAACAAGGCCGCGAGCAACCAGATCATGCCCAAAGCCACGGTGACGTAGAAACCCACCGCCCAGATCAGCGCCTCCAAGCCCGAGGGGCGTCCAAGATCGTCGTCGTGCCGCACCGTGAGGCCGAGCAGCATCTGGCCTGGCGTCGCCGCCGCCGGCGTCAGCAGGGAAAGCCAGTTGTAGAGCAGCGGCACCGCCGGCAGCAGGGCGAACAACGGGAATCCCAGGCCGAGGGTGAGCAGCCCGAAGCCGAGCAGCAGCAGCCACGCAACTGCACAGATCACGGTAAGCAGCAGCGCATCGACCAGGAACGCCAGCACCCGCCGCCCCAGCACATCCTGCAACAGCCCGTCTTCCGCCAACATGCCCGTCGGCGGCTGCCATGACCTCGCGTAACTCACTGGACTACTCCGTGTCGGGGACCAGAGCGATATGGGTAGCCTGCGGCCCGGTTGCGCTACCGATCGTGACCGTGCCGCCGTCACGCCAGCGTTGCAAGAAGTTGCGCGACAGGTTGCTGACCAAATTGCCCGACTGTCCCGGCGCGATCGCGAACAGGCTGCGGTCGAGATCCGACAGGTCGTAGACGCCGCGGTAACTCGCGCCATGCACGGAATTGAAGCTGCCGTACGCCAACCCGCCGCGATCGACGGTGCTGTCGTCGCCGGGGCTGGCGATGGTGGCGCCGGTCACCCGCCCGAGCCACGGCCACAGCCGCAGCAGCGGGTGCTCGAACTGCGCCCGATGCGCCATGCCCCAACGCCAGTTCGCCGGCTCGTCGCCATACTGGGTAGCGAGCGCCGAGGTTGCCGCCTGCAGGGTGTCGCTCAGCAGCTTCGTGCAGTCGCCGCCGCACCAACCGGCTCCGGACGGCGAAAGGGCGTGGGCGGTGATCTCGGGCCAGGGCGCAGCCGCCTCGCGGTCGCCGGCCGGCACGTGCAGGCGCTCGATGACCGCGGCGGCGAAGCGGCGCATCCAGGCGTTGAAGATCAGCGGCTGCGGCGTGTCGCGCGTCATGCGCTGGTCCCAGTCCGACAGCAGCGCCAACGCCTTGCGCGACATTGCGTCGGTGGTCGGCACCGCTCGCAGCCGCGGCAAGGTCTCCCGCGCGAACAGGCTCGCGACATCGACCTGCATCGCGGCGAAATCCGCCACGTCATGGGTGGCGACGGCATCCAGCATCTCGCGGATGCGCCGCGCCCGCCAGTCGTCGAAGAAGTCGCGGCCCAGGAACACCGGGAAGTCGGGCGGGGCGACGCGGTCGTTGGCATTGACCAGCCGCCCGCTCGCCGGCGTCACGTAATGCGGCAATGCCTCGCCGCTGGCATAGCCGATCCAGTCGTGGCTGCCATCGGCGCCCGACACCGGCTGCGCGCCGTCGCCGCCGCGCCGGATCGGCACCCGGCCGGTGACGAACAGCGCGATTCGGCTGCGGTCGGCGACCATCAGGTTCTGCACCGGCTCGCTGATGATCGCCGCCGCCCGCCCGGCGGCGTCCACGTCGCCGGCGTCGTCGAGTGCGATCAACCCGGCCGCCGCGGTGTCGCCAGGCTCCAGGTTGGCCATGCTGAGCGACAGCACCGGGCCAGTCGGATCGACGATGTCGCTGACCACCGGCCCATGCCGCGTCTCACGCACCGGCAGCCGCTCGTCCGCCCGGCCCAGCACATGGATCACCTCGGTGCGGGTCGCGTATGGGCGTGGCCCGTCCGGCGTCGCATACATGCCTGGCCCCGCCGGGGTCTCGATGAACATATCCTGCGTGTCGGCGCCGGTGGTGGTGAAGCTCCAGGCTATATGGCCGTTGTGGCCGAGCACCAGCATCGGCACGCCCGGCGCGGTGGCCCCGACCAGCACCCGGCCGGGCGTCTCGATGCGAGCCAGGTACCAGATGCTTGGCAGGCTGAAGCCCAGATGCGGGTCGCCGGCCAGCAGCGGCGCGCCGGTGGTCGTGTTCCGGCCATCGACCGCCCAGGCGTTGCTGGCCTGGCTCGGCAAGGTGAACGGCGCCGGGAACACCGGCACCGCCGCGACCAAGCGGGTCGCGGTCGCGGCGAGGCGGGCGTCCGGCAGCAGCGCCGCCTGCGGACGACCCGGTGTGTTCTGGTCCGGCCACAGCGCGTCGATTGCCGCCGGAGTCATGGTCCTGGCCAGCGCCAGCCGCGCCAACTCGACTCGCCAGTTGCCCGACAGATAAAGCCCCATGGTCTTGCCCCACAGCAGGCTATCGATCGCCTGCCACGGCGCCGGCCGCCCCAGCAGCACGAACTCGGGCGCGGCGAGCCGGCCGCGCCGGTCCATCCAGGCGTTCACCCCGCGCGCGTAGGCGTCGAGCAGGTCGCGCGTGGAGGGCGGCAGCAACTTCAGGTCCGCCTCGGCATGACGCCGCACGCCCATGGTGCGCATGAAGCGGTCGATCGGCAGTGCCTGGGCCCCGAGTTCCTCGGCCAGCGCGCCGCTCGCCGCACGGCGCATCACGTCCATCTCGAACAGCCGTTCGCGGGCGTGCAGGAAGCCGAGCGCGGCGGCGGCGTCGAGCGGGTCGCCGGCGCGCACGCGGGGAATGCCGTCGCTGTCAATGTCGATGGCCACCGGCCCGTGCAGGCCGGGGATCGCCGCGCGCAGGCCGCCGCCGGGCAGGGTCAGCCACATCGCGGCGAGAACCGCGGCGACGACCGCCGACACCAGCGTCACCAGCAGGATCAGGGCAAGCCGGAGTAGCCGAACGAGGATACGCATCGGCGCAATGGTGACGTGTTGGAACGCGACTAGGAAGTGCCGCGGCCAGTGGTCACAGTGGAAAGGTCCAATCAAACAGGGGCGTGGCATGAGCGGCAGGACGCAGGAGCAGTTGGTGGTGGGCCAGTTCGGCATCCAGGCCGGCGCCTACCTCACCAGCCTCGTGCATGCACAGGGCGAGGACCTCATCGCCATTGCCGAACTGGTCCGCGCGCGGGTCGCGGCCGGGCAGGGCGCGCGCGTGCTCGACCTCGGCTGCGGCGGCGGTCACGTCGCCTACGCAGCGGCGGCGGCAGGCGGCTCGGTGGTGGCCTACGATCTGTCGCACGAGATGCTGGCGGTGGTAGCCGGCGAGGCGCAGCGCCGTGGCCTCGCGATCACGACCCAGCAGGGCGCCGCCGAGCGGCTGGCGTTCGCCGATGCCGAGTTCGACATCGTGCTGAGCCGCTACAGCGCGCATCACTGGACCGACTTCGCCGCCGGCATCCGCGAGGCGGCGAGGGTGCTGCGGCCGGACGGCGTGGCGGCGTTTCACGATCTGGTGTCACCCGGCCGCGCCGACCTCGACACCTTCCTGAATGCGATCGAGTTGCTGCGTGACACCTCGCATATGCGCAACCGCAGCGTTGCGGAATGGCTGGAGGCGGCTGCCGTCTCCGGTTTGCGCGTCGGCGGAATGACGCCCTATCGCCTGCGGCTGGAGTTCGCCGCCTGGATTGCGCGGATCAACACGCCGGAACCGCTGGCCAGGGCGATCCGCTTGCTGGAGCAGGCCGCCAGCGCCGCCGTGTCGCGCCACTTCGAGCTTGGCGTCGACGGCAGCTTCACGGTCGATACCGCGCTGCTGCGTTTCACCAAGGGCTGAAACGAAGCCGGCCCCGTCTCGCGACGGGGCCGGCTGGCAGCAAAGGCTAGGATCGTCCTGTTATTGCAGGATGATCTCGACGCGGCGGTTCTGCGGCTCGCGCACGCCAGCGGCGGTCGGCACCAGCGGGTGGGTTTCACCGAAGCCCTGGATGGTGATGGCGTTCCTCGGCACGCCGTCGCGCACCAGTTCGCCCTGCACGGCTTCGGCGCGGCGCACGCTGAGCTTCTGGTTGTAGGCGGCGGTGCCCGAAAGGTCGGTGTAGCCGTTGACCGCGATCCGCGTGTAGCTGACGTGGCTGGAGTTCTGCGCCGCTTCGGAGATGATGGAACGGGCGCGGGCGGTCAGGTCCGCGCGGTCCCAATCGAAGAACACCAGATAGGTGCGCGAAGGCGCCGGGGCCGGGGCAGCGACCGGCATCGGGCTGGGCGGCGGCGGCGGCGGGGCGACGTCGAAGGCATAGCGCAAGCCGACCAGGGCCGAGTGGTTGAAATCGTCGGACACCTTCAACTTGGCTGCCGACGGGATGCCCGGCGAGATCAGTTGCGCGTGGTAGCTGCGGTCGTTCGGGGTGCTGTAGAAGCGGTACTCGGCGGTGAGCGACAGGCCGGGCACCAGCGAGTAGAGCGGGAAGGCGACGCCGGCGATCGCCTGATAGGCAAACATGTCGGACGAGCTGTTCACGTTGACCGAACTGTAGCCGGGGCCGCTGCCGAGCGGGATGTTGACGCCCTTGTACTTGTTCTGCGCCCAGCCGGCGCCGATGCCGACATACGGGTTCACCGCATCAAGGCCCAGCATCGACAGGCCGATATCGTTGAAGCTGAAGTCATACAGCGCGTTGACCATCGCGCCGTATTTCTGCTCCTGCCCATACGGGCGGTTCGCCGGGGTCCCTCTGCCGACCGAACGCAGGTCGTTGGTGCGGTAGTTGCCCTCGAGTTCGACGCGCAGGCCGTTGCCAAGGCCATAGCCGATGCTTGCGAGGCCACCGTAGCCCACGTCGAACTTGGGATTGCTGCCGGCCTCGGTGTTGCCCCGGCTTGGCGACGAGAGGTGCTTGATCGTCTCGTTCTGCAGGATGTTGCCCATCCCGGCGGCGCCGATGTACAAACCGTTAATGGGCTGCGCGCTGGCCGCCGCGGGAACCGCGACGATGCTCGCTGCGAGAAGCATATTCTTGAAGGTCATTACAGTCTCCGTCAATCGTCTACGCAGAAAGCCGCGCCAGCCCATGCCGTGCGCTGCATTGCAACAACACGAGGATCTACTTGTGGTTGCTGGTTTCCTCAACGCGCGTCTTCGTGAAGAACGATTTGCATCCGGTATGTGGCACGACGGCATCAGGGCCGGAAAACGACGAGCAGCTATGCGTTTACCTACATATGAACGGGAAAGTTCAGCCCGTGCTTAGCGTCCTGCCCGCATGAACTGCGCGAATGCCGCGAGTGTGATGTCCGAGACATGATGCTCCATGCCCTCGGCATCCTGTTCGGCGGCGTCGGCCGGCACGCCCACCGCGATCAGCAGGTCGACCACGAGGCGGTGACGCAGCCGCACCCGCTCGGCCATGCTCTCGCCGGAGTGCGTCAGGAACACTCCGCGATACGGCTTGGCGGTCGCCAGCCCCTCGCGTTTCAGGCGTGCGATGGCCTTGATCGCGGTCGCATGGGACACGCCGAGGCGGCGGGCGATGTCGGTTGGCCGCGCCTCGCCGCCGGCCGCCAACAAATCGGCAATCAATTCGGCGTAGTCCTCCAGCAACGCGGTCGATTGCGCGTTCCGGGTCTTGCCGAACCGCAACGCCTGCGTCGGCTCGGCAGGCATTTCGGTTGCTGGGGCTGGTTCGGTCATTGCCACAATCTATCGCCTTTGGCAGCCGCCACTTCAAGTCCGCTTGAAGTTTACCGGACTGCTATTTACATCCACGACATCGGATTGTAGCACCGGCTACAATTCTCGGCGAAGGTAGCGGGGCAGTGAGCGACACCATTCAGCAGCAGGATGATCTGTCGTCGCGCACCGTTGCGGCCGGGCGCGAGGTGCTGGCCGGCCAGCGTCGCGGCGCGCTGCCGTTCATCGGCCCGGCGGTGATCGCCTCGGTGGCCTACATGGACCCCGGCAATTTCGCGACCAACATCCAGGCCGGCGCGCGCTACGGTTACCTGCTGCTCTGGGTCGTGGTGGCGGCAAGCCTGGTCGCCATGCTGTTCCAGGGCATGTCGGCCAAGCTCGGCATCGTCACCGGCCACAGCCTGGCCGAACTCTGCCGCATCCATTTGCCGCGCCGGGTCACCATCGCGATGTGGCTGGCCAGCGAGGTGGCGGCCATGGCCACGGACCTCGCCGAGTTCCTCGGCGGCGCCATCGGCCTGTCGTTGTTGCTTGGCCTCCCGCTGATGGTCGGCTTGGTCATCACCGGCGTGCTCACCTACGGGCTGCTGCTGCTGGGCGGCCAGGGCTTCCGGCCGCTGGAGCTGGCCATTGCGCTGCTGGTCGGCGTGATCGGCCTCAGCTACTTGGCCGAACTGCTGATTGCGCCGCTGAATTGGGGAGCGTTCGCGTTCGGCGCCGTGGTGCCACGCCTCGACGGGGCGGAAAGCCTCACCCTGGCGGTCGGCATCGTCGGCGCCACGGTGATGCCGCACGCCATCTACCTGCATTCCAACCTGACCAGGAACCGCGTGCCCACCACCGACGAGCTACAAGTGCGCCGGGTGGTGAAGTTCTCCTGGCGCGAGGTCAAGGTGGCGCTGGGCATCGCCGGCCTCATCAACATGGCGATGATGGCCATGGCCGCCGCCGCCTTTCACTCCGGACATGCCGACGTGGCCGAGATCGAGACCGCCTACCGCACGCTCGGGCCGTTGCTGGGCGGGGCCGCCGCCGGCGTGTTCATGGTCTCGCTGCTGGCGTCGGGACTGTCCAGCTCGGTGGTCGGCACCATGGCGGGGCAGCATATCATGCAGGATTTCACCGACTACCGGCTGCCGATCTGGCTGCGGCGGCTGGTGACGATGATCCCGGCCTTCGTGGTGGTGGCCCTTGGCGCCAACGCCACCCGCGCGCTGGTGCTGAGCCAGGTCGTACTCAGCCTGGTGCTGCCGCTGCCGATGGTGGCGTTGCTGTGGCTGTCGTCGCGGCGCGACGTGATGGGCCGGTTCGCCAGTTCGGACGCGGTGCGTGCCGCCGCCGTCGCCGCGGCGGCCGTCGTGCTGGCGCTGAACACGGTGCTGCTGTTGCAGATTTTCGGCGTGCCGATCCCTGGTTTGGGGTGATATCTCGATCTATTGCGGATGGATCGGCGGGCTGCGGTTCCACCAGTGCGGCTGGCGCACCCGCTCGCGCGACAGGGTGAACAGGCCGGCGGCGATGATGACGGCGGCGCCCACGAACATCGGCGCGTCCAGATGGTCTCCGAACACCAGGTAGCCGAGGCCGATGCCCCACAGCATCTGGCTGTATTGCGGCGGCGCCACCATGCTGGCCGGTGCCAGGCCCGACGCCAGCATCAACAGCACGTTGCCGGCCGCGCCCAACACGCCGAACGACAGCACGAACAGCCACTCGCGCCCGGCTGGCCAGACGAAGTGCGGCAGCATCAGCACGAAGCTCACGACGATGGGGCCGAACAGCCCGGCGCCGTACAGCGAGATGCGCTTTTCGGTCGGTCCCAGTTTACGCAGCACGATGATGGTGACGGCGCCGGCAAAACCCGCGCCGATGGCGGCGAGGTGGCCCAGGTCCAACGCGCGGATGCCGGGCCGCAGGACGATCAGCACGCCGATGAACCCGGCGACCACGGCCGACCAGCGCCGCCAGCCGACCGGCTCGTGCAGGAACACCACCGACAGGATCGTGACGAAAGCCGGCAGCAGGAACATCAGCGCGAACGCCTCGGCCATCGGCAGCCTGGTGAAGGCGGTCACCGAGAACAGGCTGCCGGCCACCGCCGCCAACGCCCGCAGGCACCACATGCGGCGGTCGTTGCAGTGCCATAAATCACGCCAATGCTCGCCCGGCTTACGCACCAGCGCGATTGCCGGAAGGCCCAGCACCGCGCCGTAGAACACCAGCTCGAACGCCGGCACCGCGCCGTGCAGCAGGCGCACCGAGGCATCGCTGAAGGCGTAGACGGCGTAAGCCAGGAACGAGAGCGCGACGCCGTTCAGGGCCGTGCCGTCCTGGCTGCCGCTGATGGTGCTGGCCTGGCTGTTCATCGTTCAGGGTCTGTTCATCGTTCAGGGTCTTTCGGGGCGCGAAATGTCTGTCGCGGCGATCCTACTCTAGGCGCGCTGCAGAAGTCGTGCCGCATCCAGAGCGAAATACGTCAGGACGCCGGCAGCGCCAGCTCGCTTGAAAGCGATCAGGCTCTCCATCATCGCCTTGTCGTGGTCGATCCAGCCGCGTTCGACCGCGGCCATGATCATCGAGTATTCGCCGCTGACCTGATAGGCGAAGGTCGGCACGCCGAACCGCTCATGCACCCGGCGCAGGATGTCGAGGTAGGGCATCCCCGGCTTCACCATCACCATGTCGGCGCCTTCCAGCAGGTCCATCTCGACCTCCCGCAACGCCTCGTCGGAGTTGGCGGGATCCATCTGGTAGGTCTTCTTGTCGCCGTTCAGCCGAGCCGACCCCACTGCATCCCGATACGGGCCATAAAAGGCGCTCGCATACTTCGCCGCGTAACTCATGATGCGCGTGCGATCCAGCCCGGCCGTATCCAATGCCGAGCGGATCGCGCCGACCCGGCCGTCCATCATGTCGGATGGCCCCACGACGTCGACCCCTGCCTGCGCCTGAACGACAGCCTGACGCGCGAGGACGGCCACGCTCTCGTCATTGGCAACCCAGCCGTCCCGCAGCACGCCATCGTGCCCGTGCGTCGTGTAGAGATCGAGCGCCACGTCTCCAAGCAGCCCCATTTCGGGGAACTCCCGCTTGAGCAGGCTTGCGGCCCGGCAGATCAGGTTTTCCGGGTTGACCGCCTCAGTTCCATCCGCGTCTTTCAGTTCGGCCGGCGTCATAGGAAACAGTGCCGCCATCGGGACGCCCAGCCGCGCCGCCGGCTCGACATGTGCGGCCAGGCGGTCGAGCGTCACCCGCCGCACGCCGGGCATCGAGGCGACCTCGGTCATCGTCCCGGACCCCTCGATCACGAATACCGGCCAGATCAGGTCGTCCACCGTGAGCGCCGTCTCGGCCACCAGCCGGCGTGTCCAGCTATCGGCGCGGTTGCGGCGCAGGCGGGTGGCGGGAAACTGGCCGACGGTCATGGCGTAAGCTCCGGAACTGCGGGTGCGCGTGGCATAGCGCTGGACAACCGGCGCGTCTTGCTCGAAATCGAGGCTTCCGCCCCGGAAGGCACGCCCCATGAACGAGCAATCGCCCGCCACCAGCCTGCACCGCTTCTTCTCGGCCCCGCTGGCCGACACCGACCCCGAGCTGGCCGCCGCCATCGGGCGCGAACTGGTGCGCCAGCAGGACGGCATCGAATTGATCGCCAGCGAGAACATCGTTTCCGCCGCGGTGCTGGAGGCGCAGGGCAGCGTGCTCACCAACAAGTATGCCGAGGGGTATCCGGGCCGCCGCTACTACGGCGGCTGCCTGCACGTCGACGTCGCGGAGCAACTGGCGATCGACCGCGCCAAGCGGCTGTTCGACTGCGGCTTTGCCAACGTGCAGCCGCACTCGGGCGCCCAGGCCAACCAGGCGGTGTTCCTGGCGACGCTCAATCCCGGCGACACCATCCTTGGCATGAGCCTGGCGTCCGGCGGCCACCTCACCCATGGCGCCGCGCCCAACCTGTCGGGCAAGTGGTTCCGCGCGGTGCAGTACGGCGTGCGCCGCGACAATGGCTTGCTGGACTATGACGAGCTGGAGGCGCTGGCCCGCGCCGAGCGCCCGCGCATGATTATCGCCGGCGGCAGCGCCTACCCGCGCACCATCGACTTCGCCCGCATCCGCGCGGTGGCCGACGAAGTGGGCGCGATCTTCCTGGTCGACATGGCGCATTTCGCCGGCCTGGTCGCGGCGGGCGTCTACCCGAGTCCGCTGCCGCACGCCCACGTCGTCACCACGACCACGCACAAGACGCTGCGTGGCCCGCGCGGCGGCATGATCCTGACCAACGACGAGGCGCTGGCGAAGAAGATCAACTCGGCGGTGTTCCCCGGCCTGCAGGGCGGCCCGCTGATGCACGTCATCGCGGCCAAGGCGGCGGCGTTCGGCGAGGCGCTGCGGCCGGAGTTCCGGCTGTATCAACGTGCCGTGGCCGACAACGCCCGCGCGCTGGCCGCAAGCCTGGTGGAGCAGGGCGTGGACATCGTCACCGGCGGCACCGACAGCCACCTGATGCTGGTCGATCTGCGGCCCAAGCGCGCCACCGGCAAGACCGCCGAGGCCAGCCTGGAGCGCGCCCACATCACCGCCAACAAGAACGCCATCCCGTTCGACCCGGAGAAGCCGGCAATTACCTCGGGCATCCGCCTCGGCACCCCCGCCGCCACCACGCGCGGCTTCGGCGTCGCCGAGTTCACCGAGATCGGCGCCATGATCGGCGAGTTGCTGGATGGCCTGCGCAGCTCCAACGACGGCGCCAACGATGCCGCCGAGCGGGCCGTGGCGACGCGGGTGCTTGCGATGTGCGCGCGGTTCCCGATCTACGGCGCGGCGCGCTGACGCCGTCCGATGCGCTGCCCGTTCTGCGGCCATGACGACACCCAGGTGAAGGACAGCCGCCCCGCCGACGACGGCGGGGCGATCCGTCGCCGGCGGTTCTGCCCGAGCTGCAGCCAGCGCTTCACCACCGTCGAGCGGGTGCAGTTGCGCGAACTGACGGTGGTGAAGTCCGATGGCCGCCGGGTGCTGTTCGACCGCGACAAGCTGGCCCGCTCGGTGCGCATCGCCTTGCGCAAGCGCCCGGTGAGCGAGGAACGCATCGAGCGCATCGTCAACGGCATCACCCGCCAGCTCGAAGCCTCGGGCGAGGCGGAGGTGCCCAGCAAGCAGATCGGCGAGCTGGTCATGGAAACGCTGAAGGAGGTCGACGCGGTCGCCTACGTCCGCTTCGCCTCGGTCTACCGCAACTTCCGCGAGGCCAAGGACTTCGAGGCCTTTCTTGGCGGTCTGGCCGAGCCTACATAAGCGTTCCCATGGACGATCTTTCCCATATGCGCGCGGCACTGGCACTCGGCCGGCGGGGACTCGGCAGCACCTGGCCGAACCCTTCGGTCGGCTGCGTCGTGGTGGCCGGCGGGCGGGTGGTGGGACGCGCCGTGACCGCCGATGGCGGACGCCCCCATGCAGAAACGCAGGCGCTGGCGATGGCCGGCGCGGCGGCCCGCGGCGGCACCGTCTACGTGACGCTGGAGCCGTGCAGCCATCGCGGCCAGACCCCGCCCTGCACCGAGGCGTTGATCGCCGCCGGCATCGCCCGCGTGGTGATCGGCGTTCGCGACTCCGATCCCCGGGTGTCGGGCGCCGGCATCGCGCGTCTGCAGGCCGCCGGCATCGAGGTGGTGACCGGAGTGCTCGAGGAGGAGGCCCGCGAACTGGCCAGCGGCTTCTTCCTGCGCGTCGGGCGCCAGCGGCCCCTGGTGACGCTGAAGCTCGCGACCACCCTGGATGGCCGCATCGCCACCCGTACCGGCGAGAGCCAGTGGATCACCGGCCCGGACTCGCGCCGCGCTTCCCATGCTTTGCGGGGCCGGCATGACGCGGTGATGGTCGGAGTCGGCACGGTGCTGGCCGACGATCCCGACCTCACCTGCCGCATCGAGGGCTACCGCAGCCGCACGCTGGTGCGCGTCGTGGCCGACAGCCGGCTGCGCACCCGGCGCACCGCGCGCCTCGTGGTGACCGCACGGGAATCGCCGACCTGGCTGCTGACCCGGACCGATGCCGATGCCGGGCGGCGCGCCGTGCTGGCAGGTTGCGGGGTGCAGGTCGTCGGCGTCCCCAGCGCCGCGATCGGCGTCGACATCGCCGCGGGCTTGCGCCTGCTGGCGGAGCGCGGCATCACCCGTCTGCTGGTCGAGGGCGGCGGGCAGCTTGCGGCGTCGCTGCTGCGCGCCGATTTGGTGGACCGGCTGGCATGGTTCCATGCGCCCACGGTCATGGGTGGCGACGGCTGGCCGGCGGCGCAGGCGTTCGGGATCGAGGCGCTGGCGTCCATGCCACGCTTTGTGCGACAGGCGGCAACGCCCACGGGAGACGACATGCTCACTCTGTTCCGCCGGGCCGCATAGATGTTCACCGGGATCGTCACCGGCCTCGGCACCGTGCGCGAGATCGCGCCGCTCGGTGCCGGGCAGGACATGCGCCTGGTGATCGCCACGCCGGTCGGCGAGGCGGCCTGGGCGGAAACCGCCGCCATCCCGCTCGGCGCGTCGATCGCCTGTTCCGGCTGCTGCCTTACCGCGGTAGCGACCGGCCCGGACTGGTTCGCGGTGACGGCTTCGGCGGAGACGCTGTCGAAGACGACGTTGGGGCGCTGGCGCGTCGGCACCAGCGTCAACCTGGAGCGTCCGCTGCGAGTCGGCGACGAACTGGACGGCCACATCGTCGCCGGCCATGTCGATGGCGTGGGCGAGGTCGCGGCCAGCACGCCCGACCATGGCTCGACCCGCTGGAGCTTCGCCGTTCCGCACGCGCTCGCCCGCTACATCGCTTCCAAGGGGAGTGTCGCCGTCGAGGGCGTGTCGCTGACCGTCAACGAGGTGGACGGCAGCACCTTCGGCGTGAACGTCATCCCGCACACCCATGAAGTCACGACATTCGGCCGCCTCGCCGTAGGCGACGCGGTGAACATCGAGATTGACACGATGGCGCGTTACGCCGCCCGGCTGCAGGAGTACCGCTGATGGACGAGATTCTAACCCGCAGCCTGTCCGAGTACCTCTGCTCGGCCGAGGAGCTGATCGAGGAGGCACGCAACGGCCATATGTTCGTGCTGGTCGACGACGAGGACCGGGAAAACGAGGGCGACCTGGTGATTCCGGCCCAATTCGCCACGCCGGACGCGGTCAACTTCATGGTGCGCCACGCGCGCGGCCTGGTCTGCCTGGCGATGACCCAGCACCGCATCGAGCAACTCGGGCTGCCGCTGATGGCGCAGGCCAACGGCACCCGGCACCAGACCGCGTTCACCGTCTCGATCGAGGCCGCCGACGGAGTATCCACCGGCATCTCGGCGCACGACCGCGCCCACACCGTCGCCATGGCGATCAACCCGGAAGGCAGCCGGGCCGACATCGTGACGCCGGGTCATGTGTTCCCGTTGATGGCGCGCGAGGGCGGCACGCTGATCCGCGCCGGCCACACCGAAGCCGCGGTGGACATCGCGCGCATGGCCGGACTCAACCCGTCCGGCGTGATCTGCGAGATCATGAACGACGACGGGACCATGGCGAGGCTGCCCGACCTGGTGGCGTTCGCGCAGCACCACAACCTCAAGCTCGGCTCCATCGCCGACCTGATCGCCTACCGCCGGCGCACCGAAAAGCTGGTGCGGCGAGTCGAGGAGGGGATGTTGTGCCATACCGTCGGCGGTGACTGGCGGGTCATGGTGTATGCCAACACGGTGGAATATTCCGAGCATCTGGTGCTGGTGCGCGGCGATGTCGCGGCGCCTGGGCCGGTGCCGGTGCGGATGCACGCCGTCGACGTGCTCGAGGACGTCGTGGGCAGCCTGCGCGGCGGCAACGGCCTGCGCGAAGCCATGGCGATGATCGTGGCGGAAGGCCGCGGTGTCGTCGTCCTGTTGCGCGAGGCGCGGGCCACCAAGCTGTCGGAGCAGGTGCGGCGGCTTACCGGGGCGCCCCGCCCGCCGTTGGAACTGCGCGACTACGGCGTCGGCGCGCAGATCCTGCTCGACCTCGGCGTGCGTGACATGGTGCTGCTGTCCAACACCCATCGCACCATCGTCGGCCTGGAAGGTTACGGCCTTGCGGTGGTCGAGCAACGCTCGATCGTGGCGTCGGAAAGCGCGCCGACATGAGCACCATCGACGCACCGATGCCGGCCGCGCCGATCATCGAAGGGCCGGCGCCGCATCTCCTGGTGGTGCGGGCGCCTTATTACACCAAGATCGTGGATGGCCTGCGCGACGGCGCGGCGCGCATCCTGGCCGAGGCCGGGGCGACCTTCGACGTGCTCGACGTGGCCGGCGCGCTGGAACTGGCGGCAGCCGTGCGGCTAGCTGTCGGTGGCTCGCCATCGCGGACCTTCGACGGCTACGTGGCGCTCGGCTGCGTGGTCAAGGGCGACACCGACCATTACGAGTTCGTCTGCCGCGAGGCGATGGCCGGCCTTACCATGGTGGTGCAGATGCACGCGCTTTGCCTCGGCAACGGGCTGCTCACGGTGCATGACCTGGCGCAGGCCGTGGCTCGCTCCGGACCCGACGGCCACAACAAGGGCGCGGAGGCCGCCGCCGCCGCCCTGGTGCAGATCAACGCCGCGCGCTGGCTGAACGGCGCCTGATGTCGGGCAAGTCCCCGGCCGGCCGCGCCAACCGCTCGCGGCCGCGCACCGCCGCGCGCGTCGCCGCGGTGCAGGCGCTGTTCCAGGCCGAGCAGGCGCAGCTCAACGTCGAGACGGTCATCGACGAGTTCGTCCGCCACCGCCTCGGCGAACTTCCCGGCAGCGGCGGCTACGAGGACGGGCGGGTGCCGGACGCCCACGTGCCGCTGTTCGTCCGCGTCGTGCGCTCCGTCACCGAGCAGCAGGACATGATCGACCGCATGTTGAGCGAGGCGCTGTCGGCGGACTGGCCGCTGTCGCGCCTCGATCCGGTGCTGCGCGCGGTGATGCGCGCCGGCGCGGCGGAACTGACCATGGCCGACGGGCCGCCGGCGCGGGTGGTCATCAACGAGTATCTCGACGTGTCGCACGGGTTCTTCGACGGCGACGAGCCGCGCATAGCCAACGGCGTGCTCGACCGCCTAGCGCGGCAGCTCCGGCCGCAGGACTTCGCGGGCACGATGTGAGCCTGCCGACCGAGTTCGCCCGCATCGCGCGGCACTTCCGCCCGTTGGCTGGAGTGGGCGCGCTGGGTCTCGCGGACGACGCGGCGCTGTTCGACCCGCCGCCCGGCGTGCAACTGGTGCTGGCGGCCGACGCAATGGTGGCCGGCGTGCATTTCCTGCCTGACGACCCGCCCGACCTGGTCGCGCGCAAGCTGCTGCGCACCAATTTGTCCGATCTTGCCGCGATGGGCGCCGACCCGCTCGGCTACCTGCTGACGGTCTCGGTTCCGCGTGCGGCGACGGACGCCTGGTTCGCGGCGTTCGCGGCCGGGCTGGCGGCCGACCAGGCGGAGTTCGGCCTCACGCTGCTGGGCGGCGACACCACCTCGACGCCCGGCCCGGTCAGCCTGTCGCTGACCATTCTCGGCACCGTGCCGCCCGGCGAGGCGCTGCGCCGCAACGGCGCGCGGCCGGGCGACGAGGTGTGGGTCAGCGGCACCATCGGCGACGGCGCGCTTGGCCTGCTGGCGGCGCAGGGCAGGCTGGCCGATCCCAATGGGTTCCTCGCCGGCCGCTACCGGTTGCCTCGCCCACGGTTGGCGCTAGGTCGCGGACTGCGCGGGGTGGCGACGGCGTGCCTCGATGTGTCCGACGGGCTGGTGCAGGATCTCGGGCATCTCTGCCGCGCCGGCAAGCTGGCGGCGGTCATCGAACAGCAGCTGGTCCCGATCTCGGAGGCAGCGGCTGCGCTGGGTGGTGGGCATGTGACGCGCTGCC
>JAABUX010003760.1_pt1 | contig 19819 bp, 15 predicted proteins | sample 5561851 | NCBI WGS metagenome assembly JAABUX01 (sample SAMN10711883, study PRJNA513361) | rock metagenome | isolation source: Antarctica rocks | place: Antarctica: Victoria Land, Richard Nunatak red sandstone | collected 2016-01-03 | reverse complement strand
TTGGATGTCGGTCAGGTCGGTCGTGTAGGCTTTACGCATGGCAGGTATCGTGGGTTGAGCGAGGATGCAAGTCTTGGCCACCTCGGGGATTCTAGGGCCAAACCCACTTCCCGGATAGCCTCTCAGTTCCCGGATCTCGGGTTGCAAGGCGAAGCCCCGAAGCGATTTGCAATCTTAAATCTGCAATCTTTGATCCCGGACAAGGCGATCGAGTTCCGAATTTTTCGGATTAGCTTAATCGCCTGATTTCGGATTTTCCAGCAAGGATCACGCCTCGTCCGGCCGCCGATACCGGCCGGGGTGGCGAGCGGGGCGGGAAGGTCCGGGTGATCTGGCGGGGTCGCGCGGCCCCCCGTCGCGTGAGGCGGCGGGGGTCGGGCGGCCGGCGGGACGGGCCGTGCGACCGGGCGGGGCGCCTGGGGGGCTCCCCGCGTCCGGCGGCACGAAACATCCCGGCCCGGGGACGGCGGCCTGGCGCCTGGAGCCGGGGCCACCACGAGGGGCCTTCCGGGACGACACCGTGGGAGGCGTCCTCCGCGGGCGGGGCGTCGACCGGGTCGACGTCGACGTCGGGGCCGATCGCGAGGAGGGGGTCCGGGAGGGGTTCGGCGTCGTCGAGGTCCGTCTCGTCGACGGGGGTCTCGGTCGGATCGAACCTCGGGCCGGTCACCTTCCGCGTATCGGCCGACTCCGGCGGGACTGCGGGTCGGTCGGCCGGCCCGGGCCGGGCGAGGTCGCCCTCGGCTTGCGGCATGGTGCCGTCGGCGGCCGAGGGTTCGTCGTCGGCGACGGGCCAGGTCGGGTCGACCTGGGCGTCCGGCCCGGCGTCGGTCGGCGTCACGGGGTCGACGCCCGCGGGCGGGACGACTCCCGGGCCCTCGGCCGGTCCGGGCCCTCCGGCGGCGTCGACGTCTTCTTCGGGCGGTGGCGGCGTGCCCGGCGCCCCGGCCGGGAGCCCCACGGCAGCGTGGGGGCCGGCCTCGGCCGCCGAGGTCGGCGCCTCGACCCGGACGAACTTGCCGGGCGCGACCTGGACCCAGGTCGCCTCGGCGGCCTCGGCCGTCGGCCTCGCCTTCTTCGGCCGCCCCTTGCCGCGCCGGCCCTTGTGGGCGGGGGCCGAGGCGGGGGCGGCGGCGTTGGCCTCGTCCGGACTCGCCCCCGAGGCCGATCGGCCGGCCGTCCCCGGGCGGGGGCGGGCCGGGTCGTCGTCGACATCGTCGTCGCCCTCGCCCGGCGAGGCCGGGTCGAAGGCGGTCGCCGATCGCGATCGGGCCTCGCCGGGCACGTCGGGGCGACGGCCGGCCGAGGGGGACAGGATCAGGGCCATCAGGAGCAGGTAAGGGGGGACGAGCCACGGCGAGGCCGACGAGGCGACGACCCAGGAGGTCGCCGCCATCAGCAGGGCCAGCACCGCCGTCGCCAGGCCACGCACCCGGGGTCGGGCCGTTGCCGGCCGATCGGGCGAGGGGTCCGCTCCGGAATCCCGGCGGGGTCCCAAATCATCGTCATCGTCGTCGTCGTCGTCGTCGTCGTCGTCGTCGAGCACGCGAGGTCGCCCCGGTCCTTCGAAGCTCCCGACGAAGGGGCGGGACGCCGCCGCCCGCCCCCTCCAGGGAAATCTATCGGACGCACCGGCCGCGTCCTGCCGTCTTTGGGCCGGGGGTCGACGCCCGAGCCTCGACCCCACCGCCCGGACCGCGACGACCGCCAGGGCCGGAGTCCGCCGCTCAGGGCTTGCCGGGCTCCTCCCCGGGGCCGGGCATCGGGCGAGGCTTATGGGGCTTGCCCAGGCGCACGCTGTTCCGGCCGGCGACGAGGAATCGATCCCCCGCCGCCAGTCCCTCGACGACCTCGCGGAGCCCGTCATGCGTCTGGCCCAGCTTGACCGGGCGGAGGGAGATGACGTCGCGGTCGTCGACGAGGTAGAGGGACGTCTCGCTCTGGAGCACGCCGGTGGTCACCGCCGACCCGGGGATCAGCAAGGCCGGGCGGGGCCCGCCGACCTCGAGCCGGACCCGGGCGGACAGGCCGGGGACCAGCGATCGGTCGTCGTTGGGGAACTCGGCCCGGATCAAGGCCAGCCCCCCCGCGATCCCGGCGCCGTCGAGGCGGGCCGTGCCCCGATGCGGGAAGTCGACCTCGTCGCCCAGGCCCATCAGGACCGGCAGATCGCCGCCGGGCTTGCCGTCGCGGACCTGCCGTCGGACCCGGAGGAACGTCCGCACGTCGACCGCGATGGCGACGCGGATCGGGTCGACCGCGCTGATCGTGGCCATCGGCGTCTCGCCGGCCTTGACCGGTATCCCCTCGTCGACGAGCCGGCGGCCCATCTCGCCGTCGAACGGGGCCCGGACTCGGGTGGCGTCCAGGTCCAACTTCACCCGGTCCCGACCCGCCTTGGCGACCGCCAGGCCCGCCTTCCCCTCGGCCAGATCGCCGACGACCCGGTCGGACTCGCCTTGCCCGATTACGTCCCGCTTCACGAGGGCATCCGCCCGGCTCGCGTTCGAGGAGAGTCGAATCAACCGGGCCTCGGCCTGGGCGACTTGAGCCTCGGCCAGGTCCATCTGGGCCCGGTACGACCGCGGGTCGATCTGGAACAGGAGGTCGCCCTTCTTGACCTCCTGCCCGTCCCGGAAGGCGACCATTTCCACCAGCCCGCCGACCGGGGGCCGGATCTCCGACGACCGCGACGCCTCCGTCCGCCCATTGAAATCCTCGGAGTCGCGGACCTCCCGCGACACGGGCCGGGCCACCTCCACATCCCGAGGGGCCGGCGCCGGCGTGTCCGGGGCCACGGGCTTGGGCGCGTCCTGGGCGACCGGCTTGGGCGCGTCCTGGGCCGCCGCCGGCCGGGGCATCCCGGCCCGGCCCCCGACCGCGGCCAGGCCGAGGGCCAGCACGACCGCCGTCGCCAGTTTCAGCTTGAGGAGTGTCATGGACTTGAGCACCTTGCTTGCCAGGAGGACCGCCGAGGCCGGGACCGTCCCGGCCGGCACAACCTTGCCCGCCGCGAACCGAATTGCGGCGCGGACCGTGGAGCCGGCCAGGTCTGGGGCGACCGCCCGGGCCATCGCGAAGGACGCCGGGACCACGGCCGAGGGGTCCAGGCCGCGCCGGGCCAGGCCGTCGCGGAGCCGCTCGCGGGCCCGCTTCAGGCGGACGCCGACCGTCGCGACCGGGCAGCGGAGCCGGAGCGCGGCCTCCTGATGGGTCAGGCCCTCCAGCTCGCAGAGCACCACCGGGGCCCGGTAGCGCTCCGGGAGCCGGGCGATCGCGCCGTGGAGCAGCTCGGCCGCCTCGCGGCGCTCCAGCGCGAGGCCGGGTCCGTCCGACCCGTCGGCCGCCCGATCCTCCGCGGCCCGGATCGTCGCCCCGGCGCGTTCGAGCCGGCGCCTCCGGCCTTCCCGCGACCGGGCCTCGCCGGCCGTCTTCAAGGCCACGCCGTAGAGCCAGGGGCCGAGGCGGTCGGGCCGGCGGATCGAGCCGGCCTTGCGGGCGAGGACCAGGAACACGGCCTGGAAGGCGTCCTCGGCGGCGTGGCGGTCTCCGAGCGTCTGCTCGCAGACCCGGAGGACCATCGGGCCGTGCCGGAGGATCAGGGCCTCGAAGGCGACGGCGGCCACCTCGTCGCGACGGCCGGCGAACCGATCGAGGAGCGTCCCGTCGCCCAGGCCGGCGAGCGTCCCGCCGTCCCAGAGCACCCGGAGCGGCCCCGGCAGGCCGGCCCTCGAACGCCGATTGGCCATGATCTCGCCCCCGTTGAGTGCCGATCCGCTGTACCCTACTACTGGGGCCCCGACGCCGGAGCCTTTCAAATTTCCCCCGATCCGCCCCGCGAATCGCCCCGCCGGGCGGGGAGCCGGGGCCTTCCCCCGAGGAGCCGAACCGATGGCGGAACGTCCCGAGGCGACCGTCCGGCCCGTCGACGAGTCCGAGGCGACCGGCCGCGCCGCCGCGATCTTCGCCGACATCAAGGCGACCAAGCGGCTCGACTTCGTCCCGCGGTTCTGGCGGGTCCTGGCCACCGACCCCGACCACCTGGAGTCGGTCTGGGGCCGGCTCAAGGCGACCATGCACCCCGAGGCCGTCGGCCGCGTGGGCCGGCTCGACCCCCTGACCCGCGAGATCATCGCCCTGGCCGTCTCGGCGACCAACGGCTGCCCGTACTGCGTCCAGTCGCACACCGCCGCCGCCCGCAAGCTGGGGCTGGGCGTCGAGGCCCTGGGCGAGGTGATGGCCGTGGTCGGCCTGTTCAACTCGACCAACGCCGTCGCCCACGGCTACCAGATCGAGCCCGACGTCTTCCCGCCTCAGGATTGAAGCGACGGCGCGGCCGCCACGGGCCGCGCCGCCGACGGGGCAACCTCGGCCGCCCTCAACAGGCTCGGGCGGTCGAGCCGGCGGTCGAACCGGGCGACCGTCCGGTAGGTGAGCAGGGCCGCGACCAGGAGGTAGATCGCCGCGAGGCCGCCCCCGAGGATCAGGTCGCCCAGCCAGGGGAGGTGGTCAGGCCGGTCAATCGTCGCGATGCGCCAGAGCTGGCGGAGCTGGCCGTACGAGGCCAGCGGGCCGACCACCAGCCGGGGCGGGAATCCCACGGCGGTGGCGTAGCGGTCGCCGACGCCGAGTCCCAGGAACGGCCGGAGGAAGATGAGCGGATATCCATAGAGGACGGCCAGGGTCCCGATCGTCGAGGCCAAGGCCCTCGACGTGCTCGGGGCCCGGAGCGAGGCGTCCACCCCCACGGCGGCGACCATCCACGAGGTCAGGCCGAGCATCGCCAGCGACCCGGCCACCGCCAGGGGGTGCAGGGCCCCGGACACCAGGCCGATCGCCCAGAGCAGCAGCGGGATCGCCAGGAACCCGCGCTGGGCCCAGGCGGCGCCCAGGACCTTGCCCCGGATGATCTCCCGGCCGGTCAGCGGGGTCGAGGTCAGGCTGATCCAGGTGTCCTCCTCGCGCTCGACCGTCAGGCACGAGGCCGAGGCGCCGGCGAGGGCCAGGAGCCAGATCGCCGTGTACCAGGCCGAGACCACCCGGAGGTGGTCGACGAAGGTCTCGGAGCCCATCCGGGGGCCGCCGCCCCGCCAGAGGTTCCGGGCGGCCTCCCCGAGCGACTCGTCGAGCCCGCTGGCCATGATCAGGATCGTCGAGACGAGGATCGTCGCCGGCAGGACCACGAGCTTGGTGAAGACGTCGGTCCGGGCGAAGTACCGCTCCTTCCAGAGCACCGCGTCGTCGCCGCAAGCCGGCCGGTCCCACCACCGCGGTCGCCGGCCCGGTCGCCGAGGCCCCCTCGGCCCGAACCAGGTCCGACGCGGCTGGGTCGCCTCGTGGCGGCGGAACGTCGGCCGGAGCTGCCAGACCGCCAGCAGGACCATCAACGCCGCCGCGCCGAGCTGGAGCCCGGCCATCCAGGCGAGCTGCTCGGCCAGGAACGTCGCCGAGGCCGGCCCCATCCCCCGGCCGAAGCCGAAGGCGTTGCGGATAAACATCGACGAATAGACCCAGAGCGGGCTGGTCGCCCCCACCCAGGTGTTGACCGGCTCGATCCAGCCATATGTCGCCGGGAAGAGGCGGGAGCCGGCCAGCAGGACGATCGCCGGCGCGATCTGCCAGGCCAGGAGCAGGATGTAGGAGATCAGGACCGCCTGCCGGACCTTCCGCGAGACCGTCGAGACCAGGACCGTCAGGGCCACCGCCATCGTCGCCGTCGTGAACGTCCCGAGGTAGGCGATCGCCACGTACTCGGGGCTCACGCCGCCGACCAGCCCCAGGAGGCAGACCATCGGCAGCCCCAGGGCCAGGAACGTCGCCACGTGCGGGGCCCGGCCCAGGACCTTGTCGACGACGATCTCGAAGCTCGAAAGCTGGCTGGCCATCAGGTAGTGGAGCGTCTTCCGCTGCTTCTCGTCGGCGATGGCGCCCCCGAACAAGGCCGGGATCATCAGGAGGATCGCGACGAGTTGCACGACCGCGAACCGGATGAAGGTGCCCTCGGCGAACTCGGCGGCCTCGTCGATCGTCGCCGTCGGCTTGCCGGCGAACGCCAGCTCGTAGCCCAGCCAGACGACCGAGAGGAGCAGCAGGCCGTACAAGACCCGGAGCGTGTAATAGCGGCGGCGGCGGGCGGTCCGGAGCAGCTCGGAGCGGAAGACGGGTCCCAGCAACATGGTCGGTCGCCCTTCGGGCCGGGCCCCGCCGTCCTCGCGCGGCGGGGGCGTCGGCCAGGATAACGCCCGGCCCGCCCCTCGCCAACCGAAATCCGAAAGAATTCGTCGTCAGCCGGCCTGGGGGCCCCTCAGCCGGCCGGTCGTTCGCCGGCGACGGCCTCCGCCCGGTCGTCGGGGATCAGGGCCATCCGCGCGAGCGATTCGGCGGGGGGCCGGGGCGGGTCGGAGACGCCGAGGCTGAACCGGGCCAGGGCCGTGATCCCCGCGCGGCGCCCGGGGCCGAGGGCCGACCGGGAGATCCGCAGGCCCGAGGGGTCGTCCGAGCAGCACCGGAACCGCTCCAGCCCTTCGATCTCGACCCGACCCCGGCCGGCCTGCTCGAAGTCCTTGGCGAAGTGCATCAGGTTGTCATACGAGGTGTGGTCGATCAGCGTGACCCCCTCGGTCAGGTGCAGGACGACCCGCCCCGCGTCGCGCGGGACCCGGGCCAGGGCGTCGTTGACCTGGAGCGAATTGAAGCAGACCAGCGGTCGGCCGAGGTAGAGGTGGGACGTCCCGCCGGACGACTCCTCGCGGAAGACCGGGTTGCGGAACAACCCCGAGGCCCGTTCCAGCGACCCGGCCATCCCGCCGCGCCCGCCGGGGCCCGCCAGGACCAAGGCCCCGCCGTCGACCCGGACCGCGGCCGCGGGCTCGGGCTCCGGCCCGATCCCGGTCGCGACCCCTTGCACGTGCGCGGAGTTGAGCATCACGTTCATCGCCAGCTTCGCGGCGACGCCGATGATGATCCCCCAGAGCAGGTCGGTCAGCAGCGTGGCGACCACCGTCAGGGTGAACAGCGCGATCTGCTCGCGGCCCAGGTGCGCCGTGTGCCGCCAGATCGCCGGCCGGCAGAGCTTGTAGCCGGTGTGGATCAGGACGGCCGAGAGCGCGGCCATCGGGATCAGGTTGATCAACCTGGTGGCCACGAAGAGGAACAGGAGCAGGAAGATCGCGTTGTAGAAGTTCGCCCAGAGCGTCCGCCCGCCCGCCTCGATGCATGCCTTGCTCTTGACCCCGCCGGGGATGATCGTCAGGCCGCCGACGACGCTGGAGCAGATGTTGGAGATCCCCATCGCCAGGAGCACGCGGTTGGGGTCCGACTTGCGGCGGAACGGGTCGATCCGGTCGATGGCGCTGGCCGTGGCCAGCGACTCGACGCCGTCGATCAGGGTGAGCGTGATCACCGCCACCACCGCCGGGACCCAGAGCGTCGGGTCGGCGACGAGCCCGCGGAAGTTCGGCACCACCAGGCCGTGCGCGAACGGGTTCTCGGGGATCTGGATCAGCGCCTTGCCGCCGATCCCCAGGAGCCGGGCCAGGGCCACCCCGAAGACCACCGCCACGACCTGCGGCGGGACCACCTTGGTCCACCTCGCCTTGGTCGCGGACAGGGCGAAGATCAGCGCCAGGCAGGCCACCCCCACCCCGAAGATGACGGGGTCGAGCCGGCGGATCGCCGCCGGGGCCTCGCGCAGGTACTCGAAGAAGTCGTGGGCCTTGAACGGGACCCCGAGGAAGTACGGCAGTTGCTTGGCGATGATCAGCAGGCCGATCGAGGCGAGCATCGCCTCCACGACCGTCGAGGGGAACATCGCGCTGAACCGGGCCGCCTTGGCCAGGCTCAGGACGATCTGGATGCAGCCCGCCAGGGCGATCACGCCTAGCAGAAGTGGGTAGCCGACCGCCAGGTCCCCCTTGCCCAGCGCCAGCATCGACGCCAGGAGCACCGGCGCCAGCCCGGCCGCCGGGCCGCTGATCGTCATGTACGAGCCGCCCAGGAAGGGCAGCAGCAGGCCGGCGATGATGGCCGAGATCAGGCCCGCGATCGGCGGGGCGCCCGAGGCGACCGCGATCCCCAGCGAGAACGGCAGCGAGATCAGCGAGACCAGCAGGCCGGCGGCCATGTCCTGCCGCCAGTATTTCAGGCCGGCCAGGCCATTGGCCGGCCGCTCATCGGGCGCGTCGAGGCTCGGTCCCATAGGCGGCGAAACTCCCAAGCGGGCGCCCTCGGGGGGGCGGCGGATCTTCGGGCGAGGGTGGAAGCCAGGCGCCGGGACCGTCGGGCGGGTCGTCCCCGCCTCGGGCGGGCCGGGCGCGAGCAACATTCGGTCAATCTATCGCGTCGGGCGGGGCGAGAGGGCCCACGCCCCGCCCGGCGGCGTGACGCACGCGAGCGCGCGGGCGGGGTCGAGATCGCGGGCCCATCAGGGCGCGAGGGTCTCGCAACCGTCGTCGTGCCGGCACTTCTCGTCGTCGCGCCGGAGCAGGGCGTATTGCCCGAGCGAGCGGCAGGGGTCGAGCGAGTGGTGGTCGGCCCGCAGGCCGAAGAATGAGAGGTCGTTGGTCGAGGTCGGGCGGCCCGTCGCCGCGACCTCGTCCCGGGCCGCGGGCGTCGCCGCCGGCCGATCGGCGTGGTGGAGGTGGAGGAAGTCGCCGACCCTGGCAAGGAAATGGGACATCATGAGGGGCTCCCCGGTCTTCGCCGACCGATGGATGTCTGGCGTCCCTACCCCCGGTATCGGAGAGCCGACGGGTGGGGCGTCATCGACCCATCATATCGGCCCGGATCTCAAAAATATCCATAAATTTAAATTCAGCAAATTTTCGCGTCCATCCCGTACAAAAATCCCTCAGACCTTTCGATGCAACCGACCTCTCCCCGGCCTCGGGCCCGCCCGCCCCGGCCCAGGAGCGTCGCGGCGACTCGTCAGAGGACGCGGAGGGTGTGATAGCGGCGGCGGCGGGCGGTCCGGAGCGGCTCGGAGCGGAAGACGGGCCCCAGGAACAGGGTCGGTCGCCCTTCGGGCCGGGCCCCGCCGTCCTCGCGCGGCGGGGGCGTTCGCGTCAGCGTCGGCCGATCGCCGCCCGCCCCGCCCCCGCCGCCGCGTCCGCCCTGTTGTGGGGCGGATTCCAGATCCAGGGCAGCACCCGCGATCGCCGGGCCCACGATTCCCACTTCTCGCCGAGCTCCCGGACCCGGTCGGGATGCGGCGCCGCAAGGTTGTTCCCCTCGACGCGGTCGATCGAGAGGTCATACAGCTCCCACGGCGCCGCGGGCCCCTTGGCGACGAGTTTCCAGTCGCCGACGCGGACGGCACGGTTGCCCTCGTGCTCCCAGTACAGGGCGTCGCGGTCGATCGGCCGGCCCGCGAACGCCGGCACCAGGCTCCTCCCCTCCGGCGGGGTGGTCGGCTCGCCGCCCACCGAGGCGGGATAGGTCGCCCCGGCCAGTTCGAGGCAGGTGGCCATGATGTCGATCACATGACCGGGCTGCCGGCGCAGCTCGCCCCTGGCGCGGATTCCCGCCGGCCAGTGGGCGATGAGCGGGGTGCTGATTCCCCCCTCATGGACCCAGTGCTTGTACTCGCGGAAGGGGGTGTTGCTCACGTTGGCCCACCCGCGTCCATAGGCGACATACGTGTCGGCCCGGCCCGGGACCACGTCCGGGCCCTGGCGGACCGGGTACCCGTCCCGCGTCTGCGGCGGGACCAGGCCGTCGGGCAGGGCTTCCGGCGGGATCGGCGGCATGGTCGGCCTCCCCGCCCGCGGCCCGTCGACCCGGTCCTTCTTCCGGACGCGGCCCTGATCCTCGGCGCAGCCGCCGTTGTCCTGGAGGAAGAGGATCAGGGTATTCTCGAACCGGCCGGTCCGCTTGAGCTCGGCGACGATCCGCCCGACGCCTTGGTCCATGCGATCGACCATCGCCGCGTAGACCTGCATGCAGGCGGCCTCCCGCCCCTTGTTCGCGACCCGGTCCCAGGCCCCGGCCATCGGGGACATCCCCTGGTCCGCGTCGATCAGGTCGAGCCCGGACGATTTCGCGAGGCGGGCGCGGCGGATCGGCTCATAGCCGCCGTCGTACTTGCCCTCGTATCGGGCGATGTCCTCGGGCAGGGCGTGCATCGGCCAGTGGGCGGCGGTGTAGGCCACGTACAGGAAGAAGGGCTTCTGCCCCCGATCCCGCGCATGGTCCCCGATGAACCCCACCGCGTGGTCGGAGATGGCGTCGGTGAAGTAGTAAGTGGACGGGCGATATCCCGGGTCGGCGAAGGGGGAGATCAGGCTATTGCCCCGCGTCAGGGAGAACGGATCGAAGAAACTGCCGCCGCCGCCGACCATCCCGTAGAACCGGTCGAACCCGCGCTGCAAGGGCCAGTTGTGCTTGGGGCCATCCTGGCCGATATGCCGGGTGACGTGCCATTTGCCGACCATGTAGCTGCGGTATCCGCCCGGCTTCAACGCCTCGGCGATGGTGACGCAGTTCCGGTTCAGATCGCCCCGGTAGCCGGGGAACCTGGGGCCACGGTCCTCCATCATGTGGCCGACCCCCGCCTGGTGCGGGTGGAGCCCCGTCAGCAGGCTGGCGCGGGTCGGGCAGCACCGGGCCGAGTTGTAAAACTGGGTGAAGCGGAGGCCGTCGGCGGCCAGGGCGTCGAGGTTCGGCGTGCGGATCTCGCCGCCGTAGCAGCCGATGTCGGAGAATCCCATGTCGTCGGACAGGATGACGAGGATGTTCGGCGACTCGGCCGCGGAGCCGACCGCGGCGATCCCCAGGAGCGCCAGCAGGGCGAGGGCGGCGGTGGACCGTTGCGGGCATCGATGGGTCATGGGGCTTTCCCTCCGATTGGCACGGGATCTGGAGCGGGACGTCGGCCCGAGGGCCACGACGTCACGGCCGACTGCCCCCGGGATTGACGGGCTTCGGGGAAGCCTTCCCGGCTCCCGAAGGGGCGGATTCCCGGATCACGAAACAGCGGGCAGCCCAGTCGTCCCATGCCTTCGCGAGGCGGGCGACCGAGTCGGGTTCCCGGGCCGAGAGGTCGTGCAATTCCGCCCGGTCTGCCTCGACATCGTACAATTCCCAGGGCTGTCCCTTCCGCGCGACCAGCTTCCAGCGGCCGTCGCGGGCGGCGCGATTGCCCTCGTGCTCCCAGAACAGGACGCGCGGCGCGGCGGGCTTGCCCCGGGCGGCCGGCAACAAGCTCCGGCCTTCCATCGGCAGGATCTCCCGGCCGGCGGCCACAGCCGGGTAGCGGGCCCCCGAGACGTCCACGCACGTGGCCATGACGTCGGCGATGTGGCCGACGCTCGCCTCCAGTTCCCCCCGCCGCTTCAGCCCCGCCGGCCAATGGGCGATGAGCGGGGTGCTGATGCCCCCCTCGTGGGCGTCGTGCTTGTACAGCCGCCACGGGGTATTGCTGGCGTTGGCCCAGCCCGAGCCGTAGCTGTGATAGGTCCCGGGGCCGCCCATCGTCGCGAGTCCCGCGCCGGCGTGCAGGACGTTCGTGGTCTTCGGCCCGGTGGCGACGTCGAACCCCAGCGGGTCCCACTCCGCGCAGGCGCCGTTGTCGGACAGGAACAGGATCAGCGTGTTGTCGAGCTGGCCGTGCTCCTTCAGCGAGGAGACGACGCGGCCGATCGCGCCGTCCATGTGCTCGACCATGGCCGCGAAGATCGCCATCCGACGGGCGAGGTCGGCGCGGCGGTCGGCCGGCAACGAGTCCCAGGCGGGGTTCACGCCGTCCTTGTGCTGGAACGGATGGTGCCAGTCGGAGCGGGGCGTCAGCGGCGTCTCGGCGCCCACGATGCCCAGGCGCCTCATGCGGGAGAGCCGATCCTCGCGGATCGCGTCCCAGCCCTTCGCGTAGATCGGGGCGTAGCGGTCGACCTCCTCGCGGGGGGCGTGGAGCGGGAAGTGGGGGGCGTTGAAGGCGAGATAGAGGAACCAGGGCCGGCCCGCATCGCGCCGGGAGTCGGCGAGGAAGTCGAGGGCGTAATCGGCGAAGGCGTCGGTCGAATAGAACCCGCCCGCCGGGTACTTCCGCTTCGGGCGCCCCGCCGGGAGTCGGGTGTAGGACGGGTCCTCCTGCCAGAAGCTGTTGAACCCGCCGATCATCCCGTAGAACTCGTCGAAGCCGCGGCGGATCGGGCCGGGATTGGGGGAGAGGTGCCACTTCCCCACCATATAGGTGCGGTATCTGGCCGACCGGAGGGCCTCGGGGATGGTCGCGCAGCGTTCGGTCAGGTGGCCCCGGTAGCCCGGCATGCGGGGGCCGTCGTCCCCCGTCATGTCCCCCACCCCCGCCTGATGGGGATAGAGCCCCGTGAGCAGCGACGCCCGGGACGGGCAGCAGCGCGTGGCGTTGTAGAACCGGGTGAAGCGGAGGCCGTCGGCGGCCAGGGCGTCGAGGTTCGGCGTGCGGATCTCGCCGCCGTAGCAGCCGATGTCCGAATACCCCAGGTCGTCGGCGAGGATCACGAGGATGTTCGGCCGTTCGGCGGCCCGAGCCGACGTCCCCGGCAGGAGGGCCGAGACGGCGAGGATCGGCAGGAGGCTCCGGAGCAGGACGTCACGCCGTCGGGTAGGGCACGGAAAGTCCATCGGATGGCTCGTCTCTCCAAGGATCGGGTCGGGCGTCCGGACCTGCGGCCGGCCGGAAGAAACGCCGGAGGTTGCTCACCCGGGAGGGCCGGCCAAAGTACGATCGGGCCTCCCGATTCGAGGATTCGACCCACCACCCCGGAATCCATCAGGGGCCAACCTCTCCCTCGTGAATAGTGTCAAGCCACGAGGAAATCATCCAATGATCAATATACTCCGAAAAAGGCCGCAGCCAAGTTCTCCTCCGCAATTGGTGCGGGAGGCATCGGGATTCCAACTCTCACGTTCGAGGTCGATCTGACCGGGGTCAAGGACAACGTGCTTGAAGATGCTAAATCTAAGCGAGATGACCTGGAACTGGAAGCCTCCCGAATCCAAGGCGAAATTGGAGCGATGAACAATCGAGCGAAGGGTCTCGAGAATCGCGGAAAAGCATTGCAGGATCGTGAAGCGGCCCTCGATAAAAACCTCATCGACGTGGGTCAAAAAGAAGAGCTGACTATGATGGATGAAATGGGGGTCGGCGTCGCCTTGACAGATTTCAGCGACCCCGACCTCGACAATCGCGAGACCGAGGTCGACTCGTTGCAATTGGAGCTGGACGCCATGATTATAGAATTCGAACATGATCAACAAACGCCAGAGTCTTTTACAAACAACTATAATAATATGTGATGATATATATTTTACTAGAAATCCACGAATTTCAGGTCGATTAATCGGTCCGCAACCGAAGGTTGGATTGCATGAATAGCCGATCCGCCCCGGGGTTTGCCCTTGAGTAAATCCCGGGGGTTTGTTATAGTTCCTGCCAGACTATTTTGGTGATTAGTCGATTTGTATCCTTTCCCCGGGGATAATCCGATGAAGCCCGTGGTCACAATGAAGCAGTTGATCGTTATTGTGTTCATCTTAGCAATTCTGATTTCCTTAGTTTCAAAAGAACTCGTAAAACGGAGAAATGCTTTTCTGTACGACATGGCATATCATGTTCGGCGGGAGGCAGAGGAGCTTCGGAACCTTGAAAATCTCGGGAAAATGCGTCGCGAGAAGAGCTCGAATCTGAAGGATCAATCTTTGGCAAAATTGGAGAAGTCCAGTCAGCTTCGCGTCGCGTATCACTCGGAGATGAAGCTGAGGTTTCAATCCGCAGCAAACATCCCTGGCAAAGTGTTGGACCTATCCGGAAAGAACCGGGTGAAGCTCTCCTCTGGGAAGCATTCCTTGATGACCCCCTCCCATCCGTCAATTTTTAGTTAACAGTCAAAAATCCCTCGTGGCTTGTCAGCGTCGCGACGAACCTCTCGACTGGTCGACATAACAAACCCTTCCCCGGCCTCAGGCCCGCCCGACCCGGCCCAGGAGCCGGCCGGCCCCCAGGCCCAGGAGCGTCGCGGCGACTCGCCTGCCTAAACCATCCGGGTCGTCGAGCGGGCCGGTCGCCGAGGCCTCGACCCGCTCCCGGCCGTCGACGTCGAGCACGAAGGCGTCGAGCCTCAGGCCGCCGCCGTCGGCCTCGTCGCGGGCGTACGCGGCCAGGGGGATCATGCATCCCCCCTCCAGATCGGCCAGGACCCGACGCTCGGCGACGACCGCGCGATGGGTGGCGGGGTCGTCCAGCGAGGCCAGCAGCGCCCGGATCGCCGGGTCGTCGAGCCGGCACTCGATCCCCAAGGCCCCCTGCCCCACCGCCGGGAGGAACCCCGGCGGCCCCAGCCGCTCGGTGACGTGCCCGTCCAGGCCGAGCCGGCGGAGGCCGGCCTCGGCCAGGACCACGCCGTCGAGGTCGCCGCGGAGCGCCTTGTTCAGGCGGGTCTCGACGTTCCCGCGGACGCCCACCACCACCAGGTCGGGCCGGGCGTAGAGCAGTTGCGCCCGCCTCCGGAGCGCCCCGGTCCCCACCCTCGCCCCGGCCGGCAGGCCCGCCAGGGTCCGCCCCCCCGGCGCGATCAGGGCGTCGGCCACGTCCTCACGGGCGGGCACGGCCCCCAGGGTCAGGCCGTCGAGCCCCTTCGTCGGCAGGTCCTTGAGGCTGTGGACCGCCACCTCGACCCGGCCATCGGCCAGGGCCCGCTGGATCTCCTTGGTGAACAGCCCGGCGCCGCCGATGGCCGCCAGCGGCGAGTCCCGGTCGCGGTCGCCCTGCGTCCTGATTTCGACGAGCTCGACCGCCAGGCCCGGGTGGGCCTCGCGGAGCCGGTCGGCCACCCAGCCCGACTGCCAGCGGGCCAGGTGGCTCCCCCTGGTCCCGATCCGGATCGACGCCCGTGTGCCCACCGCCTCGGCTCCCGACATCACGGCTTCCCCTCCGCCCGGCCCACCACCACCACGACCACCCGCCCCGCGCCGGCCCGCTTCAACGCCCGGGCCGCGGCGCCGGCGGTCGCGCCGGTGGTCAGGATGTCGTCGACGAGCAGGACCGTCCGCCCCCGGAGCCCCGGCCGCCGCCGGGCCCGGAACGCGCCCTTCATGAGCCTCGCCCGCTCCGACCGACCGGCCAGGGCCAGCGTCGGCGTCGCGACCGCGCGCCGGAGCGCCGGGCGGACCTCCAGGCCCAGGGCCCGGCCCAGGCCCAGGCCCAGCGCCTCGGCCTGGTTGTACCCCCGGCCCAGCCGCCTCCGCCAGTGCAGCGGGACCGGGACCACCCACGCCCCGGGCCCCGACCCCGCGGCCACCTCCGCCCCGATCGCCCCCCGACGCCCCTCGGCCACCACCTCGGCCAGCCACCGGGCGATCCAGGCATTCCGCTCGTGCTTGAGCATCAGGCAGAGGTGGCGGATCGGCCCCTGGTAGGGCCCCAGCGCGATGGCCCCGTCGAACCCCAGCGGCCGGCCCCGGCACTCCGAGCAGCCGCCCGACTCCGCCGCGAACGGGCCGATCGGCATCGCGCACCGGGCGCAGGCCGGCCCCGAGGCGCCGAGGAGCTCGCCGCGGCAGCCCGGGCAGAACGCCGAGCCCTCCGCATCGGCGTCGCAGATCGGGCAGATCGGCGGGAACGCCAGGGCGTCGACGGCCCGCCCCGCCGCCTCCCAGCCGCCCCGGATCAGCCAGCCGGCCGCGGCCCAGGGGGCCACCAACGCCCCCCCGGCGCCGATCACGTGGCCCTCTGGCCGGTCTTCAGGTACGGCTCGAGCTGCTCGCGGAGGTGCGTCCGGGCCCGGGCCAGCAGCGACTTCACCGCCGCCTCGGATCGGCCCATCACCTCGGCGATGTCGGCGTAGCTCATGTCCTCGAACTTGTTGAGCAGGACCGCCAGCTTCTGGTCCTCGCCCAGGACCTCCAGCGCCTCGCGGACGACGTCCGACAGCTCGACCTTCCTCATCTGCGACGAGGGGGTCCCGTCGCGGGCCAGGGCCCGCTCATCCAGCGACCGGACCCCCGACTGAGTGCCCGACGAGCCGTCCGGGCCCATCCCCATCGCCACCGTCGGGTTCCGCCCCTTGCTCCGGAGGTGGTTCATCGCCAGGTTGTTGGCGATCGTGAACAGCCAGGTCGAGAACTTCGCCTTCGGCTTGTATCCCTTGCGGGCCCGGTAGATCCGCAGGAAGACGTCCTGCGTGAGGTCCTCCGCCTCGTCGACCCGGCCGATCAGGTGGGCCAGGACACCCACCAGCCGATTCTGATAGCGCCCGACCAGCACCTCGAACGCCCCCGGGACGTCCTCGCGGATCTGGAGCATCAGCCGGACGTCGGGGTCCCGGGCCTCGAGTTGCGCTTCCAAACTCTCGCCGGTCGCCACGGGCCCTCCCCGGTCGTCGGACGCCGTTTAGGATTTCGAGGAGAGCCCGACGGCCGTCGTCGGCCGGGCCCCGGCGCCGTCCGGGCCGCCCTCGACGCGCCGGCGGAGCTGCCCGCACGCCGCGTCGATCTCGCGGCCCTTGGTCTTCCGGACGCTCACGCTGATCCCCCGCCCCCGGACGATCGCCTCGAACTGGCGGATCGCCGCCGACGACGGCCGATCGAACGGCAGGCCGGCCACGGGGTTGTACGGGATCAGGTTCACGTGCGACTTCTTCGCCTCCAGGAGGTCGGCCAGGGCCCGGGCCTGCTCGGGCCCGTCGTTGACCCCCCGGAGCAGGACATACTCGAAGGTAACCTGCCGGCCGCTCCGGCGGAAGTAGGCATCGGCCGCATCCACGACCGCACGCAAGCCGACTTTCGCGTTGATCGGCACCAGCTCGTCCCGGAGCGCTTCCGTCGCCGCGTGCAGCGAGACCGCCAGGTGATACTGCCGGTCGAGATCCGCCAGCTTCCGCATCTTCTCGGGCAGGCCGACCGTCGAGATCGTCACCCGTCGCTGGCCCATCCCCAGTCCCTCCGGCGAGCAGATCCGGTCCAGCCCCGCGATCAGGTTGTCGAGGTTGGCCAGGCTCTCGCCCATCCCCATCACCACCAGGTTCGTGATCCGCTCGGCCGTCGGCAGAAGGTTGCGGAGCCGGAGCACCTGCTCCAGGATCTCGCCCGCCGTCAGGTTCCGCTCGACCCCCTTCAGGCCGCTGGCGCAGAAGACGCACCCCATCCCGCACCCGACCTGCGTGCTGATGCAGACCGTCCGCCGATCGTCCTCCGCCATCAGGACGCACTCGACCCGCCGCCCGTCCCGGCAGGCCAGCAGGAGCTTGTCCGTCCCGTCGGGCGAGACGTGATGCGACGCAACCGTCGTCGAGAACACCGACCAGCCCGCCTCCAGCTCCTCGCGGAGCCGCTTCGGCAGGTCCGACATCGCCTCGAACCCCTCGCCCCGGCGCTCGAAGATCCAGCCGAAGACCTGGCGGGCGTGGTACGACGGATGCCCACGCTCCGCCATCCAGGCCCCCAGCTCCCCGGCCGAGACTTCCAGGACCGACCGCTTCTCTTCCACCATCATGGGACGACCACCGATCGATCGGGACGAGGCGGCAACAACCGGGACTTCCGGTCGACAGATCATGCCAGCCCGGCCGATCCGCCGTCCACAGGAGATTGCCGGGAAGCTCGCCGGCCCCCGCCCCGAGGCCGGGATTCAGCGGCACCGGGCCGATCCGGCCCCGATGCCCCTCATCGGGTCACTCATCCCAGTGGTTCGGATACTGCTCCGGCGATTCGCCGTGTCGTCCCAGGATGCGGGCGCCTTCGGCCTTGCCGCCGGGCGGATCGATCCGTTCCAGTCTGACGTCGAAGCGCCAGTCGTCGCCGAAGTCGTACCTCAGTTGCATCGACTGGCCCGGTTCGAGCGGGAGCGTCCCGATCCGGATCTCGTCGACCCAGGGACCTTCGTCCGTCCCCGGGTGACCGGCCGTCGCCTCGGCCCCCAGGCGATTGCGGTACCGGAACTCGTAAAGGTGGTCGTCGTCGAATTCCACCGATTGGAGGATCCAGCCCACCAGGTCGTCCAGGGTGGCGTCGGCCGGGATGGCGATGAGTCGCCAGACCTTGCCCACGGACACCCGGAAGACGAAATCTCCTTCACGCTGTTCCGGCTCCGGGAACTCCAGATTCTCCAGCCATTCCGGGAAATACGGCCGAAATGCCGCCTGCCAGGCCCCGAACCGAGGCAGGACCGGCGTCTCTTCCTCCTCATCCTCGTCGGCGGGTTCTTCCCTCAAGTCCCAGGCGAGGTGGGAGGAGGCGATAAGAGTGAAGACGGCGTCACCGAACGGCACGGCCATGACGCCGGCCGGACTCCAAGTTGTGACCGGCCCGGCCGGCTGTTCGACCTCGCAGAGCCCGAACAGGTCCATCAATGCCAACTGGTAAAAGTCCCGCCCGAGACCGGGGAGGTAGAGTTCCCGGGGCTTTTCGAGGTTGAACCGCAGGCCCTTCTCCGGGATGGACTCCCAGGTTTGCAGGCAGGAAAGGAGGAGGCTGCTCCAGATCTGCCTCCTCTCCCCGACCATCTCGGCGCGGCCGACGCGCAACCAGGCCTCCAACAGTTGAAAATATCGCTCTGTGAGGTTGAGTCGGTCCCATTGCGCCATCATCTCCCGAACGAGGACCAGGCGAGTCTTGGTGCCCGCTCCCTCGATCCGACTCAGCCCCGAGGCCCGGAGCAACAGGTTCAACCCCTGCAAGTAAGGGTGCGACCGGAGTTGCGGCCGCTTCATATCCAGGTGGAGGGGTCGGCTCAGACGCTCATTCAAATCCCCGAGGAATTTCATGGGTATCAGGTTGTACTTGCCCCCGACCGTGATCCCTTCCGAACCCAGGAAATCCAGGAGCACCCGGAAGTCGCGCAGGATCGGCCCGGGCTGCCGGTCGTCGATGATCTGGCCTCGAAGGCACCGCTCCTGTCCCGTTGTGATTTTATGGTGATTCATCGATTTCCAGCCCCGTTTCGAGCCGAGACGGCCGAGCATGTCGCTCGTCCCCGATGATAAACAGGCATCGTCGCGTCAGACGACGTGCGAAAATCGGGCTGAGAACGAGCCTCGGCTGACCATATCGGCACCGATGAAGTGCGCCGTGCCATGCCGTAACGCGTGGCCGATGATCCTCGAAGAAGACCGCGGTACAAATCCTACAAAACAACCGCTTCTGAGAACGAAGCACGACCCCAAAAAGTCAATTTATGCGACAAACTCCGCAAAATAGGGGGTCGACCAGGCGTTCGAAGCGCGACCGCCCCCGCCGTCGCTGGTGGGCGACGGCGGGGGCGATGCGGTCGGGGGTGTGTGATCCGGCGATGACCGACTTTCGCGCTCGCGCACTATCATGGGCCCGGCGGGCTTAACGGCCGTGTTCGGGATGGGAACGGGTGGGACCCCGCCAGTATCGTCGCCGGAAGTCGGCCGGGGGGTTGTCGGGCCCCCGCGGCCGCGGTGGTTGGGTCCGGGGGTGGGTCACGCACGCGGCGGGCAGTCGGTCGTCCGCGTGGCGGGGGCGTTCCGTCCATCCCGACGCGGGCCCCGCGAACGGGGGGCCGTCGGTCGGTCCGATTCGAGTTGATGATGGGACCTGGCCCCGGCCGATCGCGCGGCCGCCCGGGTGGGGCGGCGGCGGATCGGGGTGGTCAAGCCGCTCGGCTGTTAGGACCGGTCGGCTGCGGCGGTCGCCCGCCGTGCACTCCCGGCCTATCGACCTGGTCGTCTCCCAGGAGCCTTCATACCATCTGGTAATGGAAACCTCGTCTTGAAGAGGGCTTCGCGCTTAGATGCCTTCAGCGCTTATCCTTTCCCGACCTGGCTACCCGGCGATGCCCCGAGCGGGACAGCCGGCACACCAGAGGTCGGTCCTCCCCAAT
>JAABUX010003758.1_pt1 | contig 19821 bp, 4 predicted proteins | sample 5561851 | NCBI WGS metagenome assembly JAABUX01 (sample SAMN10711883, study PRJNA513361) | rock metagenome | isolation source: Antarctica rocks | place: Antarctica: Victoria Land, Richard Nunatak red sandstone | collected 2016-01-03 | reverse complement strand
TAATATAGCTTTTACTACTAAACTAGATATTTAGCCTAAGAGATAAGTAATACCCTCTTATATAAGTTTTATTGAATATTATTTACTTAATCCCTTACTAAATAATATCCAGCCTATCAAAGGTATTAATAGTACTTATTACCCTCTTACTATTAATATAGTCTAATAATAGATAGGAAAAGGAAGGACTTAATTCTTATAATTTACTTTTATATCTTCAAGCTACCTAATAATTTAATCTTATAAGAATAGCTCTAATGTACTTTACTACCTCTTTAAATTACTTTAAATAGTATTAAAATTAATAAGTAGGGTACTATAACCTAGTTATAAAATGATAATCTTTACTACTAATAGATATAAGAGTCTCTTTATATTATACTATTTATAAAGGCAGTATGATAAATATTTGTTATAATATCAAAGATACTCTTTTCCCCCTAAAAAGGAGTTATGAAAGTCTCTATTTAAGGTAATTATATTAAGGTAGAAAGAGCGGGCTAATCTAGTAGATAACATTATTTCTACTTTAAAATCTTTACACCTAGACTCTAAAAGATTAAATTAATAATAAAACCCTTAATTTATAATATACTTATATAAGTTATTCAAGTAATTTAAGTATTAAAAACTCGTATATCTTTTTAGCGGGATTAATCTTATTAAAGCATTTATTAATAAGGATTTATACTTATTATATACTATTTAGAAGGTAAAGTAGGTATTATATGAAGTTTACACTTAAATCAAAAGAAAATCTTTTAACTTTATCTATAATAGTATTTTAAGCCTTTATACTCCTAGAGCTTATAAGAGAGGCTATTACTTTATTACATTTTTTACCTTCTTTGATAATCAAGATAAATAATGTAAAGTAAAGGTAGTAGAAGTAAAAAGTAAAGCTTTTAATTACTATTAAGCTAAGGATAAATATGATTATATAATTAAAAACCATTCAAAACCTGATTATAATAGTAAATATAAAGGTTATGACTTTGGTTTTCATTATTAGTTATAATATATTATAAGAACTTATAATCCCTAGAAACCTTGAAAGTAAGTAATAAATATCTAGGTTAAACCCTTATTAATAGTAGATACTATCTTGTAAGATACAAGTCTTAATATAAACTTCTAGCTTAAACTTATCTTTATTATCAAATTTTATGAAATAGGAGTCTTATATCTAATTGAAAGCTTATATTATATAAGGCTTATACTAGCTATTACCTTTATCTCTCTTATGTTAAATATATTAGAATAAAGGGTTATATTAACTACTAGAAATTAGCTACTATTTAAAGTTATAAAAAAGATTAAGCTAAACTTAATACCCTTAATTATTTTAAAGGTAATCATATTTATAAAATATTAATATCTAATAAATAATAAATAAGTTATTAGAGTCTTAAGGGTTATTTAAGGAAGGGAAAAAGATAGCCTACTCTTTATACTACCTCCTATTATTACTATTAGTAGTAGGGGAGTATAATATTAAAGAGTACTATTTTATTAGTACCTCTCTACTTATGAATTTAATAAATATCAATAAACTTATCAGTTTAATAGAGCTAAGGCCCTTAGTAATAGATCTAAGGCCAGAATTAGTAGGAATCTAAATCCCTTAATTTATAAAGTCCCCTTTAATAGTAGGAACCCGCTAGTAACTCCGCCCTTAGCCTTTAATAAATCCTTATAAGTAGATAATATTCAGTTGTATTACCTCTATCTTATCTCTTAAGATTAATTATCAAATATCTATTAATATTATATTATAATGTTTAACGCTATTAATTAAAACCTTATAAACCTAAGATATTTAAAGAAGTTATAATTAATTATAGCTATTAAAAGTGATAAAAGGCTAGTATAATAAAAAAAATTAACTCCCTTGTTAAAAGAATTAGACTACCCTTTATAATAAAAAGGTTTATACCTTAAATATAGCCTCTAAGGGCAAATTACCTATTATAAAATTTACCAGGTTATTCAGGGGTTTAAATAATATAAGAGACTAGATTATATAAAACCTTTACCTTTATAATTAAGCTTATAACTTATAAGGCTATTTTTATTTTAAAGAATAATTACTTAGCTACTATTTCCTTAATAAGCCTAGAGGATAAATTTACTAGTAACTATTAATAGCTACCCTCTTATAATATATCTAACTACGTTTTAGTACGATTCTAGTATATATAGCTTTACCCTAAACTAAAAATCTTAAATAACGTGTTTCAATAAGAAGTAGAATTTTTAGGTAAGAAGTTAGGATAAAAATAATCTATTTTAACTAGCTTGATTTTTTTTAAGTTATAGTTTAATATAGTTATTTTTAGATATAGTAGGAATTAATCCTACTACCTAGCGTTAGATTTCTTTACTTATTAATTCTTAGACTTCTAGTAATTATATAGGAGTATTGAAATATACTCTTAGTAAGAAAGGTTTAGATAGATACTCTTATAGTCTTAGATGAATTAACTAAGTATCCTACTCCTACTATCTTAATAATAACCTATTGAAATAGGTAGGATAGTAATAGTTATTATATTACTAGCTATCTAAATACGAGAGAGATAGGATATATAGGATACTAAGACGGGTACTAGCGCGTGTCTGATACGCGGCTAGTCTAACGATATTTTTTAATAAATAGCAGGGAGTACATAATAATTTAGCTTATAAATACGATAGTATTAGCTATATTAAATATATATACTAATATACTAATTTAGACAATTTTAATAGTATTATATACCTAGTAATAAGATAGATATTTCCTCCTATCTAGACTAATATTAGATACGTTAGTAGTTGTTATTATATAATAAGTAATTTATAAATAATAATAGTATTCTTAATATTATAATCTCTATTCTAGTAGGCGTATAGAGTTTAGTAGGTAAATCTATGTATTCTAATATGTCTTTAAAATTATCATATTAATTTTCACAATTTTTAGGGTATTAAATAGCTATAAGTAACCTATATAAATTTATTTACGTAGAAAATATTATAAAGGGTAGGTATATATATAGGTAGAATATAAAGAAATATTAGAGTTCTGATATTTATACTAGTCTAGGAAAGGACTCTAGGAGACTTATCAACTAACTAATAAGCTACGATAAGCCCAGGGTCTCGATATACCCTATATCTTATTATAGTAAGACGATAGGCTAGCTAGAAAATATCTTTTTAATATATTAGGGATGTATAACTATTCTTAGCTATTATTAACGTTTATATAACAGATTAGCCTGTTATAAACCTCAAAGTATAACCCTTAATAAGTCTTACTATCTATTATAATAATGCCCTTATTCACTAGTATAATTTTCTTAGTATTTAAGACTATTAGCTATCTTATTAATATACCTAAGTAAGGCGCTTTTTAAATTCCTCTAATATCTTAATATATCTAATATAATAAATAAGACTTAGTAACTTATTATACTATAAGTAATTCTTTATAAAGGTAGTTATATATAAGGTATCAAGTATAATAGTCTCTTATTAACTATAATTAATAAAGCCCTTATTATTAAAGACTTTAATATATAAGGTATTTATTATTCTAATAGTATTAATAGAGCTTTTCTTATCCTCTTAAAGTCTAGATGATATATCTAGGATTAAATTAAATTTTCCTAATTTATTAAACTATAATTGATATAATAAGACGCGAATTAATTATAGATTAAGCTTATTAATTAAGGAAGTAATAAGATTAATCTAATAAAAGATGAATATTACTATTAAATAATTAGTATTTAATTACTATTGATAATTATTGATAATTTCTAAGATAGTTTAATAAGTTATTAAGTTCATATTATAGCTTATATAATACTAACTACCTTTAGTTTAATTAGTTAATAGTTTTATATAGCCCGGTTAAGTATCTTACTAAGGAATATTATCAATTAAACTAAGTATATTTAAAGATAGATAAATATAACTAGCTTATAAGCTCTAGGAATATCTGAAGGTTTTATAATGAAAATAGGAATAGTAAGGCATTAATTACTATAAGTTTCTCCTCTAATATAACAAGATCAAAGGAATCTACTTTTAAGCCTAATAAGGTAATAGATAGATAGCTAAGGAATAATTTCTTTAGATTAAGACTAATTCGATAGCTTTAATAGAGGCTAGAAAAGTACTGATAAGTATATAAAATACTTTAGTAAGGTTGTTTTTAAAATATAATATTGTAAGCTCTTATACCTTATTAAGGTCATATAATATTATTCTTAGCTTTAATAGGAGACTACTATAAGATTATATCTATCTTACTTTTATATACTAAACTAGTAAAACTACCTAATATCATTTATAATATATCTAGATTTAGATTTAGAACTAAATTTAGATTTATACTCTACTATCTAGCTACTTAGAGCTAATAAGGGTAATCTACTACTTATTAAATAGCTAATTAAGGAGGAAACTATAACTTATAAAAGACGATTTTGAAATACTATATATTAACTTACTTTATAACTCTTATACTATCTTATTTATACCATTCATTAAGTCTACTTATCTCTTATATTCGTGTTGTAATTAAAGCTTATCTATCCCTATAGATCAGTGAAGTATTTCTTATCAAATAACATATTTAATAACTACCTTTAAACCTTTCAAAGTAAATATAATTTAGTAGAATTTATTTTATTTTACCCTTTAAAGTATCTCCTTCTACCTCTTCTTATAAATAGGGTAAAATATAAGTTCATACTTTATATCTTAGTATTTTTAATTATAAATAAAATTAGAGGTATTAACTCTTAATACCTTCTCTTTATATAAGAAAACGCGTAGTCCTATCTTTTTCATATAATTAAATCTATTGAGCTCTTAACCTTAATAATCTTATATAAAAATTAAACTTTATCTCTTAAATCCCTTCCTTTTATATCATTTAAGCCTATTTAAAGATTCTTACTTAATATTTTAATTATCTTTCTTTCTCCCTTTTTTTAACTTATACTTGACCCTTTTATTTTTAAGATATTAAATTATTAACTGAAATTCCTCCTCCCTTATACCTTGAAGAACCCTTTTCCCCAAGATTCCTTTTTTAATAAATATCTTCATAACTACTACCTAATTAAAGCTTATTTAGTATAGTAGAAACTTTAATTTTAATTTTAATACTTATAATATTAGCCTTTTATACTTTTAATATATCCTTTAAATTATAATATCATAAACCTATTTTATCTTATTAAGGGTACCTTCTTAATATCAACTTGATAATTATTAATAGGGCTAGTTTTTATATTACTATCTTTACTTTTATTGTATTAATATATAAGTCATACTAAGTCTAAGGACCCTTATTAACATCTTTAATTATACTACTAATTCTTTAAAACTTATTATCACCTTTATATTAAACCTCTTTAAGCTCTTTATTAAATATATCAACTTATACTTATAAGGGGTAAAAGTCGCCTTATATACATTTACCTAATATAAATATATCTTGTGTACCTTTATTAAAATCTTATAATTCTCTTTAATTCTCTTATTATATATTATGAGGTAGCTATTAATAAGATTAACTTATATATGGTACTAGTTATAAACCTCCTATCTCGATCTTAATTTAATATAGTTATGATCGAGTTAAGATATTATATAATAGTAAATAAAGATCTTTACACGCTTACTAATAATACCTACCTCAACCTAGATTACTATCAAATACTTATAAAGGATTCATTATATTAAGAGTTAAAAGGTATACTAGGGAATAAACTTTAACTATCTTATAATAAATATAATTATAATATATAGAGTTAGTAAGTACGCGTAGCTTAGGTATAATGAGTTTAGAGCTATAATAATATTATAAGCCTTACTTACTAATATTCCACTAGCAGGATATTTTATAACTAAGATTTACTTCTCCTTATAAATAATCACTTTTAAGCGGTAGTTATAATATAATATAATATAATAGTTAGTACTATTCAATTAATTAGTTTATACAGCTATTCTAGTACCTAATTATACTAATTAGGGAGGTTGGTAACGCTATTCTTAACAAATAGTATATGGATTTAATCGCCGAAATATACTATAACCTACGACGCGCTAGGCTTTACTATACTACTAGGATTTATACTAATAACAATAATATACTATTCTTATATATATCTTTAAATTATATGTCTTTATATTTAAATTATATCTATCCTTATTATTAACCTTATATATACGTCCTTACTAACCTAAGTTTATAATATTATACGCCTAAACGCGTTTATTCCTATATATTCTTCTAATACTTAGTCAATAATCTTAGAGGGTTATTAGGAGGTTAGTAGAGGTATATCTTTCTATAAGAAGGTTATATTCATCGTGTAATATATACCTATAATTTTGTAATCGCCGCGTTATACTATTACTACCATATAAGAGTAATTATCCGTGAGAGAAATTAGATAGGGACTTATCCTGCTAGCTATATTGAAAGATATAGGTAAGCGAGGCCTATATAATCCTATTATAAATTTAAACTTACTACGCCTAATACTATTAATATAACTTCTAAATCTTAACCTAATAATCCTTTATATATAATTAATAGTATTAGTTATTACGTTGTATTATTACTACTACTACTTAAGAGTAATTATTTGTAAGAGAGAGTAGACGCTCTTATATCTTATAGGTAGGCGAGGCCCGTAATATTATATTATAGCCCTCGTGTTACTACGTCTAATAGTGCGCGTACTTACTAACCCTGCCGTTATAATTATATTTATTATAAGATAGTTAAGATCTATTCCCTAGTATACCTTCTAACTCTTAATATAATAAATCTTTTATAAGTAATCTAGGTTAAGGTAGGTATAATTACTAGACGCGTGAAAATCTCTATATAATAGCTTTACTACTATATAATATCTTAACTCTATTATAATTACGTTAAATTAAGATTGATTAGCTCTCTTATGATAAGATAGGAGGTTTGTAGCTAGTACTACGTATAGGTTAATCTCGCTACTAGTTATAATAGTTAGTACTATTAACTATATATATAGAGGATTATTAGATAAGACTTAGAAAGTCTTTTAACATAATTAGTATTATAAAAAGATATATCTTTATTAACCCTCTAATAACCCTCTAAGATTATTAAATAAGAATTAGAAGAATATATAAAAATAGATATGCTTAAGTATATAATACTATAAATTATAGTTAATAAGGATATATATATATAAAGTTAATAGTAAAGATAGTTATTATTTAAAGGTAAAAATATATAATTTAAATATATATATAAGAATAGTATATTATTATTATTAATATAAATCCTAGTTAAATATTAAAGCCCAGCGCGCTCTAGGATTATATATATTATTAATTATAATAAATAAGGAGTTTTTACCTAAAAAGGTAGAGTTACTCTCTTCTTATAATTTCTTTTATAGTAGTATATAGTATATTTCGGCGATTAAATCTATATACTATTTATTAAGAATAATATTAATAACGTCTCTAATTATTGAAATAGGTAGAATAGTAATAGTTATTATATTACTAGCTATATAAGAGTGAGAGAGATAGGATATATAGGATATTAAGACGGGTACTAGCGCGGGTCTAATACGCGGCTAGTCTAACTAATTATATCCTATCTTAATATAATTTTAATACTCCTACTTAAACAAAGCACCTCATTAGTATGATAGTATAAATAACTTATAATATTCTACTCCTATTATCTTAATCCCCCTTCTTAATTAAATGCTAGGTAATAGGCGTAAAGGTAAGGTAGATAGTAGTAGAAGTTCTATTCTAGGTAACTATTTCTAAGATATCCTTTTTTATAAAGTGGTACTATTAAGGTTTTTATATTATGGCAACCTAATAGTATATTTCTTACCTTTAATATATTAGATAAGCTTATATTAAGTAGGAAGGATGGTATTTAAGGCTTAATTTTAATATCTATATCTTTAGTAGTATTATAGTTTATAGTAATGATATTAATACTTAGATAAAGGATTATAGCTCCCTAATAATACTTATTATCTATTTCCTATTTATATCATACCTAGGTAGTAAAGATAGCGAGGCTATTATTTCCTAGAGGTATATTATACTAGAAGCTATTATAGGTACTATATTTATTAATATCTAAGAATATATTACGCTAATAGTTATAATTAAAGGCCTTATTATTAAGTAGTACTAATAGGAAGTATATACTTTGAAGTAGGATTAATAATTATAATTAAGGGCCTTATTATAATAAGTAATGTAAGTACTATTAGAGGCTTTATAATCCTCGAGTACGTAGCTATTATAATTATAAGGCCTTTTATAAAACTTAATGAATAAGTATTACTAGCTATTAGAGAGGAGCGTAATAAGGTAAGCTTTATCTTAATTATACTTAATAATAGAGCTAAGACGTACTTTATAAATATAAAGATCTAAGATCTAAAAATCTCGTTATATATAAAAGTTAATTTATCATATAAATAATATAGGATAGTAATATCATAAATACTAGGCTACTAATATAATTAGTACCTTTATAAGAGGAACTAGGGCTCTTTACTTATAATAAAATTTTACCTTCTAAGCTTTATCAAGTCCCCTACTATATATCTTCCCTTATTAATATTTATTAGTATATTTAGTAATAGTAGAACGTAATTAGCGAGAAAGAAAATAAGATATTAATATTCTCTCCTTAGCTCTTAAACCTTATAAAAGTAGTTTAAAGGATATTATTAAGGTCTTTTCAAACCCAGACTTATTATACTAGATAAAGGCCTACCCAGTAATAATATATCATGAACTTTATATATATCTATAATAATATTTACGAATACTTTACTTGATACTTAATACTTAATATGTTTATAAAGTTATATTTAAAAGGTAATATACTAGGATACTACCTTTAATAAAGTGATTAGTATCCCTTAAAGCTCTTAATATATTTATTAAGTAGACTGTATTAATTATATTACTCCCGCCTCAAATATAATCTAATCTAGGCTTATTAATATAATATATTTTAAACTTACTAGTATTATAAAATAAGCTTAATACTTTCCTTATGTGAATATTAGGTTATAATGAAATATTATTTATAATGTTATTAATCTAGAACTCTATTAAGATATTTATCGCAAATCTACAATTAATAAATTCTTAATAGACCTTAATAATTTCAACTATGAATCGTAGGCTTATATTATTAGATATTAAAATCCTACTAGTATTTAAAGTAATTAATAAGGTAGGTTATGTTAATATACTAGTTAGTATAATTCTTAACTACCTTTATAAGTAGGAAAATAATAAGCCTATTAACTCTTTAAGTACTAGCCGTATAATGATATTTATAATAATACTTAACGCCTCCTTAAAAGCTTTGATTTACCTTAAGCCTAATAAGTATATTAAATTCGCGGATACTATCTTACCTAATTTAACCTACTAGGCCTAATTAAAGTAGTTAATAACTGAAAGGTAGCTTATAAGATAATTAATAGTAAGGTAGTAGTTAATACCCTTAATAAGGTAATAGCTAATACCCTTTAGTAGAGAAGTAGATTATAGGAAATTAGATAGCTATAACTATAAGTATATTAGGCTATTATTAAGGACGTTATAAAGCATTATACAGATAAGAATTAGTAATATTATATATCTAATAGCCTAATTTAAAGAAATAGATTACTCTAACTCTACTACCTAAAAATAAGCTATCTATTTACCTCTAATAGTATTATTAAAGAAAGGCGTTTGAAAGACCTATTATGATATTATTAAAGCCCTTACTAGGTAATACTACGGCTTATAAAAGACTTAAATATCCTAGTAAGCTAGTAGCCCTAATAATAGAGTCTACTATTATACTAAATTAATTTAAGGTATTAAGATATAAGTTCCGCGGATAGAGATATATTATAATTAGTATCACGTAGTCTATTAGTGTTAAAAGAATTAAATAAATAATGAGTACTTTATTACCCAGGGTGTATTTATAAAAAGTACTTCTTAGGATTAAAATTAAGAAGATACTATCTTTAATACTACTTTATAATATTAATAATAAGGTTATAAGGATTAAAAAATACGCTTTAATTAAGATATTTATCAAAGGTACTATTAAGAAGAAGCTAGTAATAGCCTTAATTATTATGAGGGGATATTTAATAAAGGACTTAATAAGTAAATTTACTTATTATAATAGATATATTAAAACTTTCAAGTGTAATTATTAACTTTAATAAAGAATTCGCTACTTTTAACTCTTATTAAGATCTTATAATACTAATTAAGGTTTTTATTTACACCTCCCCTAATATTAAATAAATTATTAAGACCTAATTAATTATTATTATACCTCCTTATACTATAATTTATGTATTTATTCTTCCTTTTTAAACTTAAGTATACTTAAAACTTTAGCCTTAATAAGGGTATCTTTACTGATATTATTAATTTAATAATCTTAATTATATAATTATATAAGTATATAATACCTCTTTCAAGGTAATATATCTATTATAAAAGACGTATATATAATATTATTAACTAAGAATACTAGATTAGAAAAGGTTAGTATTATAAGTAATATATTATATTACTATAAAGCCTATATCTCTTATATAAATAGTATTAAGGGACTTTAATATCTTAAGTAGCCTAACTATTATAATCTCTTTATTAATAATAGAACTAGCCCTTAAGTATATCTTACTTAATAGTAGGATAATATATAATATCTTAAAGGTAATAGACTAGTTTATTATTATTATAATAGACTTCCTTAGATATAAAATAATTAAAGTTTAATTATAAGTATCCTTAAGATGGAATAGGTACTTATTTTATTAAAATTTCATATAAACTTTAAGCTATTACAGGTTTACCTTATAAGTTAAAAGGAGAAAGACTTAGTTAATAAGATATTTCATAATCTATATAATTAAGGAAAGATAATAGAAGTTATCTAACTTATACTATTCTTCTATCTAATATTTATAATAAAGAGATATAGTAAGTAGCTATAAAAGGCGTATTATATTAGATATTAAAGGACTTAATAAAACTACTTAATTATAATAATTACCTAATATTATTATAATTGGATATTATCTTAATATCCTTATAATAAATAATATAAGATATTTCTACTAATTTAACGTATAAGAATATAATTAATATAAGCTTATTATTATCTTTTATTAAGGTTAAAAATAGTATAACGTAATACTTATAAGGTATAAAGGGTTATCCTTATATATATAATAATAAATAAATAATTATTCTACCTATTTAATAGACTTTATAAAGGCTTATATAAATAATATAATTACCTTTTTAAAGATATTACTATTCTACCTCTTTTAAGATATTACATTAGCTTAAACCTTGATAAAATATTCCTAGGCTACTTATTTATTACTTTACTAGGTTAATAAGTTAACTTACTTAACCTATTAATATTTAAAGAGAAACTGGTTATTATAAGTATATTAAGCTTCTTACTATTATTATAAGACCTTAAATTCTTCCCACGCCTAATAAGCTAGCTACGTTAATTAATATTATAATATGTCTAACATACCTCATATAATAATACCTTATAATAGTATTAAATAGAGCTTATAATTACCCTCTTAAAGGGTATAAAAGACTTTATAAAGAAGATTTAATTTATATAATTAGTCTACTAACTTATTAAAGTAGAAATCTTATCCTTTTAAGTTTTAAAGGTAGTATTTAAGAGTATTATATTCCTTATATCTTTTAATAGAATAAGGACCTTGTTTATTAGCCTTAAGAAGTCAAGGATTTATTATTATAATTTATTATATAAAAGGTGATATCATCCTTGAATAGTAGTTTAACGAATTATATTCGTAAGTAAGATACTTAACTAGGTAGATTAAAATTATTATTTAATAGAACTAAGTATAGTAGGTATTATCTAGATTATTAGTTATATAAGGTATATATAATTAGTTTATTTAAGAGACCTCTTATAATTATTTATACTAATTATCTTATTATAATAATAGTAGTAATAAAATAAATATAATCAACCTCTAGTTTAAATTATATAATAGATTACTCTATTATATAAGATTTAATAATAGATATAAATATTTATTTATCCCTAATACCTTAGAAAAGGATTTCTTTAAGCTTACTTATAATAGATAATACTACGGCGGATATTATTATATATATAACCAAGTTTTTACCTTAACTTATATAAGGTACCTATTAAAGCGCTTATTGCCGGCGACATTAAATAATCCATTAACCTGAAGTAGAAGTAAAGCTTCTTCTATTCCGCAAATATGATAGGAACTATATAATAGAAATATAGAATAGAAATATAGAATTCTAATATTAAGATATAACATACTAGATAGATTTTAATATTTCACAAGGTCGTCATCGAGCTCAATCTGTTGAAAGCATCTGAAAACATTCTACGTCGCCCTAGGCGGCCACCCTTATTTTATCTATTAATAAAGATATACTGGACGATTGAGACATGTCGCCTCCTCTCAGCGGTCTTGAAATATATATTAAGTACTACTTAAATAATTCAATTAATTAAATCAAATATTATAAACCCTATAATAGCTTACTCCTAATTAATAGACTAGCTATCCTATTTTATATAATAATTAGAGACTTTATTATAACTCTACTGATAATAATATTAGGCGGTTTTAGTAGCTTTCTTACTATTACTAATAAACCTAATAAGCGTAACCTACTAATACCTAATAATCTAAAATACTCCTTAATAGGTAGATATTATTCTAGCTATTCTAATAGCGTATCTATAAGATATTCCTTATATAAATATAAATAATAAGGATATTAAGTTTATATTATTATTCTGATAAATAGTAATGTAGATGCTAGATTATAAAGTATTAATATTTATATCCTATTACCTTTAAATAGATAATTAGTTTAAAAGGATAAACTAGATTATAAAGATTATTATATAGTATTATATATTTATAAATACTATTAATTAGATAGTTATACTCTTATATCTTTATAGCTATTTTAATAACTTAAGAAACTAATCATCTAGCTTATCCCTTAATAAGATCCTGTTTAAATTTAGTGTATGTAATACTATTAGTATATTATTTTAACTACTTAAATAAGACTTTATAAGGCTTATTATAATTAAATTAAAGATTTAATAGCCTTTATTAAGCTTGAAAATAATTCAAAGTATATATATACCTATTATATAATAAAAAGGTAATAAGGTATATATATAATTAAGATATAATTATAATATCCCTAGTATTAACTTAAAGCTTAATCAATAGTATATAAGGCTATCTGAGGTCCTTGATTATATTATTCCACTTATCTAACTACCTCCTATTATAAAAATCTACCCCGACATCTTAATAGCCGAATTAGAGTTATTATTAAAGATATTAGATTTATACACCTAGGTTTACCTACCTATTATAATTAAAAATAATAAGTATGACTTAAGCGTTTATAAGATAAAGGTAATTATAGGAAAGAGGATATTAAGGAAGACTTAATACCTAATTAGATAGGAGGGATATAAGAATAAGGATAATACGTAGTATAATATAGATAACCTAAGAAGTACTTAAGATATAATCAAGACCTATAAGAAAAGACCTTATAATAGACTATAATTATTAAGGGCTTAAATATATTATAAACAAGGTCGTTTACTTTTATTTATTTTATACTACTATTATAGACTAGAGAGGTAGTTGCTAAGACCTTATAAGGTAGTTATATCACTAGAGATGACGTCGCCTAGGGCTTCTCCCCTCCTCTCCGACGGTAATCCATATATATTCAATGAGTCCTTATTATAGTACTTCTATAACAAATTACTCTTAACTATTATAAGATCCTTTGATAAGTATATTTACTTAGCTTAATCTATAAATAAACATATATCCTACTCTAGTATTAATAGACTTATTATTATATATAAGGTTGAAAAAACCTAAGTCTATTATATTCTAATAAGAGCCTTAATTATTACCTCTATTACTATCTATTAGACCTATTAAGCTAGAAGGCCTTGTTAGAGGTAGATATTTCTAAACGTATTAAATAATAGTAGTATTAATTACTACTTATATGATTATATTAATAAGAATAGCTATACTTTTAAAAGGATCTATTATAAGGCTAATTAATTAGTTATATATAGCTTCCTCAGCTAAAGGCTATTTAATAGTATTACCACTAGAAGTTAGCTTAAGTATAATAGATACTATAAAAGAGACTAGCTTAAATAGTACTTATCCCGTTAGTAATATTAATCCCGCTGCTATAAGAGGTTATAACAAACACCTTATTAGATCTACCTTGATTAGTTTAAGGGGTAGCTCTAATAACTATTCAGAGCGTATAGTAGCCTATTTAAGATAGTAATTAGCTACTTATATATAAGATTTATCAATAGCCTAGTCTTATAACTAAGATCGTCCTAAGTATTTAAGTACTAATAGAGGTCCTAGTTCTATAAATACTAACCTTGGATATTATTAATATTCCCTTAAAGAAGAAGTAGTAAAATAATTAAGGTAAGCTAGCTTAAGATTCTTTCAACTAATACGTAAGATAATAAACTAGCTAATCTTACTAATTATAGGATTATAAGCGTAACCTATCTTGATAAAGGTTATCTAATTAAAAGGTAAGTCAAATAGTATTCTCTATTAATAAGAGAGGAGGAGCTTGGATAAATAGAAAGAATAGAAAGAATAGTAAGGGAAGATTTAGAGAAATAAGCTAAATTCCTTAAAAAAAACGCTAAAATCTTGAGAAATCCCTACTCTATTAAAGGGAATAACAATGTTAAATAATAATAGTTAAAGGCTTTAAATAACTAATTCGAAGCTAATAAAGACTTTTATAAATAGCCTAAAAGACTATAAAAAGTATTAAAAGAATAATTAGCGTAGTAGAAGGCTATTAAGTTAGAGGATAGGATAATTAATACTAGTATTATTAGGATAGTAATAGTTCTAATAAGTAAGTAATAGTATTGAAAGAGGCTAGTTATCTAATAAAGTATTACTATTATTATTATAGTAGTAAAGAATCTAATAACAGATACATATATATATTAGATAATAATAGAGAACTATATAATACTAGTACATCTTTATATAATTACTCCCTAGCGCTAATTTATAATAACTTAATATTTAATAGTATATATAAGAAGGGCCTTATTTCGCTAGTTTAGATTATAAATAGAGAGAAAAATTAGTAGAGGTTAAGAGAGCTAGTAAAGTAGACTTTTACTTTTACTAATTTTAAAATTCCTTTATTATAATATATATATACCTTATTTAAATAAGCTTATATAGGATTACTCCTTAAATAAAACTAATAATATAATTATATCCTTAAATTTAATTTATTATTTTTACTTATACCTTCTTTAAATATATATTTTAACTTTAATTTACTATTAAAAATAAGCCTTAACACTTTAATTGATATCTTTAATTTAACTTCAATCCCCTTAAACTTAATTACCTTATTTATCTTAACCCCTTGTATTTTATAAGTTATATAAATAAGTTCATATTTCTTTAAGGTAAATAAGGCCTTATAAGTCTTTACCTATTAAAGATATACCTTATAGGCCTAATTCAATACCTTATAATTTCTTTTAATACTCTTATTATAAGCTAGTAGATAGATAATATCTATAAAGCCCCTTTACTTAGAGTAGTAGCTTTAGCTTTTTATACTCCTTAATTAATAGAGTATTAAAGAAGAGAAATGGGAATATTAAGACTGGAGACCCTTAGAGGACTACCTAGTAGTTAATTAAAAGAAAGATACTCTTAATATAATAAATACTACTTATTTATAAAAATCTCTACTTTATTATATATAAGCTATTTAATATCATTTAGTTATTTATCCTTGAACTTTTTTTTATATAAAAGGGAGGTTAGGCCCTAGCTATCTCAATCCTTTATAATCTTATTTACTACGCTTTTCTTATTATTATAATTACTAGCTATTCCTAACAAGTTAGCTCTTAAAGCTTATATCCTTAAGACTATAAAGACATCTTATTACAATAAATAACTTATTAATCCTTCTTTTATTAATTTTATGTTAAATTAATATAAGTTAATAATCTTAAGATCTTATCTTTATTTAAATACTTTAATAATAATTTATCAATACTTTAAGTAAAAATTCTTTCATTATTTACTTAGAGCTATTATAAAAGAAGTTAGATAATTGATTATTAAGGAAAATAATAATAATTTTAACTATAATAATAATATTAAGTTGAAAGTTAATAAATTATTATGAAATAATCCTAATAAAACTAGTTTATAAGTTGAAGGTAATAAAGTTATACTTCTCTTAATATCCTTATTTTTAACCTTAAAGCCTTTATCTCTAAAATTTATATCTTAGAATTTTCAAAATTTTATATTAAGTTTAATTGATTAACTTTACTTGTATATTAAATCTGTTATAGTATTAAGGATCCTAATTAAGTAGTATGTAAAGCTTGTCTTTTCTAGGTATTAGGACGGCTTATATCTATCTAAGCTAAGCTATATTAGGAAGTACCTACTTAGTAGTTATAAAGAGTAATTGTAATAATTTACCCGATAAATAAAAGAAGAGTAAGTATCCTCGTTTATACTAATTATATTAATATAAAACGCCTAATAAGAGAGTAGGTAGTACCCTGTTTATATTAATTAAGGTACTTAATAAGCCCTTACCTTAGCCAGGTGTCTACTACATATATCTCATCTTTTTATTTATTAAAGTTATAGTATTATAAAGGTCCTTAATATTATACTATATATCCTATATAAGACTATAACCTTTCTAGCGTATAAGGTATTTAATAGCTAGTCCGTAACCCTTTCTTATAACTTATATGTCTATTAGGTATTAATTTTTATATAATCTGAATTTATTTATATCCCCCTTAATAATGATATTTTTTTAAGGTAATTAGGCCTTAGGCGGCTGAAAGGTTCTATATTAAGGGCTAGAGAAGGCTCTAACTAGGTAATTATAAATACTAGATATATCTATTGATAGGGAGGTATTTTCATATAATAGGTTAGCATACTTATAGATTTAATAATGTTAAATAGTCTTATAAATTATTGACTTAACTTCTTTATAATATTAAGTATAATAGAGATTAAGTAAGCCTTAAGCTTAGAAAATATAGGCTAATAATAATAATAATAATAATAATAATAATGATAATAATAATGATGATACTTATAACTTATTTATATAAAGGATATAATATCTTAAGTATTAATTCTAGTTAGTAACGCGAGATTTAGTAGATAATTATATATAAGTTTATTAAGTAAATTTATTATTAATGTCCTAGAATTATTATAACTTATAAGAATAAGTAATTTGTCGGTGTTTGCGCGTTCGGGTTTGGCTCCCTCCCGCTCGGGTTTAGTGCGTCCTTTTCGGGTAAAGGCGGGCCCTCGCTGCTTTGCCTGCATATATATCCGCCGGCCCTCGCAGTTCTGCTTTCTTTCACACAACCCTTGACAGTTCCCCTTCAGCTCCGCCTCGCTCGCACCTAGCTGAGACGCCGCGGTCTCGGGACGTGGGCCCTGCTTGGGCCAAGATTGACAAGGACCAGCTAATCTGACGCCACAGGTACTGCTCCACCTGTTTTGGTCGTCCTGTCCACCTTACTAATGGACCGCTTGCAGGTGTCAGTGAGGAGCGATGCGAGCTGCATCCTCCTACCGGAGTCAGTCTGTCTTGGGCCATGACTCAGAAGTGACTGGGATTCGCCGTTATCGCCACTTCCAGCCTACGGATTCCACGCCTTTCGCCTCTCGGGTGGGCGAGCATATCCATGTACATACCTGGTCTGCGCCTCTATGGAAGGTCCGCCTTGCCTAGCTCGTTCCAGGCAGAGTGCCTCGCCGCTAGGGACGGTCAGAGATCTATGTGGCGCTCAACAATGACACCGACGGTAGATTGCAGGAGGATATGCTATAGCTTAAAGGCGGCTACAATTCTCTCGGAGTGCGAATTACCCCTCTTTAACTGTTGTTTGACTGCCTCGATACCACCTTTGATAGAAAGCCTGCATTCGGGTCTTACACCACTCGACATTTCGTGAACCCTACTCACGTCAGTTTACAGCAATGGCTGCGATTTCTCTAGACGACATTGCTTTCTACCACGGCCCTCCTCAGGTATCTAATCGGCGACCAACCCAGTGACCTTGCTCTCAAACTACGCCCATCACACCCAAGTTATGCCGCGATCTACCAGCCAACGAGATATTGGGACGAGACTTTGAAGATCAAACCATGGGTAAGGAGCTCACCCTGGGTCTGAGAGCCACGGCTAAGCTACTAGGTATTCCGGTAGCAAGCCGTACCAACAATATACCCTCTACATCAGACCAGCCTGGTCCTGGACATCTAGACTTTCCCAGTTTCGAATTACTCCAGGCTACGGCGCACGAAGGAGTAGCTGAAGGTTACCCGTTAATGGAGTCCTATACGCAGCCGTGGCTCTGGGCCTCAGATACCAAGTTGGATCTTGCAATCGACGAAGTATCATTCGATATATCTGCCGGCGAGGAATCTCGAGCTGGAGTAGAGGATGAAGCACCTGGTTGGGATGACTTTCTACCTATCGAGAGGTTCACTTTGCAACCGGCATTCGTTCCCTGCGTAGACCTCTCGATAAGTCCCAAGGATCAAGGCAGCTGCCGCCCGTCTTACATCTTTTCTCGATCAGCCGTCGGCGACAACGAGGGTACGCATCCTGAGCTCATTAAGAATATCTGCTGATAGTCCTAGGAAAACCTATCCTGATTTCCGAAGGTGAAGATAGTGATCCATCCATTGGTAATGTCGATGAGAGTCCCTTAGCCACTTCTACCACCGATGCCTTGGAAGACGACTTTGTCCATCACGACATATGTGAAAGCATTGAACCGTGTGAAGCAGTCCGGGGTCCTCGATCGCAGGCTAGCAAAGCAGACGAACCAGGAGACACGGCGAAGGACTCCTCCTTTCCTACCGCTGCTACAGCCTCCTCGCTTGAGGATTCATTGGACGTGACCATCAACAGTATCCACCTGCCCACGACCACTATCATAACGTCGAAGGAGTACCAATGCAGGAAAGCGTCACCGCCAGACATGGCAGCCGAGATAAACCCCAGCCACGTCTGTTTCGATGATCTGAGCGAGGACGAGCTACACAGTCCAAGTCTATACCCCGTAGTGCGACCCAAGCGTTCCAATACTGTGAGTGAGACGGGCCATGCGGTACGGTGTCGTATTCCCAGTACGTGTCATTCTCTATAAATCACCGGATCAGACTAACAAACATAAGGCCCATGCTTCCTCTGGGGGAGCCGCTCCGATAGTGACAGCAGCGTGATGGGAGCGTGTACAGCAAAGAAAGTGACCAAGGCGGCAGTCACAAGGAAGCGATCGCGAGCCCAAAACAGGCGTCGACGTCAAGCGGCTGCCAACCTTTGAGGCTTGTGAGGGGACTTCTTGAGCGTTTGTCGCCGAGTAACCAGCTGTATGGAAGACGAAGCGCCTCCAACATGTGCACAGCATTGCAGAATGTCTCGATCTTGGATGCTTCCAAACTGAGCTGCTGAGCCGGAATCGGTTGAACGTTAGTTTCCTGTTCGGCAAGATGAGTGCTACGAATTGAATTGCAGAATCTTGTTTACATGATCTCATAGAAACGTTGGCTAAATAGTCAA